>Ga0208243_1000719_pt1 | contig 15348 bp, 12 predicted proteins | sample Subbio2Aug_QV12A_FD_184826 | JGI IMG/M metagenome (GOLD analysis project Ga0208243, IMG submission 184826) | Serpentinite rock and fluid subsurface biosphere microbial communities from McLaughlin Reserve, California, USA - CR12Aug_QV12A (SPAdes) | ecosystem: Environmental > Terrestrial > Deep...
CACCGTCTCGGCATTAGCGAGGCCGGCGAGCACGGGCAGCGAAATGGCGAGCGGCCGCCCGGCGGCGCGGTCGGCGAGGCCCGCGAGCAGGACGAGCAGCGCCAGGATCTCTTCCAGCACCTCCTCCTTCCAGCCCATCGTCCCGTCCTCCGTTTTCGCGGGTGCAGTATCGGCATGAAGCGGAGAGCGTGGATAGATTTTCAGCAAGGGGTTGATTTCCTTGGAGCCGGATGTCGCCGGGCCGGCGCGGGCGGGACAGGAAATGCGGGGACAGTTTACTCAATTCGGGATCGCGGCCCGTCGGTCGGCGCTGCGAGATCACCTGAATAAAGTAAACTGTCCCCGCATTTCCCGACATGGACGGCGCAAGGGTCGGCGATCGAGGCGCGACGCCCTTCCTCTCCCCGGGCAGGGGGGTCCGCAGGACGGGCGAGACAGGCGGCTCGCCCCGGCAAGGTGGCCCGCAGGGCCGGTGAGGCTGCGGCGGTGGACGTGTCGAACCCGGGCCGATCGGATGAGCATTGCCGAAAAGGCAGCGCCGGTAGCACCCCCTCACCGTCTCGGGCTTCGCCCGATCCACCTCTCCCCCTGCCCGGGGGAGAGGAATCGCAGCGGCGCCGACGCGTGCCTCGTCGTGGACCGGAGCGCGGGGATGGAGGGCGAGGCATGGATCCCGGATACGTCGTCCTGCGCTGCGCTTGGACGCCGTTCCGCGATGACGAAGGCGGAGGGACGGTGCGACGGAGACGGAGGTCGCGGCCCCGCCGGGCGCCGATGCGCGCGCGGCGGCGGAGGAGGGGCGGTCGCTTTCGCAGGAACACGCGGCTCCCGAAGGCGTTGTTCGGGGACGCGGCGGGACACCCCGCCGTCCGCAACACCAACCAGGAAGGGAGAATCCGATGGGACTCTTCACCCGCGACATCAAGACCATGGACGACCTGTTCGTCCACCAGCTCCAGGACGTCTACTACGCCGAGAAGCAGATCCTGAAGGCGCTGCCGAAGATGATCGACAAGGCGACGAGCGCCGAGCTGAAGGCCGGCTTCAAGCAGCACCTGACCGAGACCGAGGGCCAGGTGCAGCGCCTGGAGCGCGTCTTCAGGATGCATGGCGCGGAGCCGAAGGCGGTCGACTGCCCGGCGATCGACGGCATCATCAAGGAGACCAACGAGGTCGCCGGCGAGGTCGACGACAAGGACGTGCTGGACGCGGCGCTGATCGCTTCGGCGCAGGCCGTCGAGCACTACGAAATGACGCGCTACGGCACGCTGGTCGCCTGGGCGCGCCAGCTCGGCCGCGACGACTGCGCCGCCGTGCTGCAGCAGACGCTGGACGAGGAGAAGCGCACCGACGAGAAGCTGACGGAGCTCGCCGAGAGCCGCGTCAACCGGAAAGCCGCCGCCGAATAAGGCGGTCACCGGCCGGGCCTCGGGACCCGGTTTGGGCCAAGGAGGGCCGGTCCGGCATCGCCGGGCCGGCCTTTTCACGTGCCGCGTCAGGCGTTGCCGATCAGCACGCCGGCCGCGAGCACGAGACTGCCGCCGAGCACGACCTGCAGGGCCGCGCGCAGGAAGGGCGTCTCCATGTAGCGGTTCTGGATGAAGGCGATGGCCCAGAGCTCGACGAAGACGACGATGGCGGCGATGACGGTCGCGGTCCAGAAATGCGGGATCAGGTAGGGCAGGGCGTGCCCCAGCCCGCCGACGGTCGTCATGATGCCGGAGGCGAGCCCGCGCTTGACCGGCGAGCCGCGGCCCGACAGCTTGCCGTCGTCATGCGCGGCCTCGGTGAAGCCCATCGAGATGCCGGCACCGACCGAGGCGGAGAGGCCGACCAGGAAGGTCTGCCAGGTGTCGCCGGTGGCGAAGGCGGCGGCGAAGATCGGCGCCAGCGTCGAGACCGAGCCGTCCATCAGCCCCGCGAGCCCCGGCTGGACGTAGGTCAGGATGAACTGCCGCCGCTCCGTCGAGACCTCCTCGGTCTTGGCGCTGTCGGGCACGTGCTCGGCCTCGAGGTCGTGCGCCCGCTCGCCATGGCCGGATTCGGCGGCGGCGAGGTCGCCGAGCAGCTTGCGCGTGCCCGCGTCCGACGTGCGCTTCATCGCCTCGCGATAGAACCGCTCGGCCTGCCGCTCCATCTCCTCGGCCTGGCCGCGCACCTTCTCGATGCCGAGCGGCCGCACCAGCCAGTCCGGCCGGCGCTGGTAGAAGCCGCGCACGTGCTCGCGCCGGATCAGCGGGATGCGCTCGCCGAAGCGGGCGCGGTGCAGCTCGATCAGCGCGGCGCGGTGGCCGTCCTCCTCCTCCGCCATGGCCTCGAACAGTCTCGCCGAGCGGGGGAAGTCCGCATGCAGGCCGTCGGCATAGGCGCGGTAGATGCGGGCGTCGTCCTCCTCCGAGGAGATGGCGAGCGCCAGGATCTCCTGCTCCGAGAGGGAGTCGAACGAGCGGCGGGACAGGCCGAAGACGCTGGACAACATGAGCGTTTGTCTCTTGTTTAGAATTATTCTAAAGTAGGAGTGCGAAGGGCGGAGGTCAACCGCCGCGGATGCCGCGGGCATGGCGGCCGGTGTTGGGACCGCCTCGGCCTTCGCATGGCGGCCCGCCCCACGCGCTTTCGTCATCAACTCTGTTGCGTTTGAGCGACTGCAGGCTGGCAACCTCGCGACCTCCCTGATCGGCGTCATTCCGGGGCCGCGCAGCGGAACCCGGAATCCAGCGCGCCGATGCCCCAAGGCGGGGCACGAGCCACGCGCATTTCCGCGTCGGTTGCCACTCTGGATTCCGGGTTCCGCTGCGCGGCCCCGGAATGACGTGGCGCGCGGGTAGCCACAGGGAGACGCAGGCTGAGGCCTGAGGGCTGCAGGCCATCCCCCCGCCTTCGTCATCCCGGAACGACGTCCGAGCGCAGCGCAGGACGGCGTATCCGGGATCCATGCCTCGCCATCCATGTCCGCGATCCGGTGCACGACGAGGCCTGCGCGGCCGCCGCCATGTCTCCGTCGTCCCGCATTCGACGGCCGCCGAGGCATGGATCCCCGGGTCTGCGCGACGGCCTTCGGCCTGCTCCGCCCGAGGATGACGACGTGGAGGCGGACGCGCGGACGGGACGAATCGATCTGCACGACCTTCGTGCGATTGACGCGCCGGTTGCCCTGTGGTGAACGCTCTGCAAGGACAGTGCGCGCCAAGCGACCAACCGGGAGAAGCCTTTCATGACCGACCGCATCGAGATCGACGGCCTCAAGATCGCGCGCCAGCTGCACGACTTCGTCGCCGCGGAGGCGCTGCCGGGGACCGGGCTCGATGCGGCGGCGTTCTGGGCCGCCTTCTCCGCCATCGCGCACGACCTGGCGCCGAAGAACCGCGCCCTGCTCGCGACGCGCGACGACATGCAGGAGAAGATCGACGCCTGGCACCGCGCCAACGGCGCGCCGTCCGATCTCGCCGCCTACAAGGCGTTCCTGTCGCAGATCGGCTATCTCCTGCCCGAAGGCGAGGCCTTTTCGGTGACGACCGGGAACGTCGATCCCGAGATCGCTACGGTCGCGGGGCCGCAGCTCGTCGTGCCGGTGATGAACGCGCGCTATGCGCTGAACGCGGCGAACGCCCGCTGGGGCTCGCTCTACGACGCGCTCTACGGCACCGACGCGGTCTCCGAGGCCGACGGCGCGGAGAAGGGCAAGGGCTACAATCCAAAGCGCGGGGCCAAGGTGATCGCCTGGGCGCGCGGGTTCCTCGACCAGAGCGCGCCGCTCGACCGGGCCTCGTGGAGCGATGCGAAGGGCTTCGACGTGGCGCATGGCCGGCTCGTGGTGACGCTCGCCGACGGCGCGATGACCGGCCTGAAGGACGGGACGCAGTTCGCCGGCAATGTCGGCGACGCGGCGGCCCCCTCGAAGATCCTGCTCAAGAAGAACGGGCTGCATGTCGAGATCGTGATCGACGCGACCTCGGCGATCGGCCGCGACGACGCCGCGCACGTCTCCGACGTCTGGCTGGAATCGGCGCTGACCGCGATCATGGACTGCGAGGATTCGATCGCGGCGGTGGATGCCGAGGACAAGGTGGTGGTCTACCGCAACTGGCTCGGCCTGATGAAGGGCGACCTGACGGAGGAGGTGGAGAAGGGCGGCAGGACCTTCACCCGCCGCCTCGCCGACGACCGCCGCTACACCGCGCCGGACGGCTCGACGCTCGTCCTGCCCGGCCGCTCGCTGATGCTGGTCAGGAACGTCGGCCACCTGATGACCAATCCGGCGATCCTGCTGTCGGACGGCAGGGAGATCCCCGAGGGCATCATGGACGCCATGATGACGGCGGCGATCGCACTGCACGACGTCGGCGCGAACGGCCGCCGCATGAACAGCCGCGCCGGCTCCATGTACGTCGTCAAGCCGAAGATGCACGGGCCGGAGGAAGTGGCCTTCGCGGTGGAGCTGTTCTCGCGCGTCGAGGACGCGGTCGGCATGGCCCGCGACACCATCAAGATGGGCATCATGGACGAAGAGCGCCGCACCACGGTGAACCTCAAGGAATGCATCCGCGCGGCGAAGGAGCGCGTCGTCTTCATCAACACCGGCTTCCTCGACCGCACCGGCGACGAGATGCACACCTCGATGGAGGCCGGCCCGATGATCCGCAAGGGCGACATGAAGCAGGCCGCCTGGATCCAGGCCTACGAGAACTGGAACGTCGACGTCGGGCTGGAATGCGGGCTCGCCGGCCATGCGCAGATCGGCAAGGGCATGTGGGCCATGCCCGACCTGATGGCGGCGATGCTGGAGCAGAAGATCGGCCATCCCAAGGCCGGCGCCAACACCGCCTGGGTGCCTTCGCCCACGGCCGCGACGCTGCATGCCACGCACTATCACGCGGTCGACGTGAAGGCGGTGCAGGAGACGCTGAAGAGCCGGCCGCGGGCGAAGCTCGACGACATCCTGTCGGTGCCGGTGGCGACGCGGCCCAACTGGTCGCCGGAGGACATCCAGAAGGAGCTCGACAACAACGCGCAGGGAATCCTCGGCTATGTCGTGCGCTGGATCGACCAGGGCGTCGGCTGCTCCAAGGTGCCCGACATCAATGACGTCGGCCTGATGGAGGACCGCGCGACGCTGCGCATCTCCTCGCAGCACATCGCCAACTGGCTGCGCCACGGCGTCTGCTCGGAAGAGCAGGTGATGGAGACGATGAAGCGCATGGCGGCGATCGTCGACCGGCAGAACGCCGCCGACCCGCTCTACCGGCCGATGGCGGCGGACTATGACGGCTCGATCGCCTTCCAGGCCGCCTGCGACCTCGTCTTCAAGGGCCGCGAGCAGCCGAACGGCTATACCGAGCCGGTGCTGCATGCCCGCCGGCTGGAGCTGAAGGCGCGCGACCGCGCGGCGGGCTGACGCGGCGGCCTCGGCGCGGCGGCGTCGCTTGTCGCCGCGCCCGGCATTGCCTATGCCTCGTGCGATGAAGATTCTCGCCATCGACACGGCGGCCGAATGGTGCGCCGCCTGCCTGTTCGACGACGGTTCCGGCCGCGTCCTCGGCGCCGAGGCGCGCGACATCGGCAAGGGCCACGCCGAGGCGCTGATGGGCGTGATCGGCGCGGCGCTCGACCAGGCGGGCGCGTCCTTCCGCGACGTCGACGCGATCGCGGTGGCGGTCGGTCCCGGATCCTTCACCGGCGTGCGGATCGGCGTCGCCACCGCGCGCGGGCTCGCCCTGGCGCTGAAGGTGCCGGCGACCGGCGTCGGCACGCTGGAGGCGCTGGCTTTCGAGGCCGGGCCGCTGGCCCGGGGACGGCCGGTGCTGGCGGTGCTGGACGCCCGCCGCGAGGAGTTCTACGCCGCGCTCTACGGCCCGAACGGGGACGTGCATGCAGCGCCGGCGATCCTCGACCTGAGCGGCGTCGCCGCGCTTGCCGGGCTCATGAAGCCGCTGATCGTGGGCTCGGGCGCGCGCCAGGCAGCAGAGGCGGCCGGCCTTGACCCGGACGCCATCGCGCTGGCCGACCGGCGCACAGCGACGATCGAGAGTTTCGCACGGCTCGCCGCCCGCAAGGGCTTCGGCGGCGGCAGGCCGACGCCGCTCTATCTGCGCGGACCCGACGCGCGGCCGCAGGACGGCTTCGCGCTGCCGCGGAGCGGCGACTGATGCGGGTTCCATTCCTATCCGGCCGCAAGCGCGACTTCGTCATCGACCGTCTCGGCGCAGGCGACGTGGTGGCGCTGGAGACCCTGCACAAGGAGGATTTCGCGCGGCCCTGGAGCCATGTCGAGTTCGCGAGCCTGCTCGACCAGGAGCCGGTGTTCGGCTTCGCCGCGCGCGAGGTCGGCAAGCGCGGCGCGCAGCCGTCCGGCTTCGTGCTCGCCCGCCATGCCGCGGGGGAGGCCGAGATCCTGACCATCGCGGTGGCGCGGGCGGCCCGCCGCGGCGGGCTCGGCTGGGCGCTGATGGACGCGGTGCTGCGCGAGCTCTACGCCGAGCGTGCCGAGGCGCTGTTCCTGGAGGTCGACGAGACAAACCTGCCGGCGCTTGCACTCTACCGCCGGCTCGGCTTCCGCGAGGTCGGGCGGCGCCCGGCCTATTACCAGCACGCCGGGACGAAGCCGACCGCCGCGCTTGTCATGCGGCGCGATCTTCGCTAGCGGCTGCGGTCGCGCGGCGCGGGGTCGCGGCCGCCGGGGGAATGGACGCAGGCATGATCGGCCGGTTGCGGATCGCGGTGACGCTGGCGCTGGTGGTTGCGGTGACACCGGCCGCCATCCTGCTGCAGATGGCCGTCCTGCGGACCGGCGCGGCCCATCCGGGCGCGCTGCCCAGGCTCTGGCACCGCTTCGCGCTCCGGCTGCTCGGCATCCGCGTCCATGTCGAGGGTGTGCCGGCGGCCGGTCGGCCGCTGCTTCTCGTCGCCAACCACGTCTCCTGGAGCGACATCTGCGTGCTCGGCTCGCTCGGCCCCTATTCCTTCGTCGCGAAGGCCGACATGGCGGCCTGGCCGGTGTTCGGCATGCTGGCCCGGCTGCAGCGCTCGGTCTTCGTCGAGCGCGAGCGCACGCGCGCCTCGCACCTCCAGGCGCGGGAACTCGGCGACAGGCTCGGCGCGGGCGAGGCGCTCGTGCTCTTCGCCGAGGGCACCACCTATGACGGCAACGGCGTCGGACCGTTCAAGAGCACGCTCTTCGGCGCAGCGCAGGCGGCGCTGGCCAGCCAGCCCGGCCTGGAGACCGTCCACGTGCAGCCGGTCTCCATCGCCTACACGCGGCTGCACGGCATGCCGATGGGACGCTTCCACCGCACCCATGCGGCCTGGATCGGCGACATGGACCTCGTGCCGCATATCGGCGGGGTGCTGCGCGAGGGCGGCATGGATGTGGAGGTACGCTTCGGCGACCCGATCCCCTTCACGCGCGGCAGCAATCGCAAGGAGATCGCCCGGCTGACCGAGACCGAGGTTCGCCGCAGCCTGGCGCAGGCGCTGCGCCAGCCGCGCCCGTCGTCCCCGCTGCCGGCCCGCGATCGCAGCCGGCGACGCTGACGCTCCGTCAGGGGTTAACGCGTTTTTCATTTCCCCGGGATAGCTGTTGAAGAGCCAACTATTTTGGGTCTCCACGATTCCCGTCAGGGTAGGGTTCGCGGAGCAACCTCCGGTTTCTGTGGGGGCGGCGGGCGCCGCCAAGGGGTACGACATGAACTTGAAGAGCCTGTCCATTTCGACGAAGCTCGCCGCAGCCTTCGCGACGGTGGTGCTGATCATCGTGGCCATGAGCACCGCCGCGCTCTGGAATCTGGCGCGGATCGACGCCGCCAATGCCGACGCAGAGGCGACCAAGGGCCGCGCCGCGATCGCGATGAACGCGCGGCTGAGCCTCGCCCGCGTCGAAAACTCCTGGCGCGGCTTCCTCCTGTCCGGCGACAGCTACTATGTCGGCCGCGTCGACAAGCATGAAGGCGCCCTGCGCGACCGGATGAACGAGCTGAGGCGGATCGAGGCGGACAAGCCGGCGCGGGTCGCGGAAATCGACGCGGTGCTGGCCGGCATCGCGCGGTACCGCGCCGAGGTCATCGAAGCCGGCAAGCCGCTCGCGGCGGATCCGCTGCGCCGCGCCGAGGCGATCCGGATGGTCGGCCCGGACGGGCTCGCGGACGGCCTGATCACCCCGATCGAGGACGGCATCGACGCCCTCATCGCCGAAGAGACCGAGGCCAACTCCCAGGCTTCCGCCATCCTGAGCGGCGACGTCGGCCTCGCCCAGACCGCGCTCTGGGCCGGCCTTGCCATCGCAGTCGTCATGGCGGCCGGCCTCGGCTTCCTGCTGGCCCGCATGATCGCCACGCCGATCCGTTCCCTGACCGGAACCATGGGCAAGCTGGCGGCCGGCGACAATTCCGTCGACATCCCGGCGGTCGACCGCCGCGACGAGATCGGGCAGATGGCGCAGGCGGTCCAGGTGTTCAAGGACGCGGCGATCGAGAAGCTCCGCGTCGAGGCGCAGGCGCTGGACCTGCGCTCTTCCAGCGAGGCCGAACGTGCACGCGTGGAGGCCGAGAAGCAGCGCATGGCCGAAGAGGACCACATCGCGGTCACCGCGCTGGCCTCCGGCCTGGCCAGCCTCGCCAAGGGCGACCTGACGCATCGCATCGAAGCGCAGTTCGCGCCGAAGACGCAGCAGCTGAAGGACGACTTCAACGCCGCCATCGCGCAGCTGCAGGACACCATGACCGGCATCTCCTCGGCCATCGCCGCCATGAAGACCGGCACCGGCGAGATCAGCCAGGCGGCAGACGACCTGTCGCGCCGCACCGAGCAGCAGGCCGCCTCGCTCGAGGAGACGGCCGCGGCGCTCGACGAGATCACCTCGACCGTGCGCCAGACCGCAGACGGCGCCCGCAAGGCCGCGGACGTGTCGCGCCAGGCCCGCTCCGGCGCCGAGAAGTCGTCCGAGGTCGTGCGCCAGGCCGTCCGCGCCATGTCGCAGATCGAGAAGTCGTCCGACGAGATCGGCCAGATCATCGGCGTGATCGACGAGATCGCCTTCCAGACCAACCTGCTGGCGCTGAACGCCGGCGTCGAGGCGGCGCGCGCCGGCGAGGCGGGACGCGGCTTCGCGGTCGTCGCCCAGGAAGTGCGTGCGCTGGCCCAGCGTTCGGCGGAAGCCGCCAAGGAGATCAAGGCGCTGATCTCGACCTCGACTGTGCAGGTCAACGAGGGCGTCGGTCTCGTCGGCCAGACCGGCGAGGTTCTCGAACTGATCGCGAGCCAGGTGACCGAGATGTCGGGCCTCGTGCAGAGGATCGCCGAGTCGGCGCAGGAGCAGTCGACGGGCCTCGCCGAGGTCAACACCGCCGTCGGCCAGATGGACCAGGTCACGCAGCAGAATGCGGCGATGGTCGAGGAATCGACCGCCGCCAGCCACTCGCTCGCCCGCGAGGCCGAGCAGCTCGCCGTGCTCGTCTCGCGCTTCCGCACCGGCGATGCCCGCGGCGCCGCAGCGCCGTCCTACCGGAACGCCGCGCCGGCGCGCCGCGCCGCGGGGCCGGTGACGCAGCTGCGCACCGCCGGCGGCCGCGGCCAGTCCGCCGCCCCAGCGCCGTCGGCCGACGCCGGTGGCTGGGAGGAGTTCTAGGCCGGCGCCGATCCGCGGCGGTCCGGGGTCCGCAGCGCCCGGCCGCGGGCGGCAAAGGCCGCGTGGCGCAGCTTGCCCTTGTCAGGCCTTGGCCAAAACCGCTAAGAGCCGGGGATGACCGAGACCGCACTGCTGGGCGGCGAGACCGCCATCATGCCGCAGGATGGCCAGGCGCAGACGAAGAAGGTCTTCGTCAAGACCTATGGCTGCCAGATGAACGTCTATGATTCCCAGCGCATGGCCGATGCGCTGGCGGCCGACGGCTATGCGCCGACGGCGGAGATCGCCGACGCCGACCTCGTGCTCCTCAACACCTGCCACATCCGCGAGAAGGCGGCCGAGAAGGTCTATTCGGAGCTCGGGCGCATCCGCGCGATCAAGGCCGAGCGCGCCGGCCGCGGCCGCGAGATGGTGATCGGCGTCGCCGGCTGCGTGGCGCAGGCGGAGGGCGAGGAGATCATGCGCCGCGCGCCCGCGGTCGACATCGTCATCGGGCCGCAGACCTATCATCGCCTGCCGGATGCCGTGCGAAAGGCCCGCGCCGGCGGCCGCGTGATCGAGACCGACTATGCGCTCGAGGACAAGTTCGAGCACCTGCCGCAGCCGAAGCCGGGCGCAGTGAGGAGCCGCGGCGTCACCGCCTTCCTGACCGTGCAGGAAGGCTGCGACAAGTTCTGCACCTTCTGCGTGGTGCCCTATACGCGCGGGTCGGAAGTGTCGCGCCCGGTTGCGCAGATCGTCGCCGAGGCCGAGAGGCTGGCGGCCTCCGGCGTCCGCGAGATCACCCTGCTCGGCCAGAACGTCAACGCCTGGCACGCCGACGGCCCCGACGGCCGGCCCTGGGGCCTCGGCGAACTCCTGTTCCGGCTGGCCGAGATTTCCGGCATCGGGCGGCTGCGCTACACGACCAGCCACCCGCGCGACATGAGCGACGCGCTGATCGCGGCCCACCGCGACCTGCCCGTGCTGATGCCCTACCTGCACCTGCCGGTGCAGTCGGGCTCGGACGCGATCCTGAAGGCGATGAACCGCAGGCACAGTTCGGACGACTACCGCCGGCTGATCGAGCGCATCCGCGGCGCAAGGCCCGACATCGCGCTGTCGGGCGACTTCATCGTCGGCTTCCCCGGCGAGACCGACGCCGATTTCGAGGAAACGCTGCGCATCGTGCGCGACGTCACATTCGTGCAGGCATACTCGTTCAAATATTCTCCCCGCCCCGGAACACCGGGTGCGGAGATGGCGTTCCACGTCGAGGAAGGCGTCAAGGACGAAAGGCTTCAGCGCTTGCAGGCTCTCCTGGTGCAGCAGCAGCGGGATTTCGCCGACGGCCTCGTCGGCCGCCGCACCGACGTGCTGATCGAGAAGCCGGGCCGCGGGCCCGGTCAGTGGGTCGGCCGCTCGCCCTGGCTGATGCCGGTGATTCTGGATGAAAAGCCCGGGGAAATCGGCGACATTGTCGACGTTCGAATCACGCGGACGGGAACCAACAGCCTCCACGCCGAAGCGCTATGACGCCGGCGGCGGGCAGGATCGGGAGACGAGGTTGAACGCGGCGACAGATGTGAAACTCAGCCCCTCCGGGGCGTCCGACATGGCCCACATCGTCCTGACCTTCGACAACAACAAGCATGCCAGCGCCGTCTACGGCCAGTTCGACGAGAACCTCGCCCGCGTGGAACAGCAGCTCGGCGTCGACATCCGCTCCAAGGGCAACCAGCTCTCCATCAAGGGGACGCCGCAGGCTGCCGAGCAGACGCGCCGCGCGCTGGACTACCTCTACGACCTTGCCCGCAAAGGCGCCGTGCTGTCGGGCTCGGAGGTCGACGGCGCGGTGCGGATGGCGGTTGCCGCCGACGACCAGCTGACGCTGCCCACGCTCGAAAAGAAAGGCCGCATGGCCGCCGCCCAGATTTCGACGCGCAAGCGCACCATCTTCGCCCGCACGCCCAACCAGGACGCCTACATGCGCGCGCTGGACCGGGCGGAGCTCGTCTTCGGCATCGGCCCTGCCGGCACCGGCAAGACCTATCTGGCCGTGGCCCACGCCGCCATGCTCCTGGAGCGCGGCCTGGTCGAGCGCATCATCCTGTCGCGCCCGGCGGTCGAGGCGGGCGAGCGGCTCGGCTTCCTGCCCGGCGACATGAAGGAGAAGGTCGACCCCTATCTGCGGCCGCTCTACGACGCGCTCTACGACATGATCCCCTCCGACAAGGTCGAGCGGGCGCTGGCGGCCGGCGTGATCGAGGTGGCGCCGCTGGCCTTCATGCGCGGCCGCACGCTGGCGCATTCGGCGGTGATCCTCGACGAGGCGCAGAACACCACGGCCATGCAGATGAAGATGTTCCTGACCCGGCTCGGCGAGAACGCCCGCATGATCGTGACCGGCGATCCGACGCAGATCGACCTGCCGCCCAACGTCAAGTCGGGCCTCGTCGAGGCATTGCACGTGCTGGAAGGCGTCCCCGGCATCGTCACCGTCCGCTTCGAGGACAAGGACGTCGTGCGCCACCCGCTGGTGGCCGAGATCGTGCGCGCCTACGACCGCTTCGGCAGCGGCGGCCGCAACGAGGCGAAGGTATGAGCGCCGCGCGACCCGCTCCATGAGCACGCAGACGCTCGAGATCGAGATCGCGCTCGCGGTCGACACGCCGGGCTGGCCGGACGAGGAGGCGCTGGCGGGGCTCGTGCGGCGGACCGTCGATGCGGTCGTGGCCGGACTGTCGCTTTCGTCAGACGCGCCGACCGAACTCGGCGTCACCTTCACCGACGATGCCGCGATCCGCGGCCTCAACGCGCAGTGGCGGGGGCAGGACAAGCCGACCAACGTGCTGTCCTTTCCGGCCTTTCCCGAAGGCGGAACGACCATTCCGCCGATGCTTGGCGACATCGTGCTGGCACGCGAGACGATAGAACGGGAGGCGGCACTGGACGCAAAGCCCTTCGATCACCATCTGGCGCACCTGGTGGCGCACGGGCTCCTGCACCTCCTCGGCTACGATCACGAGACCGACGACGAGGCCGAGGAGATGGAAGGGGCGGAACGGCGGATCCTCGCATCGCTTGCGATCCCGGACCCCTATGCGCTATCTGAAGACCCTGAAACAGCAACGAGACGATGAACGACATCCCGACAGCCGCCCCGACCCCGCCGCCGGCCCGCGAAGCCGGCGCACCGGTCGAGACGTCCGCATCCGCCGACGAAGGCCAGAGTAGTCCCGCGCCGGCGGCCGAGGCCGGCACACCCGAACCCCGCGTCCCGCCGAGCCGGCCATCGCTGATCAGCCGGGTTCAGGGGCTCTTCCGCTTCCGCAACGGCTCGACGCTGCGCGAGGACCTCGCCGACGCGCTCGCCGGGGGCGAGGATCACGGCGCGACCTTCTCGCCGGGCGAGAGGGCGATGCTGAACAACATCCTGCGCCTGCGCGAAGTGCGGGTGGAGGACGTCATGATCCCTCGTGCCGACATCGAGGCGATCGACATCTCCACCAAGCTCGGCGACCTGCTGACCCTGTTCGAGGAGTCGGGCCATTCGCGCATGCCCGTCTATGCCGAGTCGCTCGACGATCCGCGCGGCATGGTGCACATCCGCGACGTCGTCGCCCACATCACGCGCACCGCCCGCTCGCGCAAGCGCCGCGGCGCCCGCAAGACGGCGACCGCGGCGGGCGAAGCCCCGGTTCCGGTCCCGGCGCCGAGGCCCGCCGGGCTGGACCTCGCCAATGTCGATCTCGACCGCACCGTCGAGGATCTGAACCTGATGCGGCCGGTGCTGTTCGTCCCGCCGTCCATGCTGGCGTCGGACCTGATGAGCCGCATGCAGGCCGGGCGCATCCAGATGGCGCTGGTGATCGACGAGTATGGCGGCACCGACGGGCTGGTCTCGCTGGAGGACATCGTCGAGATGGTCGTGGGCGACATCGAGGACGAGCACGACGAGGACGAGCCCCTGATCACCAAGGTCGGCGACGGCATCTTCATCGTCGACGCCAAGGCGGAGATCGAGGAGGTGGCCAAGGTGATCGGCGGCGAGTTCAGCGCCGGCGAACACGGGGAATATGTGGACACCATCGGCGGCATCATCTTCAATGCGCTCGGGCGGGTGCCCGCGCGGGGGGAGGTCGTGCAGGCGATACCGGGCTTCGAGTTCCACGTGCTCGACGCCGATCCGCGCCGCGTGAAGCGGGTGCGCATCGTCCAGGGTCGCGCCCCGGCGCGGCGCGGGCGCACACCGAAGGAAAAGGCGGCCTGACGCCGCCGGCCGGCTCGCGTCCGGGCTGGCGGCGGCGCCGCGAACGAAGGGAGGACCCATCATGACGCGAGCCAAGCGCGTGCTGTTCACGGGCGGCGCCGGCAAGGCCGGCCGCCACGTCGTCCCCTGGCTGCTGGACAAGGGACATCGCGTCGTCAACGTCGACCTGAAGCCGCTCGACCACCCGGGTGTCGACAATCTGCGCGCCGACATCACCGATTCCGGCCAGATGTTCAACGCCATGACCTCCTATGCCGGCTTCGACGAACTGGAGCCGGGGACCGGCGTGCCGCGGTTCGACGCGGTGGTGCATTTCGCGGCCATCCCGCGCATCCTGATCGAACCCGACAACGAGACCTTCCGCGTCAACACGATCGGCACCTACAACGTGATCGAGGCCGCGGTGAAGCTCGGCATCCGCAAGATCGTCATCGCCTCGTCGGAGACGACCTACGGCATCTGCTTCGCCGACGGCCGAGCCGATCCGGCATCGCTGCCGCTCGATGAGGACTACGACGTCGATCCCATGGACAGCTACGGCCTTTCGAAGGTCGTCAACGAGCGGACCGCCCGCGCCTTCCAGAAACGCTCCGGCTTCGACATCTACGCGCTCCGGATCGGCAACGTCATCGAGCCGCACGAGTATGCGACGCTGTTCCCGCGCTGGTTCGAACGGCCCGAGACCCGCCGCCGCAATGCCTTCTGCTACATCGATGCCCGCGATCTCGGCCAGATCGTGGATCTCTGCCTGGAGAAGGACGGGCTCGGCTACCAGGTGTTCAATGCCGGAAACGACACCAACGGGATGAACATCCCGACCGCCGAGCTGGCAGCGCGCTTCTTCCCGGGCGTGCCGGTGACGCGTGCCATGGGCGAGCACGAGGCGCTGTTCTCCAACAGCAAGATCCGGCAAGTCCTCGGTTTCGTCGAGCAGCACGACTGGCGCAGGTACGTCGCGGGCTGATCGCGCCCCGCCGCGGTGGGCTCTCCGCCGCTGCGTCCTGCCTCTCTGGATCCGAAAGCGGCGCCGACGCATGCCGGCAGCCGAGCGTGGGCGGCCGCCGCCCCCTTCGGTGTTCTCGCCGGCGAATCCGACTAAGGCTACGGGTCCGGCCTTCCGGTCGTGATTCGGCACAGAAAGGATCCCATGCAAAGCCTTGCCGCCCGAATCATTCTGCTCTGGGGATGGAGACGGTCGCTGGTCGCGTTCCTGGCGGGTGCGCTTGCGGTGCTGTCGCAGGCTCCCTACGATTTCTTCCCGGTCTGTTTCGTGTCTTTTCCGGTGCTGGTCTGGCTTCTCGATGGCGCCGCCGGAGAGCGCGGCGACGGCGCGTTCCGGCGTTTCCTCGCCGTCTTCGGCATCGGCTGGTGGTTCGGCCTCGGCTACTTCCTGTTCGGTCTCTGGTGGATCGGACAGGCTCTTCTGGTGGACGCCGAGGCGTTCGCTTGGGCGCTCCCGCTGGCCGTTCTCGGCCTG
>Ga0208243_1000720_pt1 | contig 15317 bp, 19 predicted proteins | sample Subbio2Aug_QV12A_FD_184826 | JGI IMG/M metagenome (GOLD analysis project Ga0208243, IMG submission 184826) | Serpentinite rock and fluid subsurface biosphere microbial communities from McLaughlin Reserve, California, USA - CR12Aug_QV12A (SPAdes) | ecosystem: Environmental > Terrestrial > Deep...
CCTATCGCTTTAATATGGAGAAAATTCCAGTTGATTCTTTCTTGAAGGAGCTGTGGAGTATAGCTAATAGGATGAAGGAAATGAAGGGTATAAAGGTAAAGCTTACTACAGAGGAAAAAGTCTATATTGTAGGTGACCTTGACAAGCTAAAGCAGGCCTTTATAAATATTATATTAAATGGAATGCAGGCTATGACCAATGGGGGAACCTTAGAAATAGCCTCCAGATCTATAGACGATAGCTGGATTGTGATAGATATAAAGGATGAAGGTAGGGGTATTTCCGAGGAAATGCTAAATAAAATATTTGATCCCTTCTTCACAACAAAAGAAACAGGAGCTGGCTTAGGCTTATCAATTACCTATAGAATTATTGAAGAGCATGGTGGAAAAATACAGATTAAAAGTATTGAAAATAGTGGAACAGTTGTTAGTGTGTACCTTAAACAAATAGCTGTGCTGTAAAGATAATGGAGCTGTACTAAGGAGGGTTAAAAGGATGAGAAAAATAATACTTATAGCAGATGACGAAAAAAATATGCGCTGGGCTATAAAAAAGGCTTTAGAGGGTAATGATTTTGTTATATATGAAGCCTCTAATGGTAGGGAAGCCTTAGAAATGTATAGGGATATTGAACCTAACTTAGTAATTATGGATATAAGAATGCCAGAAATGGATGGTATAACAGCATTGACTAGGATGAAGGAGATAAATGACGCTACTCCTATTGTTATGATTACCGCCCACGGTACTGTTGAATCTGCGATAGAGGCAATGAAGCTTGGTGCATTGGACTACATATCAAAACCCTTTGATATAGATGAGCTAATGGTAATTATTGAAAAGGCTATAGGCTATGGCGAGCTTAAACAGGAGGTAAGCTACCTAAGAGAAGAATTAGAAAAGAATATGGGGAAGCCTATTATAGGAAAAAGTGAAGGGCTTTTATCAATACTTGAAACAGTTAATAGAGTAGCAAAAACTAATGCAACTGTATTGGTATTGGGGGAAAGCGGTACTGGTAAGGAATTAATTGGCAATGCAATTCATTATAATAGCAACAGGAAAAATAAACCCTATATAAAAATAAATTGTGGCGCAATACCTGAAAACCTTATTGAAAGTGAGCTATTCGGTTACGAAAAGGGGGCCTTTACAGGAGCAACCAACAGAAAAATTGGAAGGATTGAAAGGGCAAATGGAGGTACGATTTTTTTAGATGAGATTGGAGAGCTGGCTCTACCTCTTCAGGTTAAGCTTTTAAGGGTATTGCAGGAGAAGGAAATAGACAGAGTAGGTGGACTTGAGGCTGTTAAAATAGATGTAAGAATTGTTGCAGCCACAAATAAAGACCTATTGAAGATGGTGGAGGAGGGCAAATTCAGGGAGGATTTATATTATCGATTAAATGTTATTCCAATATTAATACCACCCCTTAGAGAGAGAAAAGAAGATATACCATTATTAGTAAATTATTTTTTAGATAATTATGCTAATGAAATAGGTAGAAATAAAATAAAACTTAATGATGAGGCTATGGAAAGGTTAGTTTCATATTATTGGAAAGGAAACATTAGAGAATTGGAAAATGTAATTGAAAGGATGGTTATTCTTTCAAGTGAAGATGTATTAGGGCTAGATAATCTTCCTAAGGAATTAGTCCTTCAAGAGGTAATAGAAAGCAGCTATCAATTACCAGATACAGGTTTAAGGCTTGAGGAGCTTGAGAAGAGCTTAATACTCCAGGCCCTTCAGCGGACTGACTACAATCAAACAAAGGCTGCAAAGCTATTAGGAATTAGTAGACATACTCTTATTTATCGTATGGAAAAATACAGCATAAGTAAGGTATAATATATAATGGTAATAAAAATAAGCATCAAAACATTTATAATAATAAAGGGCTTGTATTAATAAGCATTTATATTGAGGAGGCGTTTAAATGAAAGTAGTTGTAGAAAGCTTTACAATGGATCATACAAGGGTAAAGGCACCCTTTGTGAGAAAGTGCGGTGCCATCACTACTCCAAAGGGGGATATTATTTCAAAATTTGATTTAAGATTTACTCAACCAAATCTTGAGGCGATGCCTACAGGAGCAATTCATGCCCTGGAGCATTTGATGGCAGGTTTTATTAGAGAAGAAATAGAGGATGTAGTAGATTTATCGCCAATGGGTTGCAGAACAGGATTCTACTTAATAAAGGTTGGTAATAACACAGAGGAAGAAATAGAAGGGGCACTTATAAATACGCTTAAAAAGGTTATAGCTGCAAAAGATATACCTGCTTTAAATCCTATCCAATGTGGAAACTACAGAGATATGTCATTATTTGGGGCTCAGGAGTATGCTAGAGAAGTTCTTGAAAAGCTTACTAATAAAAAATAAATAATGCTGTAAAAACTAAACCGACACCAGTGCTCCTTAGTAGGCTGGTGTTATTTTAATGTTAAGAAAATTATGCTTTTAAATTTAGTTAAAATGGGGGTTGTTAAGGGGGGTGTCCCATCTTATTAAGGTAAGGAGGGGCGAGTGGTGTCACGAATAGCTGGCACTAAGGTACCAGCGGTGCTGAGAGGAATATTATTATTATACTAATGTCATAATAAAAAAATCAGTATGAAGATATCAACATATTATATAATACAAAAAACTCCAACATAATTTGATAAATTTGCCTTAATGAAGAAGGGATTTCATAAATAAAATAGAATTCATTTATAATAACAAATGAAATCAGGTGGTGATGGTGAAGGTGTTAAATAAAAAAAGCTTTAGGCTGATTGTGGCCGTAACGGTTCTGATTCTGTTTACTTCGGCATTTGCATCAGGGGTTCAGAATAGTGGTACCATAATAACAAATCACGGAGCTCTAAGATCAATAAATTCCTTTGATGGGGAAGAATTATCATCTTTATCCATAGGAACAAAGGTCTGGATAGAGGAGTCGAAGGATGATTGGTATAGAATTACCGATACAGCAGGTACAAATTCAGGATGGATATACAAAGACCTAGTCGCTTTAGACAATGAAAAAACAGAACTTACGAGGGGGAAAATAACAGTTACTACTCTTAATGTTCGTAAGACACCATCTACTGAGGCAGTGATATTAAGCAAATTAAATAAAAATGCTAAGGTTACAATCATAGGACAAGAGAAGGAATGGTATCAAATAATGTTAGGTCAGGTTCAAAAGGGTTGGATACATTCGGATTATGTTCAGTTGATTCCTAATCTTCCGGAAGGTAGGATTTCAGTAGATACTACTACAATGAAAGAATTAAAGGATAGGAATAGTACAACGTTAAGAATTCTTAAGCTTAACGATTTAATATATATTAATGATTATCAGGACGGCTGGTTAAATATTGTACTTGAGGATTTTACAGAGGGCTGGATAGATGGTGGTGCTGGAGAGCTTAGTTTTGAAACTACTAGATTAGTAAATAGATCAGGAGATCGAAGTGGTGTATTCTCAGATTTGGAGGAAATAACCTCTAAATACTTGGGCAGAAAATATAGTTGGGGTCAAACAGGGCCAAATTTCTTCGATTGTTCAGGGTTTACAACATATATTTATAAAACCTATTATAGCCATTACCTAAGTGAAAGGGGTATTGACCTGCCGAGAACCTCCAGCGATCAATCAAGAATTGGAACGGCTGTAGATAGAGATTCATTAATTGCAGGAGATTTAGTATTCTTTGATACATCAAATAGAATTGCAAAATCTGTATCTCATGTTGGTATATACCTTGGTGAGGGACGTTTTATTCACGCTTCCTCCTCCGGTGGTAACGTAATTATATCTGCCTTAGATGAAGGCTATTATAAACAAAGATTTTTAAAGGCTGTAAGGCTATAAGCAGGCTTAAGAATGAATAATGAATAGTGAATAATGAATAATGAATAATGAATAGTGAATAATGAATAGTGAATAGTGAATAATGAAAAGTGAATAATGAATAATGAATAGTGAAAAGTTTAAGGATGTTTTATAAAGACTTGCGTATGCAAGTCTTTTATTGTTGTCATAACACACCCCCAAAAGCTATATAAATATAATTAAGATTAATTACAATCTATAGGAGATGGACAAGAATAAGGAAAATCTTACGGAGGTGTTGTTATGAAAAGAAGTAGAATGGGTATAAAGAGAAATCGAAGGAGAGGAACACTATTATTTGTTATTATTTTTTGTATTGTTCTACCCGCTACCGCTATCTATTTAGGCTTAAAGTTTACTGAAAAGGTGATGCTGCCGGCATTAAATGGTGAAGATGAGATTCCAGCCGGTATAGAGCTGAAGGAAAATGGTATCAATCAAGAGACTGATAATGCTTTAAATACCAATAAAAAGGTTGAAACAGTTGAAATCAAACCCTTCAACATCTATACTATACAAGTAGCCAGCTTAAATGATACACAAAATGCCGATAAGCTAATTAGCTCCCTGAACTCAGAAAAATTATCCAATTTAGTATATAAAATTGATAATAGCTACAAAGTATATACTATGGCGGCTACTAATAGAAGTATTATAGAGGAGAATATTGGTCATATTAAAGAATATTACCCTGATGCATATATTGCAGAAATTTATGTTCCATCAAAAAAAATACAATATGACTCTAATTCTCAAGAAGTGGCAATGAATACAATATCACAGTCCATTAATGACTTAATAGATAATATGAATTTATTATCAATTGAATGGAATAATTTAATACAAAAAAGAGGAGAAAAAGGTAAGTATGTCGAATTGTTAAAAAAACAACAATCATTATTAAAAGAACTGTCAGATATCAATAATAATGCTACTTACCCATCCAGCTTCCAGAGAAAAAACAGTATAGAAAAGATGCTGGAATTCCAAAATGAAAATGCTATAAAGGCATTAGAACTACTAGAAGCTTCTGGGGAGGAAGTAGATTTTAGAATTCATAGCTTATATCTTGACAGTCTATTCAGAATAGTTGAAGTAATGAAATGACATAATTTATGGAGGGGTTTAAATGAATTTAAGGGAAGTTCAACAGCTTCTTAAGGCTGATGTATTGTATGGTGAAGATTTATTGGACATGGATATTAAGACAGTTTTTGCATGTGACCTAATGAGTGATGTATTAGCATATGTAGAGGACAAGACCCTTTTACTAACTGGCCTTTGTAATCCACATACAATTAGAACTGCCGAAATGAAGGATATCAACGCTGTTGTCTTTGTACGAGGTAAAAGACCAGACGAAGAGACCTTAAGGCTTGCGGAAGAGAATGGCATTGTTGTAATGTCTACTGAGTTAATATTGTATAACTCCTGTGGGATACTTTATAGTAGTGGTCTGAAGGGAGCAAAATCTTGTAAAAACGAATTTTAGTGACGGGAGGTAGATGACTATACAAGTTTGCTATGATATTGTAAGATATGATTTTTCTAGGGCTGGTGAAGCCTCCAGTAGCATAAAAAAGCTATTGAAGCAGCTGGGTATTTCCTCTGACGTTATTAAGAGAGTTGCTGTAGCTACCTACGAAGCTGAGATGAATATAATAATACATTCAGAAGGTGGAATTATAGAGCTTAATATAGATCCGGAAAAAATTAAAATCGTTGCTAAGGATACAGGACCAGGTATTGAGAATATACAAAAGGCCATGACTGAGGGCTTTTCAACTGCACCTAATGAGGTAAGGGAGCTGGGTTTTGGTGCAGGTATGGGCTTACCCAATATCAAAAGATGCTCTGATATATTTGACATTGAATCCTCCTTAGGGGAATCAACGACAGTTACCATGATTATAAAGCTAAATTAGCAAAGGCTAAAATAGGGGGAGCTAAAATGTATAAGGTCATTGATGTAGTTAAATTATTGGAATTAGAAGTGATTGCAGGTGAAGGTGGGTTAGAAAATCCAATTACTGGCGTTTATATAGGTGATTTGTTGAGCTGGGTGATGGCACATTTGCAGGCGGGTAATATATGGATTACCATTCAAACACATGTCAATATTTTAGCTGTAGCATTATTAGCCGACGCCGCCTGTGTAATAATACCTGAGTATGCTGAGATAGACCATCAAACAATAGAAAAAGCAAACGATGAGGGAATTCCACTCTTAAGAAGTAAATTCAGTGCCTATCAGCTGGCAATTAAAATAAAGGAGCATGATTTAATAAAATGAATATCGCTGTAGATTTACATATCCATAGCGGATTATCCCCCTGTGCTGATAAGGATATGACTCCAAATAACATTGTAAATATGGCTTGTCTTAAGGGGTTGGATGCTATTGCAGTTACCGACCATAACTCAACTCGTAACCTATCTAGTATTGCAGAAATAGCCGAAAAAAACAATCTTATATTAATACCTGGGATTGAAGTAACCTCTAGGGAAGAGGTACATTTACTTGCCTTATTTGAAACTTTAGCTGATGCTTTAGATTTTCAAAGACTTATAGATGCTTACTTACCTAAAATAGAGAATAAGCCAAGGATTTTTGGCAATCAATATGTGTATGATGAGAAGGATCAAATCATTGATGAGGTTAAGGTGCTGCTTTTAAATGCTATTAGCTTATCTATTGAGGAGATAATAACGGAGGTTAGGGCAAGAGGAGGGATTGTGATTCCAGCCCATGTAAATCGAGAAGGCTTTAGTATTATTACAAATCTGGGCTTTATATCCCCACATCTCGGCTTCAGTACTATAGAAATAACGGCCAATTGTGAATATGATAGCTTTGAGAAGCTATACCCTTATCTTAAAGCATATTATAAGCTTAGAAGCTCCGACGCACATAACCTAAGCAGTATTCTTGAGCGTGAAGTCTTTCTAGAGGTTGAAGAGTTAAATATCATAAGTATAATAAAAGCATTAAAAGGTAAGCTATAACTTTGTCTAGGACAAAGTTTGTTTTATTTCAAAGGAAAATTCGTTTTAAACTTCTGGTTATTATTTATGTATAGGAGGGCTAGAGAATGAAGGAGTTGGCATTACATATTCTTGATATTGCACAAAACTCTATAGCTGCCGGGGCAACACAAATTAAAATAGAAATTAATGAGGCTGTAGAGTTAAATCTGTTAGAAATAACTATAAGCGACAATGGACATGGGATGGATGAGGTGGAGCTGAAGAAGGCTATAGATCCCTTTTATACCTCTCGGACAACCAGAAGGGTAGGATTAGGTCTTTCGCTTTTAAAGCTTGCAGCAGAGCAATGTGAAGGTGACCTAACGATTACATCTGAAAAAGGTGTGGGAACTGTAGTGAAGGTCACCTTCAAGCATAATCATATAGACAGAGTACCATTAGGTAATATTACGGATACTTTGATAACTTTAATACATGCAAACGCTAACATTGATTACTTGTATATACATTACTACAATTCGAAAAAAATTTATTTTGATACTCGAGAGATTAAGGAAGTTCTTAAAGAGGTTGAAATAACAAACATTCAAGTGCTATCTTGGTTAAGACAGCAAATAGATTATGAATTAAAAGAACTTGTTAAATAATACATTTTATAATATTATATTATTTAAATTGAATTATTATTTAATAGCATTAGCATGTATTTGTATATAAATGCTATAGCTCCATCTTTTGGTAATATTTAGGGTGCAAATATGAAATTTTCATAATACAGTATACAATTCTGAATAATATGATGTTATTAAGTTATAAATATACAAATATACTATTATTATTGAATTGTTATTTTTTTATTAATAGAGGAGCTAGCAGGTTTTTGTAGAAAGTATAATAGTTAATGTTTATTAAAAATTAAACAAGGGGTGAAAATCATAATGAAGCTTTTAACCTTTAAGGGGGGTATTCATCCACCTGAGTACAAAGAGCTAACTGAAGACTTACCTATTGAGAGAGCAGTTGAGCCAAGTACCGTGGTAATCCCCATGCAACAACATATTGGTGCTCCCTGTGAGCCAATTGTAAAGGTTGGTGACCGTGTTTTAGTTGGTCAAAAAATTGGTGAGGCAAAGGGATTCGTTTCATCACCAGTGCATTCAAGTGTATCTGGAGAAGTAAAAGCTATTGATATGAGGCCAGCAGCTGGTGGCGGCGAGGTGCTTTCAGTGACCATCGTTTCAGATGGGATGAATGAAGTTGATCCTTCCGTTAAACCAAAGGGTGATATTGATAAGCTAAGCGGTAAAGAAATTATTGATATTATTAAAGAGGCTGGTATTGTAGGTATGGGTGGAGCAGCATTCCCAACCCATGTTAAGCTTTCTCCTCCTCCAGAAAAGAAAATTGATACAATTATTTTAAATGGTGCAGAGTGTGAGCCGTATTTAACAGCCGACCACAGACTTATGCTGGAAGCTCCTGAAAACGTTATTTATGGCTTAAGAGCAATGATGAAGGCAGTAGGCGTAGAAAAGGGCTATATTGGCATAGAATCAAACAAGCCTGATGCAATTGAAGCTATGACAAAGGCTGCTGCTGAATATCCTAATATTGAAGTAGTTGGTCTTTATACTAAGTACCCTCAAGGTGCTGAAAAGCAACTAATTTATGCATGTACTAAAAGGGAGGTTCCAAGTGGCGGACTTCCTATGGATACAGGTGTAATAGTTAATAACGTAGGTACTGCAGCACAGGTTGCTATTGCCATTAAGACAGGTATGCCATTAGTTGAGCGTATAACAACTGTTACAGGTAAGGCTATTACTACGCCTAAAAACCTATTAATCAAAATAGGTGTTTCTGTTAAGGATGTTATGGAGCAATGTGGTGGTTTAACTCAAAAGCCTGGAAAATTAATAATGGGTGGACCTATGATGGGACTAGCTTCTCATACAGATGAAGTAGTAATTACTAAGGGTGCTTCCGGAGTGCTATTATTTACTGAGGCTGAAGCTAAAATGCCTGAAAGAGGTCCTTGTATTCGTTGTGGTAAATGTGTGGATATATGTCCAGCCTTCTTACAACCGCTGCATATAGCAAATTACTCCAATAATCATATGATGGAGGCTGCTGAAAAATATAGAGCTTTGGATTGTATTGAATGTGGTTCCTGCTCATTCATCTGTCCTTCAAAGATACCTTTATTACAAGCAATTCGTGTTGCAAAAAGAAATATAATTGCTAAGAAGAGAAAGCAATCATAGGAATGATGGGAGGGATAGGAACAATGGTTGAAAAGTTAACAGTATCTTCTTCTCCACATGTTTGGTCAGAAAACACAACCTCTAAAATTATGCTAGACGTTGTTATTGCATTATTACCAGCTACAGTTGGAGCTATATACTTTTTCAGGTTAAATGCTGCAATCCTAATTGCATTGGCTGTTATTACAGCTGTTTTAACGGAGATGGTGATACAAAAAATTAGAAAGCAGCCAATCACAATCAGTGATTATAGTGCTGTTGTTACCGGATTATTATTAGTTTTAAATATTCCTGCTTCGGCTCCATGGTGGATTCCAATAGTAGGATCAATATTTGCAATTGCTGTTGTTAAGCAGTTATTCGGTGGTTTAGGACAAAACTTCATGAACCCTGCACTAGCTGCTAGAATTATGCTTATGCTTTCTTGGACAGACCAAATGACTCAATGGGTTAAACCAGGGGCAGACGCTGTTTCAGGTGCGACTCCATTAAGCTTTGTAAAGGGTCTTACTGAAGTTCCAAGTAAGGCACCTGATATGTATGACCTTATTGTTGGTAATGTTGCAGGCTCTATGGGTGAAACATCAGCTATACTGCTGATATTAGGTGGACTTTACCTAATTTATCGTGGAGTTATTTCACCAAAGGTACCAGCAATATTTATTGGTACAGTTGCTGCTATTACATTAATAGCTGGCGGCTTTGATTTTAATTTCATGCTATATCATATATTTGCAGGTGGATTAATGATAGGTGCCATCTTCATGGCAACAGATTATGCTTCTTCTCCAGTAACTGCTAAAGGCAAGGTATTCTTTGCCTTAGGTTGTGGTATTATAGCAAGTATGATACGTTTATATGGGGCTTATCCAGAGGGTGTTGGTTTCTCTATTCTGCTAATGAATGTGGCTGCACCACTGATTGAAAAATATACTGCCCCTAGAGTATTTGGGGAGGTGAAAAAATAAATGCGTGATATAGTTAAGCATGGTCTAATTTTACTTATAATAACTACAATTGCAGCATTTGTTTTAGGTCTTACTAATGATGTAACACAGGCAATTATCAATGAAAGAGCAGAGCAAAAGAATATTGAATCTATTAAGGCTCTTTTACCAGAAGCTGAAGAGTTTCAAAAAATTGAAGGAGTTGCGTCAGGTATCATAGTAGAGGTTTACGAAGGTACTAAAGGTGGTAATGTTGTTGGCTATACTGTAAAGTCATTACCTAAGGGATATGGTGGAACTGTTGAAACTCTAGTTGGTATAACAATTGACGGTAAGGTTGCGGGACTAAAAATTGGGGCCCACACAGAAACTCCTGGTTTAGGCTCGAAGATTGCAGATGCTGCCTTCGTTAACAATTTTATTGGCAAGGATGCAATAGAGTTTAATATCACCAAGGATACACCTGCCAAGAATGCGGACGTTCAGACAGTATCTGGTGCAACTGTTTCAAGTAAAGCTGTTGCCAACGGTGTAAATGCATCTACTGAGCTGTTTAATAGTAATTTAAAGAATAGATAACTGGGGGTGAAATGATGAATTTAGGTAGAATTTTTTCAAAGGGCTTAATTTTCGACAACCCGATATTTGTTCAAGTATTAGGAATGTGTCCTACACTAGCGGTTACTACTTCTGCACAAAATGGTTTAGGAATGGGTTTGGCGACAACTGCCGTTTTAATAGGTTCAAATTTAGTAATTTCTTTAACTAAAAAGGTTATTCCAAGTAAAATTAGAATTCCTGCCTTTGTTGTAATCATTGCAACCTTCGTTACAATGGTTGGTATGTTATTAAAAGCATATTTACCTGCACTAGATGCAGCGCTTGGCATATTTATACCGCTAATCGTTGTTAACTGTATAATTCTTGCAAGAGCTGAATCCTTTGCCTCAAAAAACTCTGTGATAGGTTCTATAGTAGACGGTTTAGGAACTGGCTTAGGCTTTGCAGGAGCACTTGTGATTCTTGGGGGGATTAGAGAATTCTTTGGGTCTGGTTCTGTATTCGGTACACCAGTATTAGTTGATTTCTTCCATCCAGCTAGAATTATTTCTCAGCCTCCAGGAGCCTTCCTAGTGTTAGGATTATTGTTAGCTATATTTAATGGATTAACCTCAAAGGGTTTAAATGAAAAATAAGGAGGTGTAGGATTTGTCAACTATATTTTTTATATTAGTAAGCTCTATATTAGTAAATAACTTTGTCTTGTCAAGATTCTTGGGAATTTGTCCATTCCTTGGAGTTTCAAGACAGGTTGAAACAGCTACAGGTATGGGTATGGCGGTTACCTTTGTTATGGCAATGGCAGCCTTTATGACTAAGCTTATATATTCATATATTCTAATACCCCTTGAGCTGCAATATCTTCAAACAATAGCATTTATTCTTGTAATAGCTGCTCTTGTACAGTTGGTAGAGATGATTATTCAAAAAACTAGTCCTACACTGTATCAGTCATTAGGAGTTTATTTACCTTTAATAACAACTAACTGTGCAGTTTTAGGTTTAACGATACTTAATATTAATGCTGAATATAATTTAATCCTTTCAGTTATTAATGGGGTAGCAGCTGCCGTTGGTTTCTCTTTAGCAATAATTCTTTTTGCAGCAATCCGTGAAAGAATTGAGCTATTCAACGTTCCAGAGGTGTTTAAGGGCTTCCCAATAGCTTTAATAACAGCAAGCTTAATGTCTTTAGCCTTCTTAGGCTTTGCCGGACTGGTATAAAGGAGAGATTAATATGAACTTAAACGTTGTAGTTTTACCTATGCTGAGCTTAGGTGGTCTTGGACTTTTGTTCGGTGCCGGGCTTGCCTATGCTTCTAAGAAATTTGAAGTAACTGTAGATGAAAGAATGGCAGCAGTAAGAGATGCTCTTCCGGGTGCTAACTGCGGAGGCTGTGGCTTCCCAGGGTGTGATGGCTTTGCTCGTGCAGTTGTTGAAGGTAGAGCACCAGTAACGGGATGTCCTGTTGGTGGATCTGAATGTGCTTCTGCCTTAGGTAGCATTATGGGAATCGATGCGGGTGATACTGTTAAGAAGGTAGCTAAGGTTATCTGTAACGGTGATACTGCTAGATGTAAAGAGAAATTTGAGTATGAAGGTATTGAAGACTGTGTTGCTGCTAACATGGTTGCAGGTGGAAGCAAGTCCTGTCAATATGGATGCTTAGGACTAGGTACCTGTGTAAGAGCATGTCCCTTTGACGCAATTGAGATTGTTGAAGGAAGACTAGCAAGAATCATTCCTGAAAAATGTACAGCATGTGGAAAATGCGTTGAGGTATGTCCTAAAGCGGTTATAGACATGGTACCTTATCATCAGGATGTAGTTATAGCTTGTAACAATAAGGAACCAGGCAAGGTAGTTCGAAACAAGTGTAGCGTTGGCTGTATTGCTTGTAAGATCTGTGTTAAGGCTTGTCCTTACGAAGCTATAGACTTTAAGGATAACCTAGCCTTCATAAACTATGAAAAGTGTACAAATTGCTTTGTATGCGTAGAAAAATGCCCTACAAAAGCAATCGAAGGTAACTTTGAAAGAAGAAACATTGAAAAGAAGGACGTAATATAAAATAATAATTTAATGTAATAAAAGAGAGTTTCATGTTAAAATGGAACTCTCTTTTTCTGACAATCAGTTTTATACTTCATATATTTGAAAATGGACAATAATAGCAATTAATTACTACTTGTATCTTATTTTACTTAATGATAAACTTTTAATGTACTCTTTTTGAGGCACGAATATACAAGAACCGATAAAAATTGCTACTTGTGAAATAAGAACAGCATTTCTGAGGAAAAATATTAAATCAATATATAGAAAGTGTGATAAGCATGAATATTAAAAAATTAACACAGCTAGCAATGCTAACCGCCCTGGGCTTGGCACTTCATATAATTGAAGCGGGAATACCTAACCCCTTCATGGGTATTGCACCAGGTGCAAAGCTTGGCTTAGCCAACATTATTGGTCTTATAACCCTAATATTATTTGGACTTAAATACGCATTGGCTGTTAATTTGCTAAGATGCTTTATAGGTGGACTAGCCTCCGGTGCGGTTACTTCTATGATGTATAGCTTGGCTGGGGCCTTTGTTAGTACTATACTTATGTGGTTTGTATATAGATTTTTCAAGAAATATTTCAGCTTGGTAGGTGTTAGTGTATTCGGTGCCTTTGGTCACAATGTTGCACAGCTGACAGTGGCCAGTCTTATCATTAACAATGCTAAGATATTTACCTATTTACCTGTTATGATGTTTGTTAGTATTATAACTGGGGTCTTCATTGGAATTTCAGCAAACTTTACTATTTCTAAGGCCAGGATACATTTTAATCATGCATAAAGGAGATAATACTTGTATTTAGGGGGATAAGAATGAGTAGATATAAAAATCCATGGCTATTAATTCTATTAATAATCACTGGGGTAGTTTTGGGTGGTTTGATTGGTGATGCCTTAGGAAAAACCCTTCCATTACTGTCCTATGGACCAGAACCCTTAGGGTTAAGGAATTTTGAGGTTAATTTGGGAGTAATTTTTCTTCAGCTAAGTTTTCTGATTAAGATAAATGTAGCTAGTCTTATTGGACTTTTACTTTCAGTTGTTATATTTAATAGATTGTAGGTGAGCATATGAAATATATTTTGGCCTCAAACTCTCCAAGGAGAAGGGATTTGCTTGAGAATATTGGTGTTAGCTTTGAAGTTATGGCTAGTAATATTAACGAAACAATAGATGAAGCCTCCAATCCCTACGAGGTGGCCAGTAGACTTGCCTTTGAAAAGGCAAAGGATATTGCTTCAAGGGTTAAGGAAGAAGCATTAGTTATCGCAGCAGACACTATAGTTGTGGCTGATATGATATTAGGTAAGCCTATGAATGAAGAGGATGCCTATAAAATGCTAAGGCTATTGTCAGGCAGGGCACATCAGGTTGTTACTGGTCTTGCAGTGATTAACTCCGCATCCAACAAAACTGCAATAGATTACTCTGTTACTAATGTATATTTTAAAGAGCTTTCCGATGATATTATTCATAAATATATAGCTTCTGGTGAGCCGATGGATAAGGCTGGAGCCTATGGGATTCAAGGTAAGGCTGCATTATTTGTAGATAAAATTGAAGGCGATTATTTTAATGTGGTTGGATTGCCATTAACTAAATTACAGGAGCTTTTAGGCGAGTTTTTTAATATGAGCTTGATATAGATAAAATTTCAGCTAAGGACTTTTCAGAATTGGGATAAAATTTCTTTAGATAGGGGATTTGAACTTGACTAGAGAGTACGAGATGAAAACAATTAAAAATATGCCTCAAAGTGAACAGCCCAGGGAAAAGCTTTTAAATAATGGGGTAGAGAGCTTGTCAAATGCAGAATTGCTGGCAATTCTTTTAGCGACTGGAACTAAGGAATTAACCGCTATTTCACTTGCGGAAAATATATTGAATTATTCTAATGATGGTCTAAGGTATTTAACAGACACAACAGTAGAAGAGTTGAGTAATATTAGAGGAATGGGTCTCGCAAAATCTGCACAACTGATTGCTGCAGTTGAATTGGGTAAACGTATAGCTTTGACAACAAAAGTTAATAATTATAGAATAAAGAGCCCTATGGATGTTAGTAGCCTGTTAATGGAGGATTTACGCTATAAAAAGAAGGAGTATTTTAATATTCTTCTCTTAAATACAAAGCATGAATTGATTTCTATTGAGAACATATCGATTGGTAGCTTAAATGCTTCCATTGTTCATCCCAGAGAAGTATTCCAGAGGGCAATCAAACGAAGTAGCTCTGCAATTATTCTAGCACATAATCATCCAAGTGGAGATCCAAGTCCAAGTAATGAAGATATTAAGATAACAAAGAGATTAAAGGAAGCAGGAAATATAATAGGTATTGAGGTTCTAGATCACATTATAATTGGTGATGGCACTTATTGTAGCTTAAAGGAAAAAGAATATTTGTAGCATAGTATAGGAAGGAGCATTAATAAATGGGATTATTGAATATTTTCTCCAAAGATATGGGTATTGACTTAGGAACAGCAAACACACTAGTATATGTAAATGGAAAAGGAATAGTATTAAGAGAACCGTCTGTTGTAGCAATACAAAATGACACCAAAACAGTATTAGCAGTTGGAGAAGAAGCTAAGA
>Ga0208243_1000721_pt1 | contig 15273 bp, 18 predicted proteins | sample Subbio2Aug_QV12A_FD_184826 | JGI IMG/M metagenome (GOLD analysis project Ga0208243, IMG submission 184826) | Serpentinite rock and fluid subsurface biosphere microbial communities from McLaughlin Reserve, California, USA - CR12Aug_QV12A (SPAdes) | ecosystem: Environmental > Terrestrial > Deep...
CGCGCCCGACGCCGCCGTTCGAAAGGCGCACACGGTGGCTGCCGCCGTCGTGCAGGTCCGCGGGGCGCTGGCGCCGTTCGAGGTGCTGCGGCAGGCCTTCGCGGCCGACGTCACCCCAGCCTGAAGCGATACTCCGTCGTCTGGCGGTAGCGGTCGCCGGGATAGAGGAGCGCCTGCGGGAAGTACGGCCGGTTGGGCGAATCGGGCCAGATCTGCGGTTCCATGGCGAAGCCGGCATAGGCGGCGTAGGTGCGGCCACCGAGGCCGGGCACGGTGCGGGCGACCTTGTGGCCGGCGTAGAACTGCAGGCCGGGCTCGGTCGACCAGACCTCCATTTCGACGCCGGAGTTCGGTCCCTGCGCCCAGGCCATCTGCCGGAGCGGTCCGCGGGCGGCGGCGATGCAGAAATTGTGGTCGTAGATCACCTGCTCGCCGTCGACCTTCATGCCGATCGGGCGCGGCAGCAGGAAATCGAAGGGCGTGCCCTCCACCGGCTGGACGACGCCGGTCGGGATCAGGTCGTCGTCGACGGGCGTATAGGCCTGCGCGGGCATCATCAGCCGGTGGCCGAGCACGTCGTTCATGCCGCCGTCGTTGAGGTTGAAATAGGAGTGGTGCGCGAGGTTGCACAGCGTCGGCTGGTCGGTCGTGGCCGACAGCTGGACCGACAGCGTGCCGGGCAGCTTGAGCCGATAGGTGCAGACGATCTCGAGGTTGCCCGGAAAGCCCATCGCGCCATCGGGGTCGGTCAGCGCCAGCGTGACGAAGTCGGACCCGCGGTCGGCCAGCCGCCAGACGCGCTTGCCGGTGCCCTTCGACCCGCCATGCAGCGTGTGCCGGCCGAGGAAGTTGCTGTCGGCCTGGAACCGCTGCCCCTCGATGGTGAAGCGCCCGCCGGCGATACGGTTGGCATAGCGGCCGGCGATGGCGCCGAAATAGGCGGAATGGACCGGGTAGTCCTCGAAGCGCTCGAAGCCGAGCACAAGCGGCGCATCGTGCTCGGAAAGCCGCAGGTCCTGCACCACCGCGCCCCAGGTGAGGATGCGGGCGGTGAGCCCGCCGCCCCTGATCTCGATCCTGTGGACCGCCTCGCCCTCCGGCGTCGTCCCGAACTCCTCGGCATCCGCCATGTGGCGCCCCCCTCTGCCAGACGATGCGGGCGCCGTTGCCGGGGGCGCCCTGCCCGTTCAGGCGCCGATCAGAGGCCCAGGCCGCCGATGCAGACGTACTTCGTGTCGAGATAGTCCTCGATGCCCTGGTGTCCACCCTCGCGGCCGAGGCCGCTCTCCTTGACGCCGCCGAAGGGCGCCTCGGGCGTGGTGATCAGGCCCTCGTTGACGCCGACCATGCCGTATTTCAGGTTCTCCATGACGCGGAAGACGCGGCCGAGGTCGGAGCTGTAGAAATAGCAGGCGAGGCCGTACTCGGTGTCATTGGCGAGCGCGACCGCCTCCTCCTCGGTGGTGAACTTGAACACCGGCGCGACGGGGCCGAAGATCTCCTCCTTCATGAAGCGCATGTCGGGCGTGGCACCGGCGATCACCGTCGGCTCGAAGAAGGAGCCGCCGAGTTCGTGCCGCCTGCCGCCCGTCACCACCTTGCCGCCCTTGGCGGTGGCGTCGCCGATCAGCTCCTCGACCTTCTCGACCGCCTTGCCGTCGATCAGCGGGCCCTGCTGGACGCCGGCGTCGAGGCCGGAGCCGACCTTGAGCTTCGCGGACGCTGCGGCGAGCTTCTCGACGAAGGCGTCGTAGACGCCGGCCTGGACGAAGAAGCGGTTGGTGCAGACGCAGGTCTGGCCGGAATTGCGGTACTTGGCGACCATGGCGCCCTCGACGGCACGGTCGATGTCGGCATCGTCGAACACCAGGAACGGCGCGTTGCCGCCGAGTTCCATCGACACTTTCTTCACGGTCGCGGCCGACTTCTCGATCAGGATCTTGCCGACCTCGGTCGAGCCGGTGAAGGTGATCTTCTTGACCAGCGGATTGGCGCAGATCTCGTCGCCGATCTCGCCGGCCGAGCCCGTGACGATGTTGACGACGCCGGCCGGGATGCCCGCCTCCTCGCAGAGCGCGCCCCAGGCGAGGCCCGAATAGGGCGTCTGCGAGGCGGGCTTGACGACGGTGGTGCAGCCGGCCGCGATCGCCGGGCCGATCTTGCGGGCGAGCATCGAGGACGGGAAGTTCCACGGCGTGATGGCGGCGATGACGCCGACCGGCTCGCGGGTGACGATGATGCGGCGGTCGCCCCAGGGCGACGGCACGACATCGCCATAGGTGCGGCGCGCCTCCTCGGCGAACCAGAGCACGTAGGCGGCGGATGCGCCGACCTCGCCCTTGGCCTCGGCCAGCGACTTGCCCTGCTCGAGCGTCAGCAATTCGGCCAGCGCGTCCTGGTTCTCCAGGATCAGGTCGTGCAGCTTGCGCAGCATCTTGGAGCGCTCGTTTGCGGTCGTCTTGCGGAAGGTCCTGAAGGCCCTGTCGGCGGCCTCGATGGCGCGGCGGGTCTCGGCCTTGCCGGACTTCGGCACGGTGCCGAGCTTCTGCCCGTTGGCCGGATTGGTGACGTCGAGCGTCGCACCGGAATCGGCCTGGATCCACTCGCCGCCGATCAGGTTGGCCTGGCGCATGTAGTGGTTGGACTTCTGCAGCATCGGCGTGCCTCCTGCCGCCTCAGCCGGCGGCCAAATGTTCGATTTCCCTGACGAGCGCGGGATCGGCCGGAATGCCGTCGCGCCGGAGGCGGTCACGAATAGCCTGCCGCCTCGACCCTGGCAACCGGGCGCCGTCGGTGCCGGAAACCATCGCCGCCATCGCCGCGAAGCGGTCCAACGCATGGGTGCCCCCGAAGGTTTCGGGATCGATGGCGATCAGCAGCTGACCCGTTCCGGGTGCTGCACCTTCGGCATCGAAGAAGGACGTCTGCTCGTAGCCGTAGTTCGCGCCCGTCAGCCCCGCGCAGAGCAGTTCCACCATCAGCGCCAGCGCCGTGCCCTTGGCATCGCCGAGCGGCACCATGGTGCCCGCGAGCGCCGCGCCGGCGTCGGTGGTCGGCTTGCCGTCGGCGTCGAGCGCCCAGCCTTCAGGGATCGGCTCGCCCTTCTGGTTCGCCGCCATGATCCGGCCGCGCGCGACCTTCGACATCGAGACGTCGACGACGATGGTTTCCCCGCCGGCCGTCGGGCAGGCGAAGGCGATCGGGTCGGTGCCGAAGAGCGGGCGGCGGCCGCCCCAGGGAGCGATGGCGGCGGGCGCATTGGAGAACAGGAGCGCGACGAGGCCCTTCTCCGCCAGTGATTCAACCACCAGTCCGGCCACGCCGGCATGGTGCGAGCGCCGGATCCCGGCCGCGGCGATGCCCTGCGCGGGGGTCATGAAGGCCAGTTCGCGCGACGCGAGGTCGAGAGCCGGATAGGCGAAGCCGTTCGCGGCGTCGATCGCCACGGCGCCCGGCCGGATGCGGGTCGCGACCGGCACGGCGTGGCCGTCGACCTTGCCCGCCTTCGCCTGCGCGGCATAGGCCGGCACGCGCCGCAGGCCATGGCCGCCCTGCCCGGCGAGTTCGGCACCGATCAGCGCGTCGGCGACGATGGCGGCGTTCTCCGGCGACGTCCTCGACGCCGTGAGCGCTGCGCAGACCAGTGCGTACGCGTCGGCGACGGAAAGCGTGGTGTCGGCCATCAGGCCTTCTCCAAATGGGCAATGACGGTATCGGCGATCAGGTCGGAGACGCGCACGTTCGATTCGACGGTGACGCCCGCCACATGCGGGGTGAGGATCAGGTTGTCGATCCCCCTGAAGCGCTCGCCTGCGGCCGCCGACAGCGGTTCCTCGGCGAAGACGTCGAGGGCCGCGCCGCCCAGCCGCTTCTCCCGCAGAGCCGTCGCCAGCGCCGCCTCGTCCACGACGCCGCCGCGCGCGGCGTTGATCAGGATCGCGTCGGGCTTCATCGCCGCGATCCGCGCGGCGTCGATCATGTCGCGGGTCGCGTCGGTCAGGGGCACGTGCAGGCTGACGACGTCGGAGAGCGCCAGGAGATCGCCGAGCGAGACGCTGCGCGCCTTCTGCCAGGCGGGATGATCGGCCGGGAGCATGGGATCGTAGGCCACGACCGTCATGCCGAAGGCCTGCGCGCGCCAGGCGACCTCGCGGGCGATCGCGCCGAAGCCGACGAGGCCCATCGTCCGGCCGGCGAGTTCGCGGCCGATCAGGCGCTGGCGGGGCCAGGTACCGGCCGCGACGTCGGCCGAGGCGAAGAAGGCGCCGCGCAGGAGCGTCATCGCCGCCGCCATGACGTACTCCGCAACGGAGAGGTCGTTTGCGCCGGTGGCGGGACAGACCGCGATGCCGCGGGCCCTGCAGGCCTCGACGTCGATGTTGTCGAGCCCGACGCCGAGGCGGCCGACGCAGGTCAGAGCCGTCGCCGCCGCGAGCAGCGGGCCGCGCACCTGCGTCCGGTTGCGCACGACGAGCGCCCGCGCTCCGGCCACCGCGGCGCGCAGCTCGTCCGGCCGGTCGACGAGTGCCGGATCGTAGAGCGTGTCGAAGCGGGCCTTCAGCCGCGCGACGGCCGCCTCGTCCATGAACTCTGTGATGACGACCTCAGGCATGTTCGCCTCCCTCACGATCGCTCGCCGCATGCCGGACGAACGCAGCATTCGGCACTCCCCCGATGCGCCGCGCGCCCCGCCGGCTCGCGTCTCGGTTCGAAATGCACTATATTCGAAGGGTCCCGAGACGAACCACGGCCACCCGCCATGACACGCGACGAGATCATCGCCCGGCTGAAGGAGATGGAGCCCGCATTGCGCGCCCGCGGCATCACGCGCCTGCAGATGTTCGGCTCGCGCGCCCGCGGCGACAACCGCGAGGACAGCGACCTGGACCTGCTGGTGGAATATGATCCGCCGCACCAGGTCTCCGGCTTCGACTTCTTCGGGATCGGCACCGATCTGTCGGAGGAACTCGGCATTGAAACCAATGTCGTCACGGATCACCCCGGGATCAAGGAACGACACCGCCGCGAGTTCGAACCCGACCTGGTGTCCGTGTTCTGATGAAGCCGGAACGACGGATCGCGCATCGGCTTCTCGACATCCTCGATGCCATTGAGGACATGAGGTCCGCCTTGGCTGGAATGGAGTACGATGCATTCTCGTCGCACCGCATCGTGCGTCCCGCGGTCGAACGCTACTTCGAGATCATCAGCGAAGCTTCGCGCCACCTGCCCGAAACGCTCAAGGAGAAGAACGCGATGATCTCCTGGCGGAAGATCGCCGATCTCGGCAACGTGTTGCGTCACGCCTATCACGATACGGATCCAGCCATTCTCTGGGAAATCTACACGGTCCATCTCGACCCGCTGGAAGCCGCCATCCGCGCGGCGCAGGCCGACTATCCCGACGTCGGCGCCTGACCCTCACGCGCTCCGGTAAAGCTTCGTCATCACGAACTCCCGATGCCCCAGCGCTTCCGCCGCCGTGCTGCGGCCGTTGGCGGTGCGCACGATCATGTCGATCAGCGCGTCGCCGGCCTCGTCGATGGTCATCTCGCGGCGCAGGATGCCCGAGACGTCGACGTCGACGTGCTCGCCCATGGTGCGCACGGTGCGCGGGTTGGCGGTGATCTTGATCACCGGCACGATCGGGTTGCCGATCACGTTGCCCTGGCCGGTGGGGAAGGTGTGGATGACGAAGCCGCCGGCCGCCATCAGCGTCACGCATTCGGCCGCGGCCGACGAACTGTCCATGAAGTAGAGGCCCCTGCCCGATCTCGGCGCCTCGGCCGGCTCGAGAATGTCGATGTAGCGCGAGGTGCGGCCGATCTTCTCCAGGTTGCCCAGCGCCTTCTCCTCGATGGTCGTCAGGCCGCCCTCGATGTTGCCGCGCGTCGGCTGGCTCTCGGAGAGATCGTTGGTCTTGAACTGCTCGATCACGTCCTGCTGGTAGGCCTTCCACATCGCGTACCAGCGCTCGCCCACCTCCGGGTTGATCGCGCGGGCCTTGGCGATGTGCTCGGCGCCGGTGATCTCCGACGTCTCGCCGAAGCAGCCGTAGATCCCCTCCGGCAGGAGCTTGTCGTACATGTTGCCGACGGTCGGGCAGGATCCGAGGCCCGTCGTGGTGTCGCTCTCGCCGCACTTGGTCGAGACCCAGAGTTCCGAGATCGAGCATTCCTCGCGCTGCAGCTCGCTGGCAAGATGGACGAAGTCCTTGGCGGCGCGGCTGGCGTCCATGATGGTCTTCAGGTCGCCGTTCTGCTCGATCGAGAAGCCCGCGACCGGCTTGCCGGTGGCGGCGATGCCGTCGACGATGCGCTTGGTCCAGCCCGGCTCGATGCCGATGACCACGACGGCCGCGACGTTGGGATTGGCGCCGGTGCCGATCATGGTGCGGAAATGCAGGTCGAGATCCTGCCCGAACTGCAGCCGGCCATAGGCGTGCGGCAGGGCCATCGTGCCCTTGATGTTGTTGGCCACCGCCTCGCAGGCGGCGTTGGAGATGTCGTCCACCGGCAGGATGACGACGTGGTTGCGCACGCCGACGCGGCCGTTCTCGCGGCGATAGGCGCGGATCGTCATGTTGGAGTATTTCGAGGCCATCGGTCCGCCCTTCCCTGAAATGATTTCGGCCGCGCGCGGGTGCCGATGCGCCGCTGCCTGCCGCTACCAGCGCTTGGTCTTGAGATTGTGGACGTGGACATGCTCTCCGCGCGCGACGTGCGCCACGAAGCGGCCGATGTCCTCGCCGTACTTGACCGCCGTGTCGCCGGCCGCGAGGTCCTTCAGCGCCACCTTGTGGCCGATCGGGATGTCGGCCTTCGCCTCGATCTCGAACGACGAATTGTCGGCCGTGACCACGGCCAGCATCGTCGTGCCCGCCTTGAGCCCCTCCACCACCACGACCCCGACATTGTCGTCGTGTTCGTGAACCAGGAGATGCGGAATGCCCATGCTCGAATCCTCTTCGCGCCCCCGGGGCGCAGCCCGTTTTCCGCCCCTCGGCGGCGGCAGTCTTATATAAGATATAAGATAGGAAATGCTGGCAGAGTCAATCGGGCGGGTGCTATCAGGAGACACTTCCGCGGGAATTCGAGCATGGACCAGACCGCCTTCGCCTACCGCCCCCTCTACGTGCAGGTGCGCGACCAGCTCGTGCGTCGGCTGATCGACGGCGAATGGCAGCCGGGCCAGCTCATCCCGTCGGAGATCGAGCTGGCGCGCGAGGTGGGCGTCAGCCAGGGCACGATCCGCAAGGCGCTCGACGCCATGACGGCCGAGAACCTCCTGATCCGCCGCCAGGGCCGCGGCACCTTCGTGGCGCGGCCGGAGGAGAGCCGCATCCTGTTCCAGTTCTTCCGGCTGGTACCCGACGATGGCAAGCCGAGCTTTCCCGATTCCTCCATCCTCGACCGGCGCCCGTCAGCCGCCACGCCACAGGAGGCGGAGGCGCTGGCGCTCGCGCCCGGCGATCCGGTCTGGCGCATCGAGCGCGTGCGCACGCTCTCCGGCGATCCGCTGCTCATCGAAACCATCACGCTGCCGGCCGCCCGCCTGCCGGGATTCGGCGATCTCGAAGCCATTCCCAACAACGTCTACGGACTCTATTCGGAGCGCTTCGGCATCACCATCGGCCGGGCGAGCGAGAAGCTGAAGGCGGTGGCCGCCACGCCGGGCGACGCGGCGGCGCTGGGCTGCGCTGCCGACACGCCGCTGCTGGCCATCACCCGCGTCGCGCTCGACCTCGAGAACAAGCCGGTGGAACTGCGCGTCTCGCGCTGCCTGACGCAGGCGGTGCATTATTCGTCCGAGCTCGGCTGAGAAACGCGGGAAATACGGGGACAGTTTACTTAATTCTTGCCGCCTTTCTTATGATGAAATAGCAAAAAACCAAGAACTAAGTAAACTGTCCCCGTATTTCCTCGGCGCCTCACCCGTAGACGGCGTGCAGCACCATGATCCAGAAGGAGGTGGTGGCGACGCCGAGGCCGGTCGCCAGCGTGATCGTGTTGGAGGCGAGCGCCTGGCCGGTGCCGAACTGGACGGCGATCAGGTAGCAGTTGACGCCCGCCGGCAGTGCCGCCGTCAGCACCGCGACCGAGGCGACCAGCGGCGGCAATCCGAACAGCGTCGCCATGCCGAGCATGATCGCCGGCATGACCATCAGCTTCAGGAAGGCCAGCGCCAGGCCCGGCCGCAGGTTGCCCGAGATGCCGTAGCGCCGCAGCCCGAGCCCCATGGAGAACAGCGCCAGCGGCCCGGCGATGCCGCCCAGCCCGTCGACGAAGCGCGCGGCGAGCGAGGGCAGCGGCAGGCCCGTCATGCGCCAGGCGAGACCGGCGACGATGCCGATGATCAGCGGATTGACGGCGAGCTTCGCGGCGAAAGTGCGGGCGAGGTGCAGCGGGCGGATACCCCTTCCGCCGCCCTCCAGCACCGCGAAGACGACGATGGTGGCGGCCATCATGGCACCGAGATGCACCGACACGATCAGCGCCAGCACCTCGAAGCCGGCCTGGCCGTAGACGCCAAGCACCAGCGGGATGCCGAGCAGCACCGTGTTGGAGAAGGAGGCCGAGACCCCGCCGACGACGCCCGCCCGCGCGTCGCGACCGAACAGCCGCGTCGTCATCAGGTGGCCGACGACCCAGGCGACGGCGACCGACGAGAAATAGGCCGCCCACAGCGCCCAGGGCGCCGCCCCGTGGAAATCGGCCGACAGCATGGTGCGGAAGAGCAGCAGCGGCAGCGCCACGCCGACGGCGAATTCGCCCAGCGCCTCGCCCGTCTCGGCGCGCAGATAGCCCGTCAGCCCGGCAAGATAGCCGACGGCGACGAGACCGAAGATGAAGAGGGCGGCTTCGACCTGCGGAGACATTGCCGCGTGATAGGGGAATGCGGCGGTTTCCGATAGGCCTGACGCGACGGGCCTTTCCGGTCCCGGCGCCCTACTCGCCCGTCCTCCAGCCGCCGGACGCGTCGTACTCGCCGCGCTCGTGCACGACGCTGGCGCGACCGACGAGCAGGTCGTCGACCCGCCCGACGCGTGCCGGATCCTTGCCGGCATAGGGCAGAGAGTGGAGCACGTAGCGCATCGCGTTCAGCCGCGCCCGCATCTTGTCGTCGGACTTGATCACCGTCCAGGGCGAGTCGGCGGTGTCGGTGTGGAAGAACATCGCCTCCTTGGCCTGGGTGTAGTCGTCCCACTTGTCGAGCGAGGCCATGTCGATGGGCGACAGCTTCCACTGCTTCAGCGGATGGACCTTGCGCTCCCTGAAGCGGCGCGACTGCTCCATGCGGCTCACCGAGAACCAGAACTTGATCAGGTGGGTGCCGCTGCGCACCAGGTTGCGCTCGAAATCGGGCACCTGGCGCAGGAACTCGCGGTACTCCTCCTCGCTGCAGAAGCCCATGACGCGCTCGACGCCGGCCCGGTTGTACCAGCTGCGGTCGAACAGCACGATCTCGCCCACGGTCGGCAGGTGCTCGACGTAGCGCTGGAAGTACCACTGACCGCGCTCCACCTCGCTCGGCTTCTCCAGCGCCACCACGCGGGCGCCTCGCGGGTTGAGATGCTCCATGAAGCGCTTGATGGCGCCGCCCTTGCCGGCGGCGTCGCGCCCCTCGAACAGGATGACGATGCGCTGGCGCGCCTCCTTGACCCAGGACTGCAGCTTCAGGAGCTCGGTCTGCAGGACGAACTTCTCGCGCTCGTAGTCGCGCCGCAGCATCTTGAAGCGGTAGGGATAGCCGCCCTCGCGCCAGTCGTCCGACAGTTCGTCGCTGGTGCGGCGCGGCTTGTCCTTCGGCTTCGGCAGGCCGAAGGCCTCGCTGAGCAGCGCGGCGTCGTCGGGTGCCGCCCCGTCGATGATGGCACCGATGCCGCCGCGCAGCTCGTCGCCGGCGCCGGCCGCGATGCTCTGCGCGGCGGCTTCCGCCGCGCCACGCGCGGCGCGCATCTGCTCGTCGGCGAGCCCGGCCTCGGCGGCGGCCGACAGCACGGGCGCGGCCACGCCGCCGGTGTCCTGGAGCGTCTTCTGCATCATGGAGCCTCCCCTCGGTTGTCCCGGCCTGCCCGGTCGCGCGGCACCGGCCGCGGTCCCGGCATCCCCGCCCGCGCCCGTTGGCCGTCCACCAGCCTAGCGGGAGCCGGCGGCAGAGCGTTGACGTGGATCAAGAACTCCTTCGCCGGCAACGGATTCGCGGGCGCAGGCGGACGGTGGCGGTACGCGCCGCTCGTGCCGCGCCACGCGGTGTCCCCGGCGACCGTTCCGGGCGATGCACGGCAGGCGATGCATTCCCATGCTGCAAAATCTGTGGTGGAAATCGACGACGACGGATTTCAATCAGCATAAAATCCGGCATGCTACCTCCGGTAGCTTCACGGGGACGAAGCACATGCCGCGACTGCGCTTGCCGATGCTTTGCCTCGCTCTCTTCGCCTTCGTCGCTGACGCCGGTGCACCCCCTGATCGGCCGGCTGAGCCCGCCGACTTCGTTCGCGCCATCGTGAATGCGGCCCCCACCGAACTCACCTTCACCGAGGCGAAGCTTGCGATCGATGCCTATGTCGATCCGTCCATCGATCCCGCCGGCGTGCGAGACGCCGTCGCCCGCCTGTCGGACGCCGCCGAGAGAATGGTGGAGGCATCCGGCGGCGACGCTTCCGACATGGAGCGGCTGCAGGCCGCCCGGACGGTGCTCCACACGGCCGGCGCCTGGAACGACGGGCGGCCCTTCGCCTATGATCCCGACGACCCGTTCGGCCAGAGGCCCGGCGCCCAGTCGCTCGGCCGCTATCTTTCGACGCGCACGGGCAACTGCGTGTCGATGCCGGTGCTGTTCCTCGCGCTGGGCGAGCGGCTCGGTCTCGACCTGACGCTGTCGACGGCACCGCTGCACGTCTTCGTGCGCTTCACCGACCGCGCCGACGGGCGGACCTTCAACGTCGAGGCGACGAGCGGCGGCGGCTTCGCGCGCGACGCGCATTACCGCCGCCTCCTGCCGATGACCGACGCGGCGATCCGCAACGGGGTCTACCTGCGTAGCCTCTCGCGGCGCGAGACGCTGGCGCTGATCGCCACGCCGGTCCTCGATCATCTGCTGGCCACCGGGCGCTTCGAGGAGGCGATCGCCGTCGCCGACGTGCTGATCGCGGCGAACCCGGCGGATGCCTATGCGATGGCGAAGAAGGGGACGGCCTCCTACCGGCTGCTCGAACGCGACTTCATCCGCAGATACCCGAGAGAGGCCGACATCCCGGTGGCGGAGATGCCCCGCGCGCTGGCGCTGTCGCGCGCCAACCGCGAGGCCTTCGCCAGGGCCGAGGCGCTCGGCTGGCGCGAGCCGAAGCTGAACTGAGGGACGATCTTCATGGAACAGGGGGAATTGACATGAACGGACCGAAAGACGCGGCAAGGATGCTGCGCGCCGCACTGGCGCTGCTCTGCGCCTTCGCGCTGGTGCTGACCTCGAGCCTTCCGGCCACGGCCGGGCCGCGCCACGCCGGCATGCGCGCGCTCCACGCCCCCGCGCCATCCTGGCAAGCCGCGCGCTTCATTTCGCCCGACACGCTGGATCCCACTTTACCCGGCGTCGGCACCAACCGCTACGCCTATGCGCTGAACGACCCGGTCAACAAGAGCGACCCGAACGGGCATTTCGCATTTCTCGCGGCGATTCCAGCCTTCGCAGCAGGGTGTACTGGAGCATGTGTTGCGGTTGTCGCAGGAATTGCGACGGGGCTTGCTTTTGTTGGAATTCAAGTCTCGATTCAGGAGACAGTTCCAAACGAGCCGCAGAACGTTTTACCAGGCAGCAAGGAGTCGTCCGAGGAACCTCGGGCGCTCACCCCCGACGAGATCGATTCGCTGTCAAAGGCCGGAACGGCACCCTCCAGAGGCGGAAGGACTGAGGCAGGAAGGGCTGCAGAAAAGCACGGAAGCCGGGTAGGTTCCGCATTTCCTCCGACGAGAGGAGTTGCCGATGATATCAACGAACAAGGTCAAAGGACTCTGGACGACATCTTGAATGACCCAGGCTCGAAGATCAGCATTGATGACCGAGGCCGGATAACCGTAACTTCTCCGGATGGGCGTGGTGCTCAGTTCCACCCGGACGGTCGTTTCAAAGGATTCAGAGAGCCCGAGCCGTCTACGGTCATGTCTCCGGATGCGAACGCTTCGACCAGTCCGTCGTCTGTCACGCAGAACGGTGACCAAGGCGGCGCGGCAAACACTACAGATACCGACGACATGAGAGGTTTGTAAAATGGAAAATCCTTTTAATATTGCTGTTCGCTCCGACTCCAACTTCGAAAATATCATTTCAGAAATTACTTTTGCAAAAAAGAAATTTGGTCTGATACTGAGTCAAGAAAAATCTCCTAATTTATTCGAGATCAGTGTATTCTCATTTCTTAATAATTCTTCAGAATTATTTACGGATACGTATAAATGTGAAGAATTAATGATCGATCTTGACGTGTTCAACCGTGCGATAAGTGAAGCAAAGAGGAGGTTGGAGCTGCTCGATATCCCCCGTTAGTCCAAGATGCGCCGCGCGCCCAAGCCCAGCCGCATCGGTATTGTCAACGAGGCCTTTAAAGTTCGCATTCTCCCGGAACTCGAAAGCTGGGGGCTGTCCCAGCATCCGAATCCGACGGCATGTAGTGGCCCCAGCGAGCACGGATTCCGTTACGATCTTGCAGACATTCATGACGAAGATGACGTTCGACTAGCCACATTCTACATCATCAGTCGCGATACGACATTCTGGATCGCCGGACAAAGGGATCAGCCGCTCGGGAATGATCCGAGCGAACTCCATCTCCTCTACGGCACGACAGAAGGAGTCTTCGTTCTCTCGCCCCGCTTCTCGCTGCGCCGTCTCTTCGATCCGGGCTTCCGACTGCGTCCGAGGCAAGGCGAGAGCCTCGACGCGGCGGCGGAGCGGCTGATGGACGAGATCGAGAGCCGCCTGCCGCTGCTGAAGCGATATCTCTATGGATGAACCCTCGCAGACCTGACGGCCCGCTCCATGCTCCCGGAAACCAACATCGTCCATTCCTTCGTCTGCTACGACTGGCAAGCCCATCTGGATACCTCGAACTACCGGTGTTCGCGGCCCGAGAGTATCGCGACGAGTGCCGTCACCGCGTAGAGGCTGGCGCTGACGGCTGCTTTGGCTGACGTGCTTTACCCATTTCGGCCTCGCGGCGTCGTCTTTGGCCGCCTTTGCCCCTCATGCGGGCGCAGTTCGCCCCTGGTGCCAGACGAAGCGGGTGAGGTTGTAGGCGAGGTTGGCCATGCCGATCTTCGCCCGGGCCCGTGCGATGCCGCCTCTCAGCGAATGCGAGCATTCGCCTGCCGGCCAGCGGATGGTGCGCACGAACAGGCCCATCCTCGATTTCTGCTGCGCGAAGACGTGCTCGACAAAAGCGCGGATCCTGGAGCGCCGGCCGTTGGCCCGCGACGTCGCCTCGCTCATCGGCCGGCCCTTCGGCTTCTTGTGATGAATGTCGGAGACGTAGCCGTTCTTCTCCAGCCACTCCTCGTTCGCCTTCGACCGGTAGGCGGTGTCGGCCCAGACCGTGGAACCGGTGTTGCTCCGGTTGAGCACGTTGCGGAGCTGCGCCCCGTCATAGGCCGAGGCGCTTGTGACGTTCCATCCGCGAATGAACCCGTGCCGGCGGTCGATCGAGGCGTGGTTCTTGTAGCCGAAGGCGGGAATGGCGATGTCCCGCTGCTGGGCCTTTCCGCCCTCCGCCGCCTTGGCCTTCGAGAACTTCACGGTCCAGCGCGCATCGCGATCCTTCTGGCGCAGCTTGGCAGGCTGCTCCTTCCAGGCGTCCGGGACCTTGCCCGCCTTGATGTCGGCCTTCTCGGCATCGGTATTGCGCTGCTTCGGCGCCGCCACGATCGTGGCATCGGTCCTCGGACTTGATCCGAGGATCTGGCCGCCCATCGCGAGGTAGCCGGCCCTGGTGAGGTGCCTATCGAAGCGCGCGAACAGGTTCTCGACGGCCTTGGCCTGCGCGAGGTGCTCGCGGAACAGCCAGATCGTCTTGGCGTCCGGCACCCGATCGCCGAGCCCCAGCCCGAGAAAGCGCATGAACGACAGCCGATCCTGGATCTGGAACTCGGCCTGGTCGTCCGACAGCCCATAGAGCGCCTGCAGAACCATGATCTTGAACATCATCACAGGGTCGTAGGGAGGGCGGCCACCCTTGGCGCCGTCGGACCGCTTCAGCGCCTTGGCCAGCGGCTTGCGGAATACCTCCCACGGCACCAGCCCGTTCAACTTCTCCAGCGGATCACCGGCCTCGCTCAGCCGCACGTAGCGTTCGTCGATGTCCCAGAACCCGGCCTGTCCTCGCATGCCCAGCCTCCCGCAAATCACCCCACGAGTGAATCACGAAATGGCTGCGATGGGGAGGTTCTTCGAAGCGTCCAGCTGACCATCGCACAGGGGTACCGCTTCTTGTTGGAGGCGCTGTCCCTCGTTCCGATTCCGCCCGACATTGCGACGGTAACTTATGAACGCGAGGGAAAGGACTATCTCGTTCGAAACTTCAATCGGATGAAAATCATCGAAAAGAAAGAATGGTCCTCTGTCGGATACCTCTGGAAACGCGACGCAAAATCGCTGGACTACAAGATTGAGATGGGTGTTGATCTTCTTCAACGATGCGTCAATCTTCACATCGACGACGGCGCGGTCGAAGACCCTGAAGCGCTATGGAACCGGGTGGTCCGGTTCCTTTCCGAGCGCATCGGCCCGACCTATGCCATAGGCTATTCGACGCCCTATTTCTGGGGGCCTCATTATCTTGCCCGCGCGATCGGTTCCTCGCGCTACGCCACGGCGGACAGGACCTTCTATGGGCCGCCGGACGAACTGCGGCGCAGGAACTACGAATTCAGCGAGACGTTCTTCAAGCGCGACCGGTCGATCCTGCTGACCCATATCCGCGATCTGTTCGGGTTCAACCTCCTGTGCCGGTCGCATCTCGACTACCGGATCGACGGCATGCCGCTGTCCAACTGGATCGTGAAGACGTCGACCGGGCACCTCGCGCCCTATACCGAGGGCTGCTGGCTGTGGACGCTGACCGAGGAGGAGATCCGAAGGGCTCGGCCGATCCTCGTCGCCGCGAAATTCTCCATCGTCGGCCAGAACCCCTGGAAACATTGAGGCCTGCGGCCGGCGCGGGCAGCACGGCCTCGCGCTGACGTCGTCGTCGGGCCGAGGCCGCGGACGCCCCCCCCCCGG
>Ga0208243_1000723_pt1 | contig 15259 bp, 15 predicted proteins | sample Subbio2Aug_QV12A_FD_184826 | JGI IMG/M metagenome (GOLD analysis project Ga0208243, IMG submission 184826) | Serpentinite rock and fluid subsurface biosphere microbial communities from McLaughlin Reserve, California, USA - CR12Aug_QV12A (SPAdes) | ecosystem: Environmental > Terrestrial > Deep...
CAGTGAAGCTGACACTCACATCATCGGGTTACCCCTAGTGAGCCGATATGCTGCGATTACGACGCCGATGCGCCCAAACCGCCCGCATATCCCTTCATGAACCAAATCTGTCAAAGAGCGCGGACACAAAACACGCAGCACACCAGAACTTCTGGCTGTACTGCCATCGTGCATCCGAAGATTTCGCGGCGTTTCACCACCGCTTCCGTCCCTTCCCGCCGCCGTTTCCAGCACCGTTCCGTTTCGGTGAGGGGGCTTTTAGTCCCGGGTCTCGGGACCCGCAAGCAGAAAATGACGGGAAGATGACGATTTTTTCCGAAACCCCATCTTCCCGCCTGAAATCAAGGCGTTACGCCACCCCGCCCGCCATCATGGAAGGGTCGTGGGTCACCCTGCCCCCGGCAATCGTCAGGGCGATTCCGGTCTTTCCCATCCGTTCGGCCGGAATCGCCTCGATATCCCCGTCGATCAGCACCAGATCGGCCGCCATTCCCGTGCGCAGCGTCCCGGTGAGGCCCTCCCAATGCGCGGCCCAGGCACCCCCTGCCGTATAGGCGCGCAGGACCTCCATCAGGCTGATCCGCTCATCCCCCGCCCCGTCGTAGGGCACGCGCGTCAGGGCAGCCTGGATACTGCGCATTACGCTGACATCAGCGACCGGCCAGTCCGAGGCGAAGGCGATGGGGGCGCCCTGGTCGGCCAGAGTCCTGCAAAGAAAGGCATCCTTCCAGCGCTGGCGGGGAACAACCGCCTCCATCCCGTCCGCAGGGAAATCCATCGCACCAGGCGGGTGGGACGGTTGCAGGCTGGCGGTGATCCCCAATGCGGCAATCCGCGGCACGTCGGCTCGATCGATCAGTTCGATATGCTCGATCCGATGCCGCAGGTCCGGTCGTCCAGCCGCCTCGAAGCCGTCGATTGTCCGTCGCACGGCCCCGTCCCCGATCGCATGCACCGCGATCTGCAGGTTCCGGCGCGAGATCTCACGGCAGATCGCTTGGAAGGAATCTCCGTCGAACAGGGCCGCACCCCGCTCGGTCGTTCCCGGATAGTCCTGCAGCATGAAGGCGGTACGGCTGTCCGTCACGCCATCCATGAACATCTTCACGAACCCCGAGGTCACCCAGTCGCCCCGATACTCTGCTGCCATCGCCGAGGCACGGTCCAGTTCGGCCAGCGCCATTTCGGGCTTGAAGTGGAACGGGACTTTCACCCGCGCGATCAGCCGTCCTTCGGCCTCCATCTCCTTCAGAAGCGCGCATGTATAGCGGTTGCCGTCCATCGTGACCAAGCTCGTGATCCCTCGCGCGGCACAATGGGCGAGGCCCCGGGCAATATGATCCTTGTCCACCGCACGGTCAGCGTCCGACGGCCAGGCGGACGGTTCCGCCCCCGTCGAGATGCCCAGATACATGCGCGCCACCCCGGCAAGGTCAAGCACCGGACCAAATGCCTCGAACTCGCGCAACTCTCCAGTGGCAAGGCCGTCCGGACCCATGACCACTTCATGACCATATGGCATCGCCGCCCCGTGCAAGAGGCCAGTTGCCTTGAGAGCCGCAGTATTGGCCCAGACCGTATGATGATCCATCGCGCGAATGGCGATCGGACGATCGGCAATCATCCGATCCAGATCATGCCGGGTGATGTCATGGCCCAAGAGCAGGTAGTCTGCCCCCTCAGCCATCAGGATCGGGGCCTCTGGCCGCTCTGCTGCATAGGCGCGGAACGCCGTGGCCACGGGCTCAAACCCACGGACCCCGGTCAGCTGCAGGTGCAGAAGCTCGGCCCCGCCAAACAGATGCATGTGGCTTTCGAAGAACCCTGGCAACAGCGTCCGGCCCCCGGCATCCATGACCCGGGTCCCCTGCCCCGCCAGCGCCTCCACCTCGGCCCGAGAGCCGACCGCGAGAATCCGCCCGCCCGCAAAGGCCACTGCTTCGGCCCGGGGACGCGCTTCGTCCATCGTCAGGACCTTCGCATTGGTGATGATCATCTCGGGCCGCATCGACCGAACCTCGTCTGCTTGCTCTTTTCAAAAATACTCCGGGGGTCCGGGGGCTGGCCCCCGGTCCGACCTCAGCTCCGCGCGACCCGTTCGGCCATGACGCAGAGCATCTCGAACATCAGGCTGATCCCCAGCCAGGCCGTGCCCCCGGATTGATCGAACGGAGGCGACACTTCCACCAGGTCCGCCCCAACCACGTCCAGCCCCCGCAAGCCCCGCGCGACCTGCAACGCCTGCCAGGACGTCGGCCCGCCCACTTCGGGCGTCCCCGTCCCCGGCGCGAAGGTCGGGTCGACGAAGTCGATGTCATAGGTCACGTAAGTCGGACCGGAGCCCACGATCTCGCGCGCCTCGGCCATCACGTCCTCGGGCCCCCGCGCATGGAACTCGGCGATGGGGATGATCCGGATCCCGTTCGCCTCGGCAAAGTCCCAGTCCTCGCGCCCATAGGCCGTGCCGCGGATGCCGATGAGGACGTACCGCCTGGGGTCGATCAGCCCCTCTTCCACCGCCCGGCGGAAGGGCGTGCCGTGGTTGTAGCGCGAGGTCCCGAAATAGATGTCGTTCAGGTCGGTATGGCTGTCGAACTGGATCATCCCCACGGGTCGAGCCTTCGCCACCGCCCGCAGGATCGGCAGGGAACAGAGGTGATCCCCGCCTCCCGTCAGCGGCCGGATTCCCGCCGCCACAACCTTCGAATAGAACGCCTCCATCCGCGCCATCGAATCCATCAGGTCCCCGGGGTTCGGTGCCACATCCCCCAGGTCCGCGCAGCGCGCCAACTGAAACGGAGCCACCCAGGTCGCTCCGTTCACCGCCCGGATCATGGTCGAGAGATCCCGCAGCTGGCGCGGGCCGTGGCGAGGACCGGGGCGGTTCGTCGTCCCCCCGTCCCAGGGCGCCCCGATCAGGCCGATTTCCACCTCAGGAAACCGCGCATGGTCGAAGCCCACATGGGGCAGCCGCATGAAGGTCGGTACCCCGGCAAAGCGCGGCAGATCAAAGCCCGAAACCGGCTGGAAGAACGCGTCCGTCATGCGAAAGACCCCCTGATTCCCGCCCGATCTGACCATCCCGCCCCTGGCTTGTCAGCCCCGCCAGCGACATCCGCTCTGGGGAAAGCCGCCTTCCGCGCACGCCGCCCCTTGACCGGACAACCGCCTTCCGTCCTTATCAACCTGATTGCTCGCCCAAGGATTGACCACGATGTTCTCCAAGACCTCCGACCCGACCTCAGCCCCGTCCGTGCCGCGCCCCTCGGCGCCCGGCGCCAACTCGGCGCGCTCGGTCCTCGGTGCCGACCTGAAGATCACCGGCGAAATCACCTCCTCCGGCTCGGTCGAGGTCCTGGGCGAAATCGACGGCAACATCACGGCGAACGGTCTGATCATCGGCAACGAGGGCCGGGTGAAGGGGTCGATCAATGCCCATACGGTCGAAGTGAAGGGCAAGCTTGACGGCAAGGTCTCCTGCGAGAGCTTCACGCTCCGCGCCTCGTCCGTGGTCAAGGCCGACGTCAATACCGTCTCGCTGGTGATCGAAAGCGGCGCGACGATCGAGGGGCGCTTCCTGAAGCCCAAGACCTAACGGGCGGGCGGGATCGAATAGGTCAGGCTGGCCCGGGCCACCGGCTCCGCCCCGCCCTCGCTGAAGACCAGCACATCGCCCACGGCGAGGCTCCGGCCAAGTTTCAACACCCGCGCCTCGCCCAGAAGGTCGCGCCCCGCTGCGGGCTTGCGCATGAAGTCCACCGCGCAATTGGTCGTCACCGCCAGCGCCAACGGCCCGATCCGGCTCAGGATCGCCAGATACATCGCCACATCCGCCAGCGCAAAGATCGACGGCCCGCTGATCGTGCCCCCCGGACGCAGATGTTTCCCGGCCACCCGCAGCCGAAGCGTCACCCCCGCCGCATCCGCCCGTTCGACCGCGAACTCCTCGGCCACCTGGCCGAACTCTTCCCGCAGGAACGCCTCCAGCGCGCCTGCATCCATCCGCAACTGCATCTTCCCCTCATGCCTGCCTGTCCCTAGACTGGCCGCAGAGAAGGGGGACCGCAATGCTCGACAACCTGACGAACAGCCTGATCCGCCGCGAGGACCGGGACGGCATCGCCACCGTCACCCTGGCCTCGCCCGGCACGCTGAACGCGCTCTCCACCCCGATGCTGATGACGCTGGCCGAAACCTTCGCCGCGCTCGCCATCGACGAGAGCGTCCGCGTCGTCATCCTCGCCGCCGAGGGCAAGGCCTACTCCGCCGGCCACGACCTGAAAGAGATGCAGGCCTACCGCAACGCGCCCGATGACGGGAAGGCGCAGTTCGAAACCCTCTTCGACCGCTGCGCCGACGTCATGCAGCAGATCCATGCCCTGCCCCAGCCCGTCATCGCCCAGGTCCAGGGCGTCGCCACGGCCGCCGGCTGCCAGCTCGCCTGCACATGTGACCTGATCGTCGCCTCGGAAACCGCGCGCTTCGGGGTCAACGGCATCAACCTCGGCCTCTTCTGTTCCACCCCCGCCGTGGCCCTGACCCGCCGCCTCGCCCCCGGAATGGCCTTCGAGCTTCTGACGACCGGCGATTTCCTCCCCGCCGCCCGCGCGCACGAACTGGGAGTCGTCAACCGCCTCGCGCCCCCGGACCAGCTGGCCGAGGTCACCCTCGCCCTCGCCCGCCAGATCGCCGCGAAGGACCCGGCCGCCATCCGCATCGGCAAGCGCGCCTTCCAGGCCCAGCTTGGCCAGCCGCTGGACCGTGCCTACGCCGTGGCCGGAAGCCTGATGGTCGAGAATGTGCTTCTCCCCGACACGGCCGAAGGCATCCAGGCCTTTATCGACCGACGCCCTGCCAAGGCACAGTGAAGCCACAGTCGGCCACTTTCCCAAGGAATCCGCTGGTTTAGCTTTCCCCGACCGCGTCGGAAGCGTATGCTCTGCCCATAACAAGAAACTTCGAGGCACGAGCTATGAAAACCCCACTCATTCTGACTCTCTCCCTGATTCCGTCCCTCGCCGCCGCACAGGGCTTCGAAGGCGCCGCGGTCGAACTGCAGTACCAGAAGTACGATGATGGCGCCGGGTTCGAGGTCGACAGCCTCGAAGGCTACATGGACGCCGCCTGGACCTTCGGGCGCGTCGGTGCCCAGGTCGGCCTGACGCTCGGCAAGGAGATCGACAGTTCGGACGACATCGACCTGCGCCAGTACAACGGCCTTGCCGCTCACGTCACCTATGACGCGACCGACAGCCTCCGCCTCGGCGTGATGGCCCTCGTCGACAACCAGACGTCCGGGGTCTCGCACTATGCGGCCGAAGCGCTCTACCTCAACGGCCCGCTGCGGGTCGAGGGCCGGATCGGCGACACGCTCGACCGCGACGACTACACCGTGATCGAGGCCCGCGGCAGCTTTGCCTTCGGCCCGGCCTTCAGCGCCCGGGCGGGCTTTCACCATGCCGACTTCGGCGTTGACGGCAGCTACCGCGTCCTGTCGCTTGGCGCGGGCTACAAGGTGAACGACGGTCTCGAGGTCTACGCCGATCTGGGCCGGCACCGGAACGATTTCGGCGGAGGCGACGTGTTCCAGGGCGACGTTTTCAACCTTGGCGTCCGGTTCGGCCTCGGCGGTGACCCTGACCGTCTCTTCTCGTTTCAGCCGCTGAACTGATCGCGCCGCAGCAAGAGGATCGCCATCAGCAAAAAGCCGATGGCTGCAAGGACCAGGCAGACCCCGTAGACAAGCCCCGGTCCGCCCAGCGCCAGAAGCCCCGCGCCCACCGAGGGCGCGGCAGCCGAAGCCAGGATCGGGGCCACCGCCGCGGCCCCCGAAATCGCACCGAAGCCCTGCCGCCCCAGGATCTCGGCAATCAGGACCGGCCGCAGGATCGAGGTCAGCCCGATCCCCGCGCCTTGGGCCAGCGCGAAGGCGAAGATCAGCCAGGGGGCGACCCCGGCAAGCCACAGGAGCGCACCGGCCAGCACGATCCCTCCCAGCGAGGCCATCGTCGCCTGCAGCGTGGACACCCGCGCTCCCGCCGTCAGGAGGACCAGCCGCCCTGCCACCTGAGCGGGGCCGATGCAGGCCGCCGCCAGCGCCGCAAGCCCCGGCGCGGCTCCCCGGTCGGCAAACAGGATCAGCGCATAGGTAATCAGGATGCCGTGGTTCAGATAGACGGCCAGGAACCCCACCGCGATGAACCAGAAGGCAGGCTTGCGCAGTGCCGCCTGCAACACGCCCGGCGGGCTGGGAGGAACCGCCTGCCCTGCCCGCTCGCGCCGACGCAACTGCCGAACCGCCACCGCGTTCAGGGGTGCCGCCAGCAGGACCAGCCCGGCAAAGGCCACCAGCGCCCCCTGCCCGCCCAGGGCGCTTCCCAGCCAGTGGCCCAGCGGAAAGGCCAGCGTCCCCGCAAACCCTGCCACCAGCGTGACCCGGGTGATCGCCGCCCGCGCCCCGTCGCCCATGCGACGGGTAAGGAAGGCAAAACAGGTCTCGTAAAGGCTTCCCGCCTGCGCCACACCGATCAGCGCCCAAAGCGCGAGCCAGGCGGTCAGACTGCCGATGAGCCCCAACCCCGCCACGCCCAGCGCGCAAAGGACCGGCAGCCAGACCAGCATCTCGCCGCCGAGGCCCCGGTCGACCAGCCGCCCGGTGAAAGGTGTCAGCGCCGCCATGACCAGGAAGGCAAGAGTCGGCCCCAGCGCCAACTCGCCCTTGGTCCACCCCGTCGCGGCCACCAGATCGGGCAGCAGCGCCGGGAAGGAATAGTAGCAGCCCGCATAGATCAGCGTCTGCCCCAGCGCGAGCAACCAGACCGCCGCTCCGCCCTTCTCCGTCACCGCCCGGACCCCTCCTCGTGCGCCTTCGGCTTCTCGTCGGCAGCGCGCCAGCGAGGAGGGACGAAGTCCAACGACGAGCGGTCGGGAGGCGCGGATTTCAAGACCTTAACATTCCCCTAACATCCGCGAGCAAGTGCTTGATCCCAAAGGGAACGCGGCGATTGTCCACCGTGGACACGTCCCGCGTCACACCCCGTAGATCGCCCCGAACTTGGCCTCCAGGTAGTCCAGAAGCGGCCCCTCCGAAGGCTCGAACCCACAGGCCCGCCGCACGACATCCCGGGGCTCGTACAGCCCCCCATGCCGCTGCAGCCGCTCCCGCAGCCACCCCGTCGCCGCCGAGACGTCGCCCTGAGCCATCATCCCGTCCAGCCCCGGAATCTCCGCCCTGAGGGCCTTCACCAAGCAGCCCGCGTAGACGTTCCCCAGCGTGTAGGTCGGGAAATAGCCAAACAGGCCGCAGGACCAGTGCACGTCCTGCAGCATCCCGTTCGACGGCCGGTCCACCGCCACCCCGAAGTCTGTCCGGAACCGCTCGTTCCACGCCGTCTCCAGATCCTCGACCTGAAGGTCACCACGGATCAGCGCCCGCTCCAGATCGAACCGCATCATGATGTGCAGGTTGTAGTGGACCTCGTCGGCCTCGGTCCGAATGTACCCCGGATGCACCCGGTTCACCGCCTTGTAGAACCCCTCCGCGTCGGCAATCCCGAAGTCCCCGAAGACCTCCTGCATCCGGCCGAAAAGCCACCCGGTGAACGCCCGGCTCCGCCCCAGCTGGTTCTCATAGGACCGGCTCTGGCTCTCATGCACCCCCATCGACACGCCCTGCCCGATCGGCGTCAGCGCATGCGAGGGGTCGATCCCCTGCTCATAGGCCGCGTGGCCGACCTCGTGGATCGTGGAATAGAAGCAGTTGAACGGGTCCGTCTCCGACACCCGCGTGGTGATCCGCACATCATGGCCGGAGCCCGAGGAGAACGGATGCACCGCCAGATCCACCCGTCCCCGCGACCAGTCATAGCCGAACACCGTCGCCAGTTCCTTCGACAGCGCCAGCTGGGCATCCTGCCCGAAGGTCCCCACAACCCCCTTCGGAGCATCCGCCCCCAGCACCTTCTCGCGCAGCGCGACCAATCGAGGCCGCATCGCATCGAACATCGCCGCAATCGCCGCCCCGGTCATCCCCGGCTCGTAATCGTCGACCAGCGCGTCGTAGGGATCGCCCCCCGCCGCCAGCGCCGCGCCCTCGGCCCGCTTCAGCTCCACCACCTTCCGCAAGGTCGGCAGGAACCCCGCAACGTCCTCGCGTCCCCGGCACTCCGCCCAGACGCCCTGCGCCAGCGACATCGTCGCCGCGATCTCTTCAGCGAGCTTTGCCGGCACCTTCATCGTCCGTGCATAAGACCGCCGGATCTGCCGCAACTGCGCCTCGCCCACCGCGTCGGGGGCTTTCGCCGCCTTCAGCCAGCCCGCAATCCGCGCATCCGTCCGCCGCGCGTGCAGCACGCCTTCCAGCGCGCCGATCTCCTCGGCCCGCTGCCCGGCAGAGCCCTCGGGCATTACCGTCTCCTGATCCCAGCCCAGCCGCCCTGCGACCTGCGCCAATGCCTCGGTCTGGCGCTGGAACGCCATCAGTTCCTGAAACGCGCTCATGCCGTGCCCTCCCGGATCGACCCCGCAACGGGGTACTGAGACAGGTGCCGCGCCCGCAGGATCAGCACCCAAAGGATCACCGCGCCGATCTGGTGGGTGATCGCGACATGGACATGCGCCACGGTCAGGACCGTCGCGATGCCAAGGGCCATCTGGACGACCATCATGGCCATGACCTGATGGAACGCCACTTGCGTCGCCTGATAGCTGGACCTGCGGCCCCGCAACCACACAACCACGGCGAAAACGAACAGAAGGTACCCCGACATTCGGTGGATGAACTGCACCAGCCCCGGGTTTTCAAAGAATGCGTGCCAGACCGGCAACGTCCCCCCGTTCCCGTCCGGCACATAGAAGGCATCCGCCGGGAAGAACTGCCCGTTCATCAGCGGCCAGGTCGGAAAGGCCCGCCCCGCGTCGATCCCCGCAACCAGTGCGCCCAGTACGATCTGCAGGAAGGCGAAATGCATCAGCCCTGTGGAGAGGCTGAAAAGCTTCGCCTCCCGACCCCGCCGCGCGGTCATCAACTCGGCCTCGGACCGGCCCAAGAGGAAGATGTACCACGCCAGCACGCCAAGGATGACGAATGCCAGCCCCAGATGCAGCGCCAGCCGGTAGGAGGCGACGTCCAGCATCGTGCCCGTCAGGCCCGAAGACACCATCCACCAACCGACCGCCCCCTGCACGCCGCCAAGGACACCCGGCAGGATCAGCCGCCCGGTCCAGCCCGACGGTATCGCCCGCGCCAGCGCAAAGCCCACAAGACCCACGAACCAGACCAGTCCGATCACCCGGCCCAGCTGGCGATGACCCCATTCCCACCAGTAGATGACCTTGAACTCCTCCAGGCTCATCCCCTTGTTCTGCAACTGGTATTCCGGGATGGCGCGGTACTTGTCGAACTCCGACTGCCATTCCTCGGCGCTCAGCGGCGGCAGCGCACCGGTGACGGGCCGCCATTCGGTGATCGACAGCCCCGAGTCCGTCAGCCGCGTGAGACCCCCCACCGCGATCATCGTCGCCACCAGCAGGAACAGCGCCACCAGCCACAGCCGGATGCCTGCCCTTGCGCCCTTCGGTCGGGCATCGATCCCGCCACCCGTCGGCGTGACCGCGGCCTTCTGCTCCGACCCGACCTCTTCGAAAATGCTGCGCTTGGTGGCCATCCGGAACCCCTTTCGTCCTGGCCGGGACACTAGGCCCCGCCACCCCCGCCTTCAAGGCCCTGCGACTTAACGCGCCCCTTGGAGGCTCCTCGTCTCCTTCGTCGCTCGTCGCCGACGTCCTTGCGACGAGAAGCCGAAGGCACACGAGGAGCGTTCCGGGGGACCCACGCTTGAGCATCCGTCCCGCTTCCTGTATCCCCGCGCTTCAACCCCGTCCCGAAAGCCCCTCAGATGAAGTTCCTCGACCTCGCCAAAGTCTACATCCGCTCCGGCGGCGGCGGGGCCGGCTGCGTGTCGTTCCGGCGCGAGAAGTTCATCGAATTCGGCGGCCCCGATGGCGGCGACGGCGGCCACGGCGGCTCGGTCTGGGCGGAAGCGGTCGAGGGGCTGAACACCCTCATCGACTACCGTTACCAGCAGCATTTCTTCGCCAAGTCGGGCCAGCCTGGCATGGGCAACCAGAAGACCGGCAAGTCCGGCGACGACATCGTCCTCAAGGTCCCGCTCGGGACCGAGATCCTGGACGAGGACGAGGAAACGGTCCTCGCCGACCTCACCGAACCGGGCCAACGTGTCTGCCTGGCCGAAGGCGGCAACGGCGGCTGGGGCAACCTGCGCTTCAAATCCTCGACCAACCGCGCCCCCGCCCGGGCGAACCCGGGGCAAGAGGGGATCGAGCGCACGATCTGGCTGCGCCTGAAGCTGATCGCAGATGCGGGCCTCGTGGGCCTGCCGAACGCGGGCAAGTCCACCTTCCTCGCCGCCGTTTCGAACGCGCGGCCGAAGATCGCCGACTATCCCTTTACCACGCTGGTCCCGAACCTGGGCGTCGTCGGCATCGACGGGCACGAATTCGTCATGGCCGACATCCCCGGCCTGATCGAGGGCGCGTCCGAGGGCCGCGGCCTGGGCATGCAATTCCTTGCTCACGTCGAACGCTGCAAGGTCCTGCTTCACTTGGTCGACGGGACATCTTCGACAATCACGAAGGATTTCAAGACAATCGTGACCGAACTTGAAGCGTACTCTGAAGTCTTGGGCGACAAGCGCCGCATCGTCGCCCTGAACAAGACCGACGCGATGGACGCCAAGCAGATCAGCGACCGCCGCCGCGCTTTGGAGAAGGCCTCCGGCGGCCCGGTCCATGTCATCTCCGGCGTCTCTGGCAAGGGCCTGCCCGAGGTCCTGCGCGCGCTCTACGCCACCATCACGGCGGAGGCCCCCGCCGAGGAGTCCGCGCCGTGGCAACCTTGACGCTTCACGCGCCCGACATCCGCACCGCCAAGCGATTGGTCGTGAAGATCGGCTCCGCCCTCCTCGTCGACCGCAAGACCGGCCTCAAGCAGAACTGGCTCTCCGCCCTCGCGCTGGACGTGGCCGAGGCGAAGACGCGCGGGACCGACGTCGTCCTCGTCTCCTCCGGCTCCATCGCGCTTGGCCGCAAGGTCCTGAACCTCGGTGACGGCGTCCTGACCCTGGAGCAATCCCAGGCCGCCGCCGCCGTCGGCCAGATCCGCCTTGCCCGCGCCTACGAGGAAGTCCTCGCCCCCCACGGACTGACCACCGCGCAGGTGCTGGTCACGCTGGAAGACACCGAGGACCGCCGCCGCTACCTGAACTCCCGCGCGACGATGGAGACGCTTCTGGGCCTCGGCGTCGTCCCGATCGTGAACGAGAACGACACGGTCGCCACCGACGAGATCCGCTTCGGCGACAACGACCGGCTGGCCGCGCAGATCGCGGTGACCGTGGGGGCAGACCAGCTGATTCTCCTCTCCGACGTTGACGGCTTCTACACCGCGAACCCGAAGGAAGACGCCAGCGCCACCCGTTTCGACGTGGTGGACACGATCACGCCCGAGATCGAGGCGATGGCGGGCGACCCCATTTCGGGCCTCTCCAAGGGGGGCATGAAGACCAAGCTCCTCGCCGCCAAGACCGCGGTCGCGGGTGGCTGTGCGATGGCGATCATGGAAGGCTCCACCCTGCGGCCCCTGAAGGCCCTCGCCGAGGGTGCCACGCGGACCTGGTTCGTCCCCTCCGCCGATCCCCACGTCGCCCGCAAGCGCTGGATCAACGCGATGAAGCCGAAGGGCGAGCTCGTCCTGGACGCAGGCGCCGTGACAGCCCTGCGCGCGGGCAAGAGCCTTCTCCCCGCGGGGGTTACCAAGGTCACCGGCAGCTTCGGGCGCGGTGAGCCGGTGGCGATCCTGTCGCCCGAGGGCGTGGTTCTCGGCAAGGGTCTCGTGCGCTATACTTCGGCGGAGGCCCGCAAGATCGCCGGTCACCGGTCGGGCGAGATCGAGGCGATCCTCGGCTACCAGGGCCGCGCAGCGCTGGTGCATCGGGACGACATGGTGGTGTGAGGGGCCCAAATTCCTTCGAAGGAATTTGCAAAAGTTTTCGAAAACTTTTGCGCCCTACTTGAGACGGAGCGAAGACATGGACGGCCAGTTCACCGACCTGATGACCGACATCGGCCGCAAGGCGCGCGCGGCAGCCGCCGAACTCGCCTGCGCCTCCTCGGAACGCAAGGCCGCCGCCCTGATCGCCGCGGCCGATGCCGTCTGGCGCCGCCGGCAGGAGATCTTCGACGCCAACACTCTCGACCTCGATGCCGCCGACCAGAAGGGCATTACCCCCGCCATGCGCGACCGCCTGCGCCTTGACGACACCCGCCTGCGCGGCATCGTCGACGCGCTGCGCCAGATCGCCGAGCAGAAGGACCCGGTGGGCCGCGTCCTTGCCGAATGGGACCGCCCCAACGGCCTCCACATTCAGCGCGTCGCCACCCCCCTGGGCGTCGTCGGCGTCATCTACGAATCCCGCCCGAACGTCACCGCCGACGCGGGCGCGCTCTGCCTCAAATCCGGCAACGCCGTCATCCTGCGCGGCGGCTCGGAAAGCTTCGAGACGTCCGAGGCCATCCACTCCTGCATGCTCGACGGCCTGAAATCCGCCAACCTGCCTCTGACCGCGATCCAGTTCATCCCCACCCGCGACCGCGAGATGGTGACGGCCATGCTTCAGGCCACCCAATACATCGACGTCATCGTCCCCCGCGGCGGCAAGGGCCTCGTCGGCCTTGTCCAGCGCGAGGCGCGGGTCCCGGTCTTCGCCCATCTCGAAGGCATCTGCCACGTCTACGCCGACCGCGACGCCGACCTGGAAAAAGCCCGCCGCGTCGTCCTGAACGCCAAGACACGCCGCACCGGCATCTGCGGCTCGGCCGAGTGCCTGCTGATCGACTGGCAGTTCTACACCAAGCACGGTGGCGTCCTGATTGAGGACCTCCTCAAAGCCGGCGTCGAGGTCCGCACCGAGGGTGAGCTTCTGAAGATCCCCGGCACCAAGCGCGCCGCACCCGAGGATTTCGGCAGGGAATTCCTCGACATGATCATCGCGGCCAAACTCGTGGACGGGGTGGACGAAGCCATCGATCACATCCGCAAATACGGCAGCCAGCACACCGAGGCGATCCTCACCGAAAACGACGCCACCGCCGAACGCTTCTTCCAGCGGCTCGACAGCGCCATCCTGATGCGCAACGCCTCGACCCAGTTCGCCGACGGGGGCGAGTTCGGGATGGGCGCGGAAATCGGCATCGCGACCGGCAAGATGCACGCGCGCGGCCCCGTGGGCGCCGAGCAGCTTTGCAGCTTCAAGTACCTGGTGACCGGCGACGGGACGATCCGGACGTAAGGGCTAGAACGTAAGCCGGATCGTCGTCTCGCCGATCTCGGTGATCAGCCGCCGCCCCTGCCGGGACAGCTCGTCCGGGACCAGCGCGAAATGCACCTGCGCGGCCCCGATCTCGGCCGGGGCGCGCGGTTCGGTCAGAACCTCCCACAGTGCCGGGTCCACCTTCAGCCGCGGCGCTTCGGCCAGGATCGACCACCCGGTATCGTTGCGCGTCACGCTGACCTTGCCGCCATAGGCGAGAGCACTTTCCAGGCATTGCAGGAGCAGGAACACCAGCCGCACCTCGCGCCGCGACAGGTCGGTCGGGCTGGTCCAGGCGTAGCCCACCCTTCCCCCGCGCGACAGATCGCCCAGAATCGACGCGACCTCGGACCGTGCGATGCGCTGGTCGCTGGAGGCCTGGCCAAAGCAGATGCGGAAAAAGCGGATGCGGGCATTCGCGTTCGCCACGCTTTCGGAAATAAGCGCCATTTCTGGCCGGGTGCCGCCCGGTTCCATCGCCAGAAGCTCCACCCCGTTGCCTATCGCGCCGATCGGGCTGATAAGGTCGTGGCAGATGCGTGAGGCGATCAGGGCTGCGAGGTCAGGCTTCTCTTGCATCATGGATCCGGGCAAAGGACGGGATATGTCGGCACTTCTGGAACCGGGAATGCTGGTACGCCACCCGGAGCAGCCGGACTGGGGTCTCGGTCAGGTACAGTCGAACATCGACAACAAGGTGACAGTGAACTTTGAACATGCCGGTAAAGTCGTGATCGACAGCAAGCGCGTTTTCCTTTTGCCGGTGGCAGGATCTGATCACCCATAGTGCGAATCTCGAACCGAAACTCAACCGGGAATTGCTTGGACGATTGAAGCCCTTGTCGGATGGTTGCAATGCGGCCAGCCCATGTCTAAGTCAGGTCAGCCAGCAGCCCCCCGCGATGCAGATGACCGTCGAAACTGTCCCCTACGTCGTCCGGCTGGCCACCACGCCCGAGGACCTGACTGCTGCCCAGGCGTTGCGCTACAGGGTCTTCGTGCAGGAGCTTGGCGGCGACGGCCCGCTGGTGGATCACGCAAGAGGCCTGGAGCGGGACGCCTTCGACCCGCATTTCGACCACCTGATCCTCGTCGACCGCCGCATCGACCCGGCGACCCACGCCCATGTCATCGGGGCCTACCGCATCCTGCCCTGCGATCGCCGCGCCGCGGCCGGGCGCTTCTATTCCGAGACCGAGTTCGACCTCTCCCCTCTCCTCGCCTCGGGCCGACGTCTCCTGGAACTCGGCCGGTCCTGTGTCCACGCCGACCACCGCGGCGGGACCGCCATGTTCCACCTCTGGAACGGGCTGGCCGAATATGTCCTGGACCGCGGGATCGAGGTCCTCTTCGGCGCGGCCTCCTTCCACGGAACCGACATCGGCCCGCTGGCCGAGCCCCTGTCCTGGCTGCACCACCACCACCTGGCGCCGCCGACCATGCGCGTGCGGGCGCTGCCACCCAACCGGCAGGAGATGGACCTCATTCCTGCCGACCGGGTGGACCGCCGCCTGGCGATGGCGGCCACTCCGGCGCTTATCAAGGCCTACCTGCGCCTCGGCGGCTTCGTCGGCGACGGTGCCTGGATCGACCACGACTTCAACACCACCGATGTCTGCCTGGTGATGGATACCGGCCAGATGTCCGCCCGCCACCGCGAGTTCCTGATCCGAAAGGCCGGGACATGAGCCACTGGCAAGACATCCCGCCGCCGCGGCTGAGGGTCTCGCCCCTGGGCTGGTTCCGCGTCCTCTGGCGCGGCGCGCTGGTCGGTTCGGTCACCTATGGCGGACTGGTCCTCCTGCTTCTGGTGCGGCTTGTCGAATGGCCGCTTTTCGGCCAGGCGCGGCCCGTGACACCCCACATCCCCA
>Ga0208243_1000724_pt1 | contig 15237 bp, 22 predicted proteins | sample Subbio2Aug_QV12A_FD_184826 | JGI IMG/M metagenome (GOLD analysis project Ga0208243, IMG submission 184826) | Serpentinite rock and fluid subsurface biosphere microbial communities from McLaughlin Reserve, California, USA - CR12Aug_QV12A (SPAdes) | ecosystem: Environmental > Terrestrial > Deep...
AAAAAGCGCCGAGGCGCTGGAGCGCTTGGAAAAAATAGACACGCTGGTGGTGGACAAGACCGGGACGCTCACCGAAGGCAAGCCGCGCGTCACGGCCATCCTCGCCGTCACCGGGATCTCCGAGGAAGATCTGTTGGCGACGGCGGCGAGTCTTGAACGCGCCAGCGAGCATCCCCTGGCGTTCGCAATCGTTCAGGCCGCAGCCGAGCGCGGGCTCGCGCTCAAAGGTGCGACGGATTTCGATTCCCCCGTGGGCAAGGGCGTCATCGGTCGGGTCGAAGGCAATGTGGTCGCGATCGGCAATCGTCGATACCTTGTGGAGCTCGGCGTCGATGCGACGCCGCTCGATAGCGACGCTGAACGCCTGCGGGAAGACGGCGCGACTGCTATCTTTGTCGCCATAGACGGAAGAATTTCCGGCGTCATCGGCATCGCTGACCCAATCAAAGCGACGACGGACGCCGCGCTGAAATCGCTGCGCGAAGATGGCGTCGATGTCGTGATGCTAACCGGCGATAACTGGACAACGGCGCGGGCCGTCGCCAAACGCTTGGGAATCGGCGAGATCGAAGCTGAGATCCTCCCTGAGGACAAGAGCAAAGTCGTGACCAGCTTGCGCGAGGCGGGTCGAATCGTCGCCATGGCGGGAGACGGCGTGAATGATGCCCCTGCACTGGCCGCTGCCGATGTCGGAATCGCCATGGGAACCGGAACCGATGTCGCGATCGAAAGCGCGGGGGTGACTTTGCTGAAGGGCGATCTCGGGGGCATCGTGCGTGGTCGACGCCTCTCCAAGACGACGATGCGCAACATCCGCGAGAATCTGTTCTTTGCGTTCATTTATAATGCCGCGGGCGTGCCCATTGCCGCTGGCGCGCTCTATCCGATCTTCGGGCTACTCTTATCACCAACGATCGCCGCCGCAGCGATGACGCTGTCATCTGTAAGCGTCGTCGTCAATTCCCTGCGACTGAAGCAAGCCAGGTTGGACCCCGAGCGAAAAATTGAGATGCCGCCATATACGACCTAAGCAGAGGGCTATAGGACTATTCGGTGCGGGGGCAGTCACCACTCCCACAGCGCCGGCTGTTCTCTCACCACTTTGCCACACTCACAGCATCTGTCATTGGCGGAACTCTCGCCCGCGTTATGAGAGCAAACATTTTGGCCCGCACTCGCCGGATGAACTCTGATTTCACTGTACAATTCGTCATTTATAGCAATTTTTAGAAGGTTAGGCTCGTTGAGTGAGGCGGCGATGACGAACGCGGCGGGTGAATCGGATGGAGAGGCTCTCAGGCTCGATTTTGACCGCCGTCTAAAAGATGCAATTCGGGGTTCGGTCGTGACCTCTGATGTTGGCGTGGTCGCCTTATCGAGAACTCGACGACGCGCTTGGCCTGAGCGGCATGGCGGGCGAGACTCTTGCCGGCGCCTGCACCGGCAAGAGCATGCTCTTGGTTGGCAATTTACGGCGGTCTGGGTTAGGTCGGCTCGCCGGCTACCAGGACGTGAACGACGTGAGCGGCTTCGGCGGGCCCTGGCGTTCTGGGCGTCGGCGCCGGCGTGGTACAATTCCAAGTTCTATCCGGCGATCGACAATTTCGTCGTGGTGCCCGTTTACGCGCGCGTGGACGGCGCCTTGTTCATCAGGTTGAGCGAGAATGTCTCGGGATAGCTCAACGTCGAGAATCTGGCTGGCGCGCGGTACTATGAATCGTAGATCTGCCAGCGCGTCGCTCCGTATCGGCGAGCGATATCGGCCACGATGGCGTTCGGCGTCAGACTCTCGGCGGCGATCCGAGCTTTCTCCGCCTCAGAGCGTCGCCGACGGCCCGTGGGGCCGGCAACCACCTCAATCCGTCCCGCGTAGCCTTCTTTCGAGACGCCCATTTGGGCGTCCATTTTGACGTCTCTGGTCATTACAGCCACCCTCGAAAGCAGGGGCTTCTTCGCATGATCAGAACATTTTCGGCAGAAGGGGATCGGCTAAGCGCTTACGTACTATGTCTTCGAGCATAACAACAACAACACGCCAGGCACCCCGCGCTCGGCCTATGTGACGCTGAACGCGCGAGTTTAAGCGAGTGCCGGCCGTGCACGCGCCGACTGGATGAGCCGTAGGCATCGATAGCCAGTCATTCTCGCCTGATGTATCGGCGCAGGCTCGAAAGACCCTGCGCCGGCTCGCCGGCTCAGCCCCGACTAGAACAAAAACCCTAAGCAGCTCCGCCAACGAGCTTCACGACAACCGCAGCGATTGTGTTCTAAGGGCCGCCAAGACCTGCATAGCAAGACCACCAATAACGCCCCCGCCCACCCAGCGAACATGTGGGCGCGGGTCGTCATTCGTCTCTCATAGCGGCTCCTCTAGTTTCCGCGAGCTGCCCCCTTGCCGTCTGTCCCGGAGCTTGATGCGCTCGCACGTGTTCGGATAGGCGTGGTTTGGCTCCCGGAGTTGCAGCGTTGCTGATTCCGCTTGATGGCGCCCCCTAAAACGAGATGAAGGCGCCCACCCGTTACGGAATGATGGCGCCCCCCGATTCCGAGATGATCCCGCCCCCTGCAACGGAATGATCCCGCCCGGGTGATTTCGTGCAGTGGCTCACCGCCGCCGTTGGCCTGATCAAGTCGCTCCTTTGGCAATCCAAGGGGGAGCGATTCATGCCAGCGGAGCGGATTACGATGCGCCAGGCGCGCGAGATTATTCGGCTGAAGACCGCGTCGGTTTCAGCGCACGAGATTTCCCGGCGTCTCGGCATGCCGCGTTCGACGGTTCGGGAAGCGCTCGAACGCGCGGAGGGCGCCGGGCTCTCCTGGCCGCTGCCGGAGGGAATGAACGACGACGCGCTGGAGGCGGCGCTTTACGCCAACCGGCGCAGCAAGCGCGGTCACCGGCGCGTCGAAGAGCCGGACTGGGCAAACGTGCATCGCGAGCTGAAGCGCAAGCACGTCACCCTGACGATCCTGTGGGACGAATACATCGCCGAGAACCCCGGCGGCTATCGCTATTCGCGCTTTTGCGAGCTGTATCGCGCCTTCGAGAAAACGCTGTCGGTGACCATGCGGCAGACCCACGCCGCCGGCGAGCGCCTGTTCGTCGATTACGCCGGCGACGGCGTTCCCGTCGTCGTCGACAGGCTCACCGGCGAAGTGCGCATGGGGCAGATATTCGTCGCGGTGCTGGGCGCGTCGAGCCTCACATTCGCGAGAGCGAGCTGGACGCAGACGCTTCCTGACTGGATCGACGCCCATGTCGGCGCGCTTGAGGCGATCGGCGGCGTTCCGCAGCTCATCGTGCCGGACAACGCCAAGACCGCCATCGTCAAAGCCTGCTTCTACGATCCACAGGTCAACCGCACCTACGCCGACATGGCGGCGCATTACGGCGCCGCGCTTTTGCCGGCCCGGCCCAGAAAACCGCGCGACAAGGCGAAGGTGGAATCGGCGGTGCTGATCGTCGAACGCTGGCTGCTCGGCAGGCTGCGTCGCAAAACCTTCTACAGCCTCGCGGAGGTCAACGCCGCCATCGACGGGATGCTGAAAACTCTCAACGAGGAGCGCCCCATCCGCCGGCTCGGTGTCACCCGTCGCCAATTGTTCGACGAGATCGACCGCCCGGCATTGAAGGCGCTTCCAGTCGAGCCTTACGAATATTGCGAATGGCGCTTGCGCCGCGTCGGCATCGACTATCACGTCGAGATCGACGCGCATTATTACTCCGTGCCTTATCGCTTCGCCCGGGCGGAGGTCGAAGCGCGCCTGACCGTCCGCGGCGTCGAGATTTTCTGCAAGAGCGAGCGCATCGCCGTCCATCTGCGGATGAGCGGCAACCGCAAGCACACGACCATTCCCGAGCACATGCCGTCGAGCCACCGGCGCTATGCCGGCTGGACCGTTGAACGCATCCGCGAGGACGCCCGCAAGATCGGCCCGGCGACGGCGGCGCTCTGCGAGCAGATTCTGGAGGCGCGGCCTCATCCCGAACAGGGCTATCGCGCTTGTCTGGGCATCGTCCGCCTTGTCGGCCCCTACGGGTCCGAGCGCGTCGAGGCCGCGGCGGAGCGCGCCATCGAGATCGGCGCGAAGACCTACGGCTCGGTCAAATCCATCCTCGACAACAAGCTCGATCGGAAGCCGGCGGCAAAGCGCGCCGCGGACGCGGCTCCGATCCTTCACCCCAATATCCGCGGCCCGCGCTACTATCATTAGGAGACAGCGACTTGCTTAAACATCCCACCCTCGACCAGCTTCACGCCCTCGGCCTTTACGGAATGGCCAAGGCTTTCGCCGAACTCGCAGAGACAGATGAGGCGAAAGGGATCGACCGCAACGACTGGCTCGCGCTGCTGCTTGATCGAGAAGCGTCTCTTCGACGCGACAAGCGGCTGACGGCCAGGCTGCGCGCCGCAAAACTCCGCCAGCAGGCCAGCATCGAAGATGTCGACTACCGCGCCGCGCGCGGGCTCGACCGCGCCCTGTTCCAGAAGCTAGCCGAGGGCCAATGGATCGACGCCCACGACAATCTCGCCCTCGTCGGTCCGTCCGGCGTCGGCAAGAGCTGGCTCGCCTGCGCCATCGGCCAGAAGGCTTGCCGGGACAATCGCTCGGTCGTCTATCATCGCTGGCCGAAGCTCTGCGAAGACCTTGCACTCGCGCGCGGCGATGGGCGCCACCGCGTCTTATCAAATCCCTCGGCCGCGCCGATCTCCTGATCCTCGACGACTTCGGCCTCGAGCCGCTCGACGCCGGCGCCCGCCACGATCTCCTGGAAATCCTCGAAGAGCGCTATGGGCGACGATCGACGATCGTCACATCCCAACTTCCCGTGACCTCATGGCATGAGGTCATCGGCGATCCCACCTACGCCGACGCGATCTTGGACCGCCTCGTGCACAACGCGCATCGCGTAGAACTCGTCGGCGAGAGCCTGCGCCGCGCCCGCGCCAAAGGACCCAAAACGACTTGACCAAAAACAATCGGAGGTGAGACAAATCTCGTCGGTCAACGAACGCGGCGCCCGGGCGGGATCATCTCGTAAAAGGGGGGCGCCATTATCCCGGAATCCCCGGGCGGCATTATCCCGTTACAGACGGGCGCCTTCGTCGGAATCGTCAGGCAACCCGCCGACTCAAGTCTTTGTCGGCTCTTCAGCGGCGTAGGCGCATCCTTCGGCGAGCGCAGCGGCAAAGAAACACGCCCAGGCAATCGCCAGTCGCGCGCAAGACGCGTGACCAAAATTCATGCGCTAACCGACGCGTAACGCTGCCTCTCGCCTTCTGACAACCGGCGGTCAAGTCGCTGTTTACCCGGCGGGCGCGGACATTCTGGCGAAACTGCCGCCTTATGGCGTTGCGCGGGCGACGACGGTTATCGCAGCGCCATTCACCGCCACACGCGCGCCCTAACCCGAAGGGACAAACTTGCCTCCGTCTGCGTCGCTGCGATCGCCGCCAAGGGTTAGGCGAGGCGATGTTGCGTCTGGCAAATCCAACTTGGGGATAGCGTATCGTTGGTTGAGCAAGGGCATGTAGTTGGACGCTGACGGCGCGGGCATGCCCGTGACGAACGCGGCCGCTGCCAGGAGAAACTGGACGCCGCGATCCGCTTTTGGTTTGCGGAAGAAGACGAACTGGCGATCCATACCGTGGCGGCCGCAGCCTACCGCTCTCTCCGCGACCTTATGGCGCGACGCGGATTGCAGCCTTTTGGCGAATTTGTGCGCGCTGGATTTTTTTCGGCGGAGCTGCGCGACGCGCTGCCGATCGAGGCGGTCATAGACGACTGCCGCCGGCGGCAAGCTGTCTTCGGTACGGAGTGGCGTCGTGCTTAGCATACTGCGCGCGCCTGGGTTGGACGCCGGCCCGAGCAACCTGGCCTTGACCGGGCCGAACATGGCGCGAATCCGACTGTTAAGAAATCATGGAACAAAGCCACCGCAGAAAAGTTGCGGCCTCGGGCGGGCCGTGATGACAGAAAAAAACAACCAAAGAAGCGACCCGCTCGCTCGCGAACTCCAGGAATTGCCCTTCGCCGGTCTCCAGCAAATCGGCAAGGAGCTACGGATTAAGCTCACAGAGATCATCGGGGAACCGCTGCCCGACGAGTTACAAGCGCTATTGGAGAAATTGGAACAGGAGCTTGACCAAAAGTAGACGCGCAGCGGCGTGCTGACGATTGTCGTCCATCAATGGTGGCGAGCACGTAGCCTACATAGAATCCCGTCGAGTGCCGACGCCAAGGGCGTACTAACGGAGCCTAACTCCTCTGAGTTCCATGGTTCTCCTCCGAGGCCGTGCCGTCGCGACGCATCATCACGACCATGTCAGGCGCCGCCGCGATGATGGCCTCGTCCGCCATCGGCTTGTCACCCTCGATCGCCCCCGCCGCGTTGACTCCTCCCCCCAATTCGATGATCGCTTCGGCGGAAGTGCCGCGCCCGCCGATCACGGGCCGTTGGTTCTGCAGCGAGAGCTCGAAAAGGACGCGGCGCGGCGTTTCCGTCTTGGCGACGACGCCGGCCGGCGTTGGGATGTCCGGCACGGATTCACTGATGAACGGCCGGTAGCACATCCCACGCCATTAAGCCTGCTAGGATGAGATTCGGGAAAAATGCAGTTACGATATGAGCAATAATGAAGCAGTTTCGAGTCATAACCGGATGGATCGACTATTGGCCGCCTATCATCTGGTGACCTGACTTCCATGGACTCCCGCAGCGGTAGCCTGCCCTCGGGTAGAACCTTCATCTCCTCGCCCGTCAGCATCTCGAACTCGAGCACCCCATTCGCGAGCGTATCGAGTTGCCTGTGTTTTTCGGTCAAGATGCGCTTGGCCTCATCATAGGCTTCCTGCACCAGCCGCCGCACTTCGGCGTCGATCGTCTGCTACGTCGCTTTGGAGATCGTCTGGTGCCGGATCGAATAGCCGAGGAAATGTTCCTGGTGCGTATCGGCATAGGCGACCGTGCCGAGTTTGTCCGCCGGCCTTGGCGGCGGCAATGACGCGCACACACGACGCGCCGACGCCGACGAACATTTCGACGAGGTCGGAGCCCGAGATCGAGAAGAAGGGCATGCCAGCCTCGACCGCCTCGGCTACGTGCTGGCGGCCGGCGCGACGCCCATGCGGCAGGGAGCGGCTTTGGCCTTCGAGGAGCCGGGCACAGCGTCGACATAGATGCACGCCGTTTTTGGAATGCAAAGACCGTCATTGCGAGGAGCGTAAGCGACGAAGCAATCCAGGAGTCGCACTAAAAAGTGGATTGCTTCGTTGCGCTCGCGATACGATCCAGCGCGAAGACCGTTCGCTCCAAGGGAGCAAACGGTCGCCATCACGCGTGGCGGAGCTTGGTCTTTTTCGACGATCGCTTGCCGAAGACATGCGCGTACCAGCCCGCGCCCAGAGCGAGCGCTACGACGGTAGCGACGGCGACCGCAGTCCAATCGCGTAGAAACGCTTCCCCGACCGAGAAGGGGAAACGGGCGTTGTATTCCTTGCGCCCATCTTCGCTGCGCGCCCGCACGAGCGCCACATAGTCGCCTTGCTTCCTGAAGTCGTGTTCGAGCTGGATAACGCCGGTCTGGAACTGCGCGGGCGGCAGGTAGGCTTCGTTCGGCGCAGCCTCGTCGTCCCCCTTCGGGTCCGCCTCAACGATGCGGATCTCCACCATCATGTCCCGCAATTCGTCCTGCATCGTGTCGACCACGATGGTCGTCGGTCCTGTCTCAGGAATGTCCTCGCAGAACTGGCTTCGCGATTGCGTCGGCTGATAGAAGCTGAAGGTTATGATGTTAGGCCCCATCTGGGTCGCGCATTCGCGAACTTTCTGGAAAGCCTTGGCGGAATCCCTGCGCACCGCCTGTGCGTCCGCGCGGGCGATCAAGCCGATCGCCGCGAGGAGAATCAATAGGAGCCTCATCATGAGCATGCCTCCACTCGTCTTCCGGCACCGCGTCTCTAGATTCGAGAATGCCGCAATTTTTGGTCTGACGTCCATCGCCTCCCGCCGCAGAAGGCGGCGAGAGGCGACGAAATGAGCTCGATTCTGGGAGTTTTTCGCATTCCCTCCCGCGCCGCGCCGTCGTTCGTCAGGAGGTCCAAACGCGGCCGCGGCGCGAGAATCTTGAGCCTTACGCGCCGGTCAGCAGTTCGACGCCTTCCTTGCCGATGACACGATGGATGTTCAGCAGGAGTTGGATCACGACCCCGAACACGCCGAGCGCCATCCAGCCGAAGAACACGAAGCCCCAATGCAGCGGCGCAACGAACAGCTCTTCCATAAACCAGAACGTGTGGCCCCACTCATTCAGGCCAACGTTCGGAATGATCATGAAGGGTCCGATCGAGACGATCAGATAGGCAATCGAATAGCCCTTCGAGAAGTAGGGGATTCGCGTCTTCGCATGGAAGAAGCAGCCGATCGCCATGATCGAGTAGATCGGATAGCTCATGTAGAACTCGATGATGTGCGACGGGGTGAAGTCCGTGTCGCGAATCACCGTCATGTGCCACGTGCCGTCCTGCTCGGTGAAGAAAGACGCGCCCCAATAGATCGCCGCCGCATAGACGACGAGCCAGGCTGCATTGTCGGCGATGGCCTTCATCTCCTGACGCGGCGTCACGGTCGACATGTCACGCACGCGCGTCTTCCAGAGCCAGCCGGCGAGGCCGATGCCTGAGATGAGCTCCAGCGGAATTTCCGTCCACAGAATGCTCATCCAATAGGTCTGGAACTCCGGCGCGAATGAATCGAGGCCAGCCCGCCAGCCGTAAATCTGCTCGTATATGCGCACGATCAGATAGAACCCGTTCAGAACGGCGAGCCCGATCCACATTCCCCTTAGGTCGACAACTTTTTCCACTTCTGCACGGGACCGGCCCGCAACTTCTGTTGTCACACTCATTTTTCATCCTCCGATTGATCCGGGCGGTCTTGGTTCCTCCCGTGAGGGAAATGTGCTCGACCTTGAGATCGATTACAGCTAGTCTCGTTTGACAATAAGAATACCGGGCTTGCCATCGAGTTTGCCAAACTCGAGACAAAGTCTGCCAAACGTCAGGGCGTCGCAATGGATGTTGTTGTCCTTGGCTATCGCGATTGCATCGGGTCTGCGTTTCTGGGTCCCTATGACATGCTTACGATGAGTCTTCGGATGCTCACGAAGCCAGGTAGACCGCTGCCGTTTGAAGTCGTTACCGCGAGCTTTAATGGCGCGCCTTTTGATGACGGAAACCGTAGGCGGCAGGAGGTAGATAAGGGCCTTGATTCGATCAAGTCTTGCAGCGCTGTCATCGTCCCAGCTTACATATGTGATGGTAATAATCGTCTGTCACTCTCTATCGAAATTGGTGCAATCGCGGCCTGGTTGAGGCATCAACATGCGCTTGGCGCAATTGTGTGCGCCTCCTGCAACGGGGTCTTCATTCTTGGCGAGGCTGGGCTACTTGATGGTCGCCGTTGCACAACAACGTGGTGGCGGCACGATGATTTGAAGGCCAATTATCCACGCGCACAGGTCGCGTGGGGTGCGTCTCTTATTGAAGAAAATCGTGTTGTAACTGCGGGCGGGCCGCTTTCATGGATCGACCTTTCGCTCCACGTCATTCGCTCTCTTTGCGGTGGTGACGCCGCGAAAGAGGCTGCAGATTTCACGGTTGTTGACACGACGCCATCAACTCAAACCATTTATGTCCCTCCCGGACATTTGGCAGCGTCCAACCGGTTCTTGCTTGAAGCTGAGAGGGTGGTTCGCCAGGCCGGTGATGCACCGCTAACAGCCCGGCAACTCGCAGTTGCGCTCAATTCCTCAGAGAGGACGCTCCACAGACGCCTTAAAGAAACCTCAGGAGAAACTCCGAAAGGCTTCATCGATCGAGTACGTTTTGAAATCACTCGAACGCTGCTCGAGACGACTGCACATTCCGTTAAAGAGTTGTCGCAGACCTCAGGATACTCAGATCAAACTAGCTTTCGCCGCGCATTTCAGCGGTATTCTGGAATGACCCCAGGTGCCTATAGGGCATGGATAAAAGCGCGCCGAGGGACTGCGTGAAACGTGTACTCGTGATTCATTCGGTGAGGTTTGTAGTGATGATGACAGGCCCCTCTCGCCTCCCGCCGAGAGATATGACCTTATTTGCACGCGAACAAAGCAGACCGGAGCGCCCACGTCGCTAAACGAGCCCCTCTCAGCGGGCACATTGTGCTCGAGCGGAAGAAGTTCGAACATAGGCGTGGCTCATGCTGGAGGGTGACTGTGGCAGCACACGCATTCGACGCTTACGGAACTGTCTTTGACGTGCGTTCCGTGACAGTCAAGCCAGAAAAAATTGCGAATCATTAGCTGCCTCCCTCTCCGAAGCCCCGAGTCAGAAATTCGAACCGATGGGACTCTTTATGGGTCCGGAGCCTAAGTTTGTCGATTGCGACTCTGGGTACGGTAAGCCCCAGGCGTCATGCCGGAGTATCGATAAAATGCTCGTCGAAAGCTCGCTGCATCCGAATACCCAGAGCTTGCAGCCAGTTGCTTCAGCGAGCATTTTGTCGTCTCAAGTAGCATTCGAGCGGTTTCGAAGCGCACGCGATCAATAAATTGCTTTGGCGTCTCGCTGGTCGCCTCTTTTAGCCGCCGATTCAAAGTCCGACTCGACATGCCAAGTGCGCGTGCGAGGTCTTGCGCTGTCATAGGGTCCTCTCCAGCTAGCCGGACGACGTGCTCCGCTTCAAGCAAGAAGGCGTTCGCCGCAGCAAAATGACTAAGTGGAGCATATACCGAGCGCGTCGAGGGGGCCGTGTCGACGACCGCGAAATCAGCAGCTATCTTTGCAGCATCTCCACCACACAGCGAACGAATGACATGCAAACACAAGTCAACCCACGATAAAGGCCCGCCCGACGTTACTATCCTCTCGTCCTCGATGAGCGGAGCGCCCCATATAGCGTCGGCTCGCGGATAGCGGCTTTTCAATTCATCGTGACGCCACCACGTGGTTGTGCAACGGCGACCATCAAGTAACCCAGCTTCGCCAAGAATAAACACGCCGCTACACGAAGCGCATACCAAAGCACCAAGTGCATGTTGACGGCGAAGCCACGCGGCCAATGTACCAATCTGCGGCGTTGACAGGAAGTCAGCATTGTCGTCGCATAGATAGCCAGGTACCACTATCGCGCTTGACGCCTTGATCGCAGTGACGCTCTTTTCTACACTTAGAGCGCGCCCGCTACTATCTTCAAATGGCTTGCCATTAAAACTCGCCGTCAAAGTCTTGAAAGGCTGACGGTTGTCCTCTTTGCTGATCATTAGCGAGCTGAGCTTCAGCATATCGACTGAGCCAACGAATCCGGCTCCTAGGCAGCCGTTGAAGCCGAGCACGACAATTTCCATAGCCAGCCTGCTTGGGGTCAGCACAGCGCCGCCCCCGACACCAATTCCGCCTCCGGTTTACTGGTCCGGCGTTGACGCTCGTTCATTTGGTCATCGGTTGGGGAGTTTTTCAACCAAGATCTCAATTTTTTCTATTGATGGAGGCTTCTCCAGGAGATCCGGAGCGTTCGCCATTAGTGCTTTGGCTACTCCTCCAGAGAGATGGGCCTCGCGCCCCTTCTCGTCCGGAAAGGTATCGAAAATACCAAACCTTGACAGGCTCATCTGGATTGCAAACCAGCTGGCGGTATTTGGTTCTGCCTCGACGAGTGGCAGCGCGTCTCTCAAGAAGGTAGCTAATTGCTTCTCTTTTCCCACCTTGGCTTCAAGAGCAACAAACAATCCTGGCTTAGTCATTGGACTTTCTCCTTAGCTTGATCTGGATTACAGCGGTCAGCGCCGACAGGACGTGAAGCCTCCGTCACGTGACATTGCCTGTACGCCCCAAGAAACTCCCGAATCGAAAAGAAAGTGAGGACCCCGGCTGTCGCCATGGTAGAGCCAAGTAGAAAGCTATTGCCTCCGACACCGGCGCTTTCATCTGCTATAGCTGCACTTGCAACGTAAAATGCGGTGACCCATATCGCCACGATCCAGATTGCAACAGCTATCGCGTATAGGACATTTCCATTGAGCCGCTGGCTCTTAGCGCCTGTTTGCATAGTAATACTCTCACCCGCTCTCGCTCGTGATGAGCTATGTTGCACAGATTTAACGAAGGCTTGATCACCCACAGGGGGCCAAGTTTGCCAAAATTGGCTTCAAGTGTGCCATGCGCCCATGCTTGTGTTGAGCCGCCCTCTTCTGCCTCGTCATCCATAACAATCGAGGGTATGAGCGCCTTTAAGCGCCAGGCCCATGAATACTTGTCCGAGCCTTCGGGCTCGTCGAGCGAGAAGATGCGGCGAGCGTCGGTGTGCGGTTCAGGTGGGCTGACTTTTCAAAGGTCAAACAGACCGACAGCTAGGCTCAGGACCTATCAATTTTGATTGAGGCGCGATTCAAAGTCTCCGAGATGGAGGCTTTGATGAATGATTTGTTTTTTGCTCAGCGCGCGCCAGATGGCACGGATATCGCCGTATTTTCCGTTGGCGCACGGAGTGCGGCGGGTTGACGATCGTCGGGTAGTCAGCTGAATCGTCTATGTGATCAAGCATGGTCTGCAACGGATGGATGCGCCCAAAGACTGTGGGCCGCACAAGACTCTCTTCAACCGGTTCATCCGCTAGCGGCTCGGGGTCTTCGACCGCATCTTCGCGGCGGTCGTCGGCGAACGCCCCAAGTCCAAGCGCATCATGATCGACTCGACGCATCTGAAGGCGCATCGCTCCCCCGCAAGCCTTTTAAAAAAGGGTTCTTTCCCGTTGGGAAGATCAGCTTGATGCTCTGTGGACAGACCTTCTGATGTTTTGGAACGCCGACGGCACAATTGAGGCTGCGCGTGTCGAGCCCATGCCGGAACGGGGCGATGGCCTATGTCGCGCGGGACCCGTTGCAGGTGTTGCAGGCTTCCGCGCATGGCGTCGCTAATGTCGTCGCCTTCCTCGCCGATATCACCATTAACGGCGTGAACGTGCTCGCCTCTTAATGGACGAGAAGGACGTGCCTTCGATCGATCTTTACTGAGCGCCTTCGGGCGCTCCTTTTTTGTCTGCTGTGCGCGCGGCTTCTGACGCCTTGACTCGTTAGCAAAGCCGCGCTTCCCTTCCCCGATATTTGAGGGGGATCACACGCGGATCATCGCCGTTTTATTTGCGCTTCTTCCGTCGCTAGCTTTTGCCGATGACATCACGCCGGACAGCTTCGCTAACCGGCTCAAGGCCGACGCGCTGAAGCTCACCGTCAACAGCATGCTGGCGCAAAGCAATACGCTCTACATTCAAGGGACGCCCACAGGCGATCCAATTCCTATTGCCGCTCGCATTGCATACACTATTGAAAATAATTCAGGCATGCCTCTGAGCTTGGCCGTTAAGCGCAGGGGCATCTCAGCTGGTCCTTGCTCAGAGGTCGAAAGCGGCTCGGGGCTCGAACTATTCGATGACGCACTGGCGATCCAGTTGCAGCGCAACAAATCGTATCGCGATCGTGTCATGCGCTTCGTTCCCGACAAGGCGCGCGTGTCAGGAACGATCGTGATGGAAAACACGAGCTGCAAGCCGAGTGACGTTTCGGGCATGACGACCGTGCCCGTTACGATCACCGTCATGGTCGCGAACGAAAACAATTTTCTCGCGGTCCCATTGCAGACGGATGCGCGCCTAACCGTGCGCGGCAATTAGAAACGTTTCCCACCGTCGGTAGCATGACGAGCACCGATCCATACAGTATCCTCGGCGTCGCGCGATCTGCGACGGCCGTGGAGATCAAGGCGGCGTATCGGCTGCTCGCGCACGAGCGACACCCCGACAAGAAGAGCGGATCGCACGAAGCATTCGTCCAACTGACCGCAGCCTATGAGTACGCGCTCGCCCGATGCGGACGGCCGGCGGGCTCTTCCGCGAGCACTTCCCCACCGCCACGGCAGGAATCCTTTGACGAGTTCATGGCGCGCACGTATCGGCACTGGGAGCGCTCCTCCCAGGAGCGAGAGGAATATTTTCGGCGAACGCATGCACATGCGCCATTCCGGCTTTTGTGGTGGCGTCTATCTCACGACTTGCTCGCCGCCGCGCACGACCTGGCAAAGCTTCTCCGTCGTAAATCATAATAGAACGCACCGCGTCTGATCGCGACGATCCTCGACGAGGCGCGACAGGCCCCGACGAGCCATCACATGTCGTGACCTGTCGCTCACCGCTGGTTTAAAGAGGATAGTCGCGCGCAGGATCGATCCCGGCGTCCGTCAGGAATTTGCGCAGGGCGGCAATTTCGTCTTTTGGAAGGCTATGATGGACGTCGTGGAATCCATGGGAAAAGCCGCTCAGCGTCACCAATAAATGGTTGTGCCGAGTACGAGTTATTTCAGCTCCCAGCTCTTCCAACATTGACTTGACGATCTTTGGATCGATGTTGCTACTCATTGGATGCGCGAACAAGGCGTGCAGAATTGTCCGATGCTTATGGTTCATTTATTGAACTTCCCGCTCATCTCAAAGGTCTATCATTTCGCACGGTGCACGCAGCTGCGACAACGAGACTTGCCCTTTGCATCTGAACCATCCCGGGGTTCTGGTTTATTTCGCCGGAACCGGGATCGCCGAACCTTTGCCTTCCGGCGCGCTGGCGGGCAGCAGTTCGAAGGTCAGAAGTTCGACCGGAGCTGCGCCAGTGTTGCTCGATTCATGGGCGACCGAGCCGGTCTCTGCGAAACAATCGCCCGCCCTGTAAATGGTCGGCGTTCCGCCGAGCGTATAGGTCATCTCCCCGGAAAGGACGCAGCGCAGCCCCGGCCCGAGGTGAAGATGCGCATGCATGTAGCCCCCTGGGTCGATGGTCGTCTGCGTCACGCGGATACGGTACTTGCCGTTGAGCTCGGCGAGTTGGCCAAGGTCCGAGAGTTCAGCTTTGATTTTCTGGTGAAAGCCTTTGATCTCTACTTCGTCCGCCTTGGCGCTGGCCGAGGCGGCAAGGAACAAGATGGCGAAAGCGACGACGAAGTTCAACATAGACGCCTCCAAATGCGCGCGCCACAATCGTCGCGCAAAGCTCTCCTCGGTTTCAGTCTTCGGCAGCTTAACGTTGGTCGTCGCTAAGTCCGCGGCGGGCGCGTGGCTTGAAACAGCGACTGGCGGGCAGCGCCGCATCATAATTGTGGAGTCTTCGTTTTCAACACTTCAGCTTGAGCTCCGCCTTCGCAGCAATCACC
>Ga0208243_1000726_pt1 | contig 15172 bp, 15 predicted proteins | sample Subbio2Aug_QV12A_FD_184826 | JGI IMG/M metagenome (GOLD analysis project Ga0208243, IMG submission 184826) | Serpentinite rock and fluid subsurface biosphere microbial communities from McLaughlin Reserve, California, USA - CR12Aug_QV12A (SPAdes) | ecosystem: Environmental > Terrestrial > Deep...
TTTATAATGTTATGCTGGTTTTAGGTATTTTAGGCTGGCCTGGGATTTGCCGAATAGTAAGAGGTGAAATATTATCTCTTAGAGAAAGAGAGTTTATGGAGGCTGCTACTGCATTAGGGATAAGTGATTATCGAAAGATTGTAAGACATTTATTGCCAAACACTATGGCTTCAATAATAGTATCCGCCACAATGGGAATAGCAACAGCAATATTAACCGAAACCTCATTAAGCTTTTTAGGCTTAGGAGTAGCACCTCCTATCCCAAGCTGGGGAAATATGTTAACTGATGCTAACAACAGATATGTATTACAGCATAGATGGTGGCTGTGGATACCACCAGGTCTAGCTATTTTTATAACTGTTATGAGCTTGAATCTACTTGGTGATGGATTAAGGGATGCACTTGATCCAAGACTAAAACAATAGGGCGGAGGTGTAATAATGAACAATTTATTAGAGGTTAAAAATCTTAAAACGCATTTTTATACTGAAGACGGAATCATACCAGCAGTTGATGGCGTTGACTTTACACTTAAGCCTGGTCAGACCCTTGGTATAGTTGGAGAATCTGGTTGTGGTAAAAGTATTACCTCTATGTCTGTTATGAGGCTAATACCAAATCCCCCTGGAAAAATAGTTGGCGGTCAAATTATTTTCGATCAAAAGGATTTGCTAAGTTTATCAGATGCAGAAATGAGAAGAATTAGAGGAAATGATATTTCTATGATTTTTCAAGAACCCATGACCTCCCTGAATCCTGTGTATTCTATAGGCAGTCAAATAATGGAGGCAATAATGCTTCATCAAAAGCTCGATAAGAAGGCAGCTAGAGAGAAGTGCATTGAAATGCTTAAGCTTGTAGGAATCCCAAGGGCAGAAGAGGTTGTCGATGACTATCCTCATCAATTTAGTGGTGGTATGAGACAAAGAGTAATGATAGCTATGGCCTTATCCTGTAATCCAAAGCTATTGATTGCCGATGAACCTACTACCGCATTAGACGTAACTATACAAGCTCAAATTTTAGAATTAATGAAGGAACTGAAGGAAAAGCTGAACACTGCAATAATGCTGATAACTCATGATTTAGGTGTTGTTGCAGAGATGGCAGACCATATAATAGTTATGTACGCAGGTCGGGTTGTTGAAGAAGCCAGCGCATTAGAGATATTTGATGATCCTAAGCATCCATATACAATTGGATTACTAAAATCAAAGCCAAATCTAAATAGAACTAGTCCACGACTAGATGTTATACCAGGCAGTGTTCCAAACCCTCTTGCTATTCCAACGGGATGTGCCTTTAACCCAAGATGCTCCCATACTATGGAAATTTGTAAAAGCAAGATGCCTCAGTTAGATAGTGTAGCTCAGGGCAGAAGGGTCCGTTGTTGGCTATACAACAAGGAAGAGGGGGTGGAATAGATGATAGAAGCAGTTGAAAACAAAGATTTAATTGTGGTAAAGAATTTAAAAAAATATTTTCCTATAAAGGCAGGCCTTTTAAGAAGGACAGTAAACCATGTCCGTGCAGTTGAGAATATATCCTTTACCATACGAGGGGGTGAAACTTTAGGGATTGTTGGTGAGTCTGGCTGTGGGAAGTCTACAACCGGACGAACAATACTTAGACTATTAGAAAAAACGGATGGTGAGGTTTTCTATAATAATCAGAATGTTTTCGAGCTACCTAAGCATGAAATAAGAAAGCTTAGGACTGAAATGCAAATAGTATTTCAAGACCCCTATAGCTCTTTGAATCCAAGGATGACAGTTGGTGAAATAGTAGGTGAAGCTTTAAGAGAACATGGCTTAGCTCAAGGAAAAGAGTTGGTTACTAAAGTTCAAGAGGTAATTGAAAAATGCGGCTTGGCTCCCTACCATATCCGCAGATATCCTCACGAGTTTAGTGGAGGACAAAGACAAAGAATAGGAATTGCCCGTGCGCTGGCTCTAAATCCTAAATTTGTGGTTTGTGATGAGCCAGTATCAGCCCTTGATGTTTCTATACAATCACAAATACTAAATCTATTGATGGACCTACAGGCGGATATGGGGTTAACCTATCTATTTATCTCCCATGATTTAAGCGTAGTTAAGCATATAAGCGACAGAGTAGGGGTAATGTATCTGGGAACAATGGTGGAGCTTGCAGGAAAGCAAGAGCTTTTTGACAGCCCATTACACCCATATACTCAAGCACTATTATCTGCTATACCTCTACCAGACCCTAAGCTAAAGCGTAAAAGAATTATTTTACAGGGGGATATTCCCAGCCCTGCAAATCCACCGGCGGGCTGTAGATTCAATACAAGATGCCCATATGTAATGCCTAGGTGTAAGGTTGAAGTGCCAGAATTTAAAGAGGCAAAGGAAGGCCACTTTGTAGCCTGCCACCTAATCTAAGCTCCTATAATAGCATATAATATTGAGGTGATAATAATGGTAGAAAAGGAAACGCAGAAGGAATCCAATGAGGGATTTTCAAGATATTACGAAGATGATATGAAATTTGACTGGAAAGATATACTTGCATTTTCAATAGCAGCCCTTCAGGTATTATTACCCTATGTTTTAATTTTAGGTGCTTCAGTTGTCGTTTTTATGCTCTTGTTTCAATTCTTAGCAAATTAACAAAATAGAGAGGGTGGTTCTATATAATAATAGGGCTACCCTTTTTCACTTTGTTTTTATATCTCTTATGTTAACTTACTAGACTGAAGCTTAATAAAATAGACTTATAAAGTAGCTAATTGCGATATATTTATCCATAAAAATACGTTTATGTATGATTTAAATATTTCAATTTAATGTAATGTATGGTAAAATATCAATCATATGGCAGAAATTTCAGAAAAAAATTACGGCTACTTTAAATTAGTTAATGAAGGAAGTGGAGGAATAAATGATGAAGAAAATTGGAGTTTTAGGTGCCGGTATAATGGGCAGGGGTATAGTGCAGGTGGTAGCCCAAAACAATTATAAGGTTGTAATGAGGGACCTATCTGAAAATGTATTGGAGAATGCATATAAAAGCATAGAAAAAACCTTGTCTAAGCTTGTTGAAAAAGGAAAACTATCAAATGAGGAATTAAAGGTAACCTTGGAAAATATTACGACTACTACATCTGTTGATTTATTAAGGGATTGTGATATAATAATTGAGGCAGTTTCTGAAAATATGGAGATTAAGAAGAGAATTTTGAAGGAGCTTGACGAGGCTTGTGATGAAAAGACCATAATAGCAACCAACACCTCTTCATTATCTATAACGGATTTAGCAAGCTCAACTAGTAGGCCAGACAAGGTTATAGGTATGCATTTCTTTAATCCTGTACCGGTTATGAAGCTGGTAGAGGTTATAACGGGTATGGCAACAGCAGACTCAGTTAAGGAAGACATTATTAAGCTGTCGCAAGGTGTTGGTAAAACACCTATTGAGGTGAAAGAAGCCCCGGGCTTTGTTGTTAATAGAATTCTTGTGCCAATGATCAATGAGGCTGTAGGGGTATTGGCCGATGGAATTGCAACTGCTGCTGATATAGATGAAGCTATGAAGCTTGGTGCAAACCATCCTATAGGACCTTTAGCATTAGGCGATTTAATTGGTCTCGATGTTTGTTTAGCAATTATGGAGGTATTGTATCAGGAGTTTGCTGATACTAAATATCGTCCGCATCCATTATTAAGAAAATATGTGAGAGCTGGATATCTGGGAAGAAAGACAGGACGAGGCTTTTATCAATACTAAAAAATAATAGAAAAAGCCGTTATTAACGGCTTTTTCTATTATTAGGAAAACACCTCCTAAGCCTTATAAAATAAGGGATGTTAAGGATAGTATCCTCCTAAGGCCTGAAAATATTACCAAATTTTCAGAGAATTGTAATTGTTTTGTCTTAATTGAAACATAATTGTTAAATAAATTTAAAATATGTCCTTTTATATTGCTTAAAATAATTGTCGATTATATAATATTCTTATAATTTAAAATATTAAACAATTCTTCATTCATTTATTCAAAAAAAGGTATAGTTATTATTTCTTTGAAAGAATAAGTAGAATGAAGTTTTTCTTAGACTATATTTTAGATTATAAATAAGTATCATTTAAATTGTCTGAATTTTGCTTTAAAAAGCAAAGAAAATAATAAAGGGGGAAAAATAATGACAAAAAACAAAAAGCTTTTAGTATTGCTTAGCATGGTATTAGCATTTACCCTACTAGTTGTTGGGTGTAGCAAACCAGCAGCTCCAGGTAATTCTGACACTCCAGCACCAACAAAGGATACTTTAATTGTAGGTCAAGGCGCAGATGCTAAGTCATTAGATCCACACGCAACAAATGATCAACCATCTTCAAGAGTTATGAAGCAAATCTATGAAACATTATTAAACCAAAATGAAGCTATGGACTTAGAGCCAGGCTTAGCTGAATCTTGGACTCAAGTTGATGATTTAACAGTTGAGCTTAAGTTAAAGAAAGGTGTTAAGTTCCACAATGGCGAAGAGTTAAAGGCTAGTGACGTTAAGTTCACATTAGAAAGAGCTTTACAATCTTCTCACGTTGGTCACATTGTTGGACCTATCAATGGAGAAAAAATAGAAGTTGTTGATGATTACACAATTAAAATTTCTACAAAAGAGCCATTTGCTGCTTTATTAGCTCACTTAGCACATACTGCAACTGGCATTTTAAATGAGAAGGCTGTAACCGCAGGTGGCGATAACTATGGTCAAAACCCAGTAGGTACTGGTCCATTCAAATTCTCTAACTGGGTTGCTGGTGATAAAATTGAATTAGTTAAGTTTGATGAGTATCATGGAACTCCAGCTAAAGTTCAAAATCTTGTAATCAGAAATATTTCTGACAACACTACTAGAACTATTGAGTTAGAGTCTGGTCAAATTGATATCGCATACGATATTCAACCTACAGATGTTAAGAGAGTAGAAGAAAATGCTAACTTAACATTATTAAGAGACATCAACTTATCTACAACTTATATCGGTTTTAACGCTGCTAAAGCTCCTTATAACGATGTGAGAGTACGTCAAGCTATTAACTATGCAGTTGATACTGACTCTATCGTTGAGGCAGTTTACCAAGGTGTTGGAGCTCCAGCAAAAGGACCTTTAGGACCAAACGTTTGGGCATCTCACCAAGGTTTAGAGCAATATGGCTTCAATGTAGAAAAAGCTAAAGAATTAATGAAGGAAGCTGGATACGAGCAAGGCTTCAAGACTACTATCTGGACTAACGATAACCAACAAAGAATGGATATCGCTGAAATAGTTCAAAATCAGTTAAAGGCTATCAACATCGAAACAGAAGTTAAGGTTGTTGAGTGGGGTGCATACCTAGATGGTACAGCTGCTGGTGAGCATGACATGTTTATCCTTGGTTGGGTAACAGTAACTGCAGACCCAGATTACGGTTTATATGCTTTATTCCACAGCTCACAACATGGTGCTGCTGGTAATAGAACATTCTACTCAAATGCACAAGTAGATGAATTACTTGATAAAGGTAGAACTGCAACAGATGTAAAAGAAAGAGAAGAAGCTTACAAGCAAGCTCAAGAAATCATAAGAAATGAAGCTCCTTGGATCTTCACATGGACTGGAGAAAACTTAGCTGGTACTCAAAAAAATGTACAAGGCTTCAAGCAGCATCCAGCTGGACACCACAAGTTATATACAGTTTACTTTGAGTAATTTGTAAATACTATGGAAAATATTTCTTAACTTTTAATATAGGGTCATAACTTTATGACCCTATATTACTGTAAATTATGATGTTAAATTTAGGAAGGAGGACATATAATGCATAAATATATATTACGTCGACTTCTGCTACTAATCCCCGTTATGTTGGGTGTATCCTTCATTGTATTTACTATGATGTATTTCACTCCTGGGGACCCTGCAAGAATCATGCTGGGGGAATCTGCTCCAGAGGCGGAGGTAGTAAGACTTAGAGAAGAATTAGGTCTTGATGATCCCTATTTAGTACAATACGTTAGATATGTAAAAAATGCTGTTGTACATCAGGATATAGGCCGTTCATATGCAACAAAAAGGCTTGTATTTACAGAAATTGCATCTAGATTCCCAAATACACTTAAGCTGGCAGCACTGGGGGTGCTAGTAGCTGTAATTTTAGGGGTGCCAACAGGGATAATTTCTGCTACAAAGCAGTACTCCCTATTTGATAATATAGCTATGGTATTGGCTTTAGTAGGTGTATCTATGCCAAACTTCTGGCAAGGGCTATTGTTAATTATTCTGTTCTCAATTAATCTAGGATGGCTTCCATCGTCGGGCTTTGACAGCTTTAAACAAATGATTTTACCTGCATTAACCCTTGGAACAAGCTCTGCTGCAATTATAACTCGTATGACTCGTTCAAGTATGCTTGAGGTTGTTAGACAGGATTATATACGTACTGCCAGAGCAAAGGGACAGGTTGAGTCTGTTGTAATAAATCAGCATGCACTTAAGAATGCACTTATACCTATTATTACAGTTATTGGTTTACAGTTTGGGTATCTACTTGGAGGTGCTGTATTAACAGAGTCTATATTCAGTATTACTGGTGTAGGTCGTCTAATGGTTGATTCTATAAAATCTAGAGATTATCCGATAGTTCAGGGTGGTGTTCTATTTATAGCAATTACCTTTAGTATAGTAAATCTATGTGTGGATATTCTATATGCCTTCGTTGACCCAAGAATTAAGTCACAGTATAAATAAGTAGAGTAGAGGAGGTAGGCATATGTCAAGTGTAAAAACAATAAGTCAAGAAGCTCAGCCTCTAGCAGGTAAGCCTCGTAGGAAAAAGAGAAGTCCATGGGCTGAGGTATGGAGAAGATTAAAAAAGAATAAGGCAGCACTTTTTGGTTTAACTATTATTTGTATATTATTTATCCTTGCAATATTTGCAGATTATATAGCACCATATGGCTTTGATGATCAAGACCTGTTAGCAAGATTCCAAACACCAAATAGTAAGCATCTATTAGGAACTGATAACTTTGGTCGTGACATTTTGAGTAGAATTATTTATGGCTCAAGGATTTCTTTGCAGGTAGGCTTTATAGCAGTAAGTATTGCAATGATATGTGGAGGAACCTTAGGCTCTATAGCAGGCTACTATGGTGGTAGACTAGATAACTTTATAATGAGAATCATGGATATATTATTAGCTATTCCTGGTATATTATTAGCAATATCTATCGTCGCAGCACTAGGACCTGGTCTACGTAACGTTATGATTGCAGTTGGTATTGGTTCGATACCGTCATATGCACGTATCGTAAGGGCATCAGTATTATCTCTCAGAGACCAAGAATTTATAGAGGCAGCTAAAGCTGTTGGTGCAAATGACTTTAGGATTATTACAAAGCATATAATTCCTAACTCAATGGCTCCAATTATTGTTCAAGCCACTATCGGTGTAGCAAATGCAATATTATCTGCAGCTGGTCTAAGTTTTATCGGTTTAGGAATTCAACCACCACAGCCAGAATGGGGTGCTATGCTTAATAACGGTAGACAGTTTATTAGAGATTATTCCCATATGACTGCATTCCCTGGATTAGCTATTATGATAACTATTTTCGCATTAAATCTTTTAGGAGACGGATTAAGAGATGCACTTGATCCTAGGTTAAAAAGCTAATTGAATTAGGATAGGAGTGTGATAAAATGAAGGATAATAATAATTTATTAGAAATAAAGGACCTTACCATTCACTATATTACTGTCGATGGTACTGTTCGTGCAGTAGAGAATATGAGCTTAGAAATTGGTAAAGGTGAGACCTTAGGCTTAGTAGGGGAAACCGGTGCTGGTAAAACAACTACAGCCCTAGGTATTATGCAATTAGTTCCAGATCCTCCTGGAAAAATAGTAAGCGGAGACATTATCTTTGAGGGAGAAAACCTGATTGGTAAATCTCACTCAGAGCTAAGAAAAATAAGAGGTAATAAAATCTCTATGATTTTCCAAGACCCTATGACCTCCTTAAACCCAGTTATGACTGTAGGTGATCAAATAGCAGAGGTAATTAAGCTACACCAAAAGCTAAATGCTAATGAAGCTTTAGAAAAAGCTAAAGAAATGCTTACAAGGGTAGGTATCCCTGCAGGAAGAGCTAAAGAATATCCCCATCAGTTTAGCGGTGGTATGAGACAAAGAGTAGTTATTGCTATCGCGCTAGCGTGTAATCCGGCATTACTAATAGCGGATGAGCCTACAACAGCTTTAGATGTTACCATCCAGGCACAGGTATTAGACTTGATGAAGAAGCTAAAGGAAGAGTTTAAAACCTCTATGATTATGATTACTCATGACTTAGGAATTGTTGCAGAGGTTTGTGACAAGGTAGCTATTATGTATGCTGGAAATGTAATCGAATATACTGATAAAGCTAGATTATTTAAAGATCCTAAGCATCCATATACAATCGGATTATTTAACTCAATTCCTGATATAGAAGAGGACGAAGATAGACTAAAGCCAATAAAAGGGCTAATGCCAGATCCAACTAATTTACCATCAGGCTGTCCTTTTCATCCAAGGTGTAATAAGGCGACGGCGGTTTGCTCTCAAAAAGCACCAAAAAACACAGAGATTGAGCCTGGTCACTTCGTTAAATGTCTATTATTTGAGTAAGCTACTATCAAAACAATGGAGGTGAGCTTCATGCCAGAAAAATTAATCGAGGTAAGAAATCTTAAAAAGTATTTTAACACAAAAAAGGGTTTGTTACATGCTGTTGATGATGTAAACTTTTATATAAATAAAGGTGAGACCTTAGGTCTAGTAGGTGAGTCAGGCTGTGGTAAGTCAACAACAGGACGTGTTGTATTAAGACTATTAGAGGCTACAGGTGGAGAAATCATCTTTCAAGGTAGCGACATCCTTCAATATGATAAATACCAAATGAGGGAAATGCGAAAGCAAATGCAAATAGTTTTCCAGGATCCTTTTGCTTCATTAAATCCTAGAATGAGTGTATCACAAATTATAGCGGAACCTTTAGTAGTTAATAAGGTTTTTGGTAATAAAAAAGAAATGCAGGCCCGTGTAAAAGAATTAATGGACACCGTCGGACTAGCAGAAAGACTAATTGATGTATATCCTCATGAGCTAGACGGTGGAAGACGTCAAAGAATTGGTATTGCAAGAGCGCTGGCTTTAAAGCCAAAGTTTATAGTACAAGACGAGCCGGTATCAGCACTAGATGTGTCAATACAGGCCCAAATATTGAATCTTATGGATGATTTACAAAAGGAGTTCGGATTAACCTATTTATTCATCTCCCATGACTTAAGTGTAGTTAAGCATGTTAGTGATAGAATAGCAGTTATGTATTTAGGTAAGATTGTAGAACTATCTGATTATAAATCAATGTTTAAGAACCCTCAGCATCCATATACTCAAGCTTTGCTTTCAGCTATTCCGATACCTAGAATAGATGTACAAAGAGAAAGAGTAATTCTAGAAGGTGATGTGCCAAGTCCAATTAACCCACCAGAAGGCTGTCGTTTCTATGGTAGATGCCGCTACCGTCAAGATTTATGTAAAGAAAAGACGCCTGAGTTAAGAAACATTGGCGATGATAAATTTGTTGCATGTCATTTCTCAGACAATTTAAAACCAGCTAATAAATAGACAAGGGCTATGCCCTTGTTTTTATTTGTTGTAAAAACCTTGAGCAACTCTATAAGTACTTAATTGTAAAAAAAATGTTTTTGAAAATTAACAATAATACATAATTACAAAAAGATTATATCATAAATTTAATATTAATAATACAGAAATCTAATATTTATATTAAGTTTTTACCGAGATCCGAAATAAAAGTTTTTATATTTACAAAAAGCGTATATTAATATAAAAGAAAACTTTTCGGGAGGTTAATATTTTGAGGATAAATAATGATAATAACATTAATTAAATTCTGATATGTATAAAAAAAATTAATCAGTTTTTCTAGTTATTTACGAATATTTTTATGGATTTTATAATAAACATTCAGGTATAATAAAGGGTGAGTTTTAATCAAAATATTAAAAGATGAAAATAGCAATCTGGTAATATGTCAAGATGATTTTCGAAAAGATTTTGATATGTATGCCTTAAAAAAGGGCGCACGAAAATAGACCTTCGAACCTTTAAAGAAAAATTCGAATGTCAGTTCGACTCAATATAGAATTCGGTGTCTAACTTTTCACCGGTGTACAGTTGGTTTTTGACCAGCAAACCAAAAACGAGTCGTACGAATTTACGAGATGTCAACGCGAGTGCTCTTTTGTGCTGATGTTTCGGAACCTCGCCATACTTTTTAGCGTAATAGTCCCGATACTCAGGAACGTGTCTACGGACACTATTGGCTGCTTCGCCAAGATAATAGCGCAGATAAGCGTTACCGGCTTTCTGCATACTGGTGTCTTCTGCATTAAAGTCACCAGATTGATTTTTCGACCACGTAAGACCTGCATATTTAGCCAAAGCATCAGATGAATGAAAAACATTAATATCGCCAATTTCAGAAATGATACCGGCAGCGAAGACTGGACCGATGCCATTAATTGATTTAAGGATTGTAAGAGCATTGGGATTCATCCCTTTAATTGTTCTCTCAATAGCATCATCGATAGCCTTGATTTCCTTCTTAAAAGTGTCAATACAGTTGAAAGAACTAGCCAGAGAGATGTTTAAAGGCTCGTAAAGGCATTTGTCAAGGCGATAGGAATCCCTTGCAGCCTTTCTCAAAAGCTCAGCTGTTTTAGAAATATCCGTAATCCTGTTCCTGCTTTTTTCAGCAATGAAAGTAAGTAGTTCTTCTTCAGAAGCATCAATAATCTCCTGAGGAGACAAATATTCCGTAAGGATAGCGGATGAGGCGGCACCGTAAATATTGCTAAAAGGCTGGTTCGCGCCTCCAAGGAGTTGTAACTCACTGAATTTGAGATATAAGTTTGAAACCATATATGTTTTCTCTCTGGTAATGCCTTCAGCCAGATGCAGGCGATGCCTTGTTAGGCGTTTTAAGGCCAAAAACTGGCTACCACGCCAAGGTTGTGTTTCTATCAATCCAACTCTTGCAAAATCAGCGATAATAAAGGCATCCAAAGGATCCGTTTTAGCCATGGCAATAAAAGCTTTTCTGTAGTTCGCTGTCATCTTTGGATTAAGACAGAAAACGTAAGGCTTGAATGGAAGCAATACTTCGCAGGTAGAAAGGTGGTTCGCTATGTGAATGCTATAAACAGAAGTTGATTCCATGGCAATCACAATAGTATTTAAATCAGGATGAGAAACCATACAATCCTTGATTAAAACAGAGAGCTCCTCCGCACCAGGCTGGTTATTAGAGAAAGAGGATTGAATAAATTTATTTTTATAAAAATCCATCGCATAAACAACGTTGGATTTAGAACTGACATCAATACCGACAAACAAAGTAGACATAAAGTTAATCTTTAACATAATATCACCATCCTTTCCGATTAAGTATTATTGGACCCTGAAGTAAAAGGTTTATCCTGAGCATCATGCAGTGACCGCAGCCTCGCGTAATCAGCATGCACCCTGCCAGCTATTTTTGCTGGAGCTACGGCAGGGGACGAAACATCTGTGTAGGCGGAATGTGCCACATGAGCTAGGCTGAATGCTTTAGAAGCAGACGCAACAAACGTTGGCTGAAAGGAGGAAAAGCAGTGCCTTTGGACATCAGACTCTGCTGATATCATACCACAGGATAATCTTTATGAAAATGTAACTACTATAAAGTATAGATGGGAATAGGAAGAGGGGGAAATCCCTCAAAGATGTCTCCTACCTCTATACCATTAAAAAGAATAGTCTATAACCATTTATTATTTGGCTATAAACTTATTATACGAGGAGGTATTACATGCTTAAGGATATTGATAGGATTTTACATACAAAGGAAGAAATAGCTCAAAAGGTTAAAGAGCTGGGTAAGCTTATTACTGAGGCCTATAAGCCTCAGGATGAAATAGTAGTTATAGGAGTATTGAAGGGAGCAAATGTTTTTTTAGGTGACTTGATTAGAGAGATAAACTTACCTGTATTTATTGACTTTATAGCTGTTTCAAGCTACGGCTTCTCAACAGAAAGCTCTGGAGTTGTTAGAATACTTAAGGACCTGGATTTAGATGTTGAGGGTAAGCATATTCTTATTATCGAAGATATAGTGGATACAGGATTAACATTAAAATATTTAACAGAGAATTTTAAAGCAAGAAATATAGCTAGCTTGAAGATATGCACCCTTTTAGATAAGCCCAAAAGAAGAAAATGTGAATTAAATATTGATTATATAGGCTTTGAAATACCAGATGAGTTTATAGTAGGATATGGAATAGATTATGCAGAAAAGTATCGAAATCTTCCTTACATAGCTATTCTGAAAAAAGCTGTGTATGAAAAAAAATAATGGAATAGTTGAATCGATAAACCTACATACTAGTAATAAATAATATACTAGGAGGTAGAGGAATGAATCCCACAGTAAATTTTGAAGAGGTAAAGCAACGTTTTATTCAGGCAGATGTGGATGGAAAGATACAAATTTATACAAGTACAGCAGGATTGACAGTAGAACAGTTTAAAGAATTGCTCAAGCATTTTCCTCTTCAGCATCTTGATAAACTCGAAAGAGCACTTGGATAATAAGCCAAATTGGCCTCAAGCTTAAATGAAGCTTGGGGTTGTCTAATCTTAGGAGGTTATTTAATGAAAAAACTAATTGCTGTTCAAGAGGGATTACATGAGGTAGCAGATTATTTACAAGCTAATGGCTATAGAGTAACAAACATAGATAATAGCAGGAATCCTATTGATGTGATAGTGTATTCCAGCTCAAATGATGAATATTTAGCACATAATATGACAGGAGTAATACAATTACCTGCCAATAATAAATTTGTTAAAATGCTTAATATCGATGAAGTCGGTATGGAGGATATAATTAATAGGATTGAAGAAATTGAATAGCTTTAGTAAGGAGGTGTCCTAGGCACCTTTTTAATTTGTGAAAATTTTCCTCCTTAAGTATAACTTTATTTTCGATGGCAAAAGTAATAGTTAGGAGGGATATGAAGATGAATAAGACAAATCAGTTTTTTCAATTTATAACAAATCAATTAAGAGGGTATAGAAAGGATAGATCAAATAATAGACGCTTCAGGTCTTATTATATGAACGCAAAGAGTGATACCAGAAGCAATGCAGCAAAAATAATAGATTATATGCTTTGGAGATTTATTATTTTTTTTGTAATTTTTATAGGGGTGTTCCTAAGGACTAGTTATTTTTGGTTAACCACACTTTTAACTATTATAATAGTATCTATATTGCATCTGGTATCAATAAGGCTTCGGGATAAGAAGCTAGAGACCCTTAAACGCCAAACAAGAAAATATATTGCAAGTCAGAGGGTTTATAGCGAGCTAATTAATAAGACAATAGATGAGCTTAAGACCTATATGATAGAGGTATTTGGTAAAAGCGGCTTCAGTGATTTCACCTTTATAAATAGCAATCATAAATATATTACCTATGAGGCTACCTATAAAAATGAAAGAATAATGATTTTATTCTATATTTATAAAAGTGACTTATCTGTAGAACTAAAGGAAGTAAAAGAGTTTTCAAGCTTATTGATGCATAGCAATGTAAAAAGGGGTATTATAGCAACTACCTCAGATTTTACTGTAGATTGTATTAATTATGTTGATATGCGGGCTCAGGATTTTAAGCTTATCCTATTAGATAAGGAAATGCTCTTGAAGCTTATTGAATTAAGTGGCATGTTTCCTTCAGAGGAGGAAATCGATGAGCTTGTTGAAAACAAGATAAGTAAGAAGGAGGCTAAGTGGGGCAAATATAAGGCAACAGTCCTTTCTAAAAGAAAGAGCAAGGGTTATTTGATCATTAGTATCATTTTACTATTGTCTTCTAGATATACTCCATATCCCCTATACTATAAATTAGTTGCAAGTACAACTTTGCTGTTAACCTTTGCTACCTTCATAATAAAAATAAGTAATAGAAGGAATTTTGAGGAAGAAAGCTGGAAGCAATTTAATAAAATGCTAAAAAACATATAATTATTCCTTCTAAATTTGTAGAAATCTGACATACTAATTTGCAATTTAGAGCAAAAAAAAGTATAATGAAATAAGTACCTACATAAATAATACAATATACAAAGGGAGGAATTATGTAAATGGGCATGAGCTTACCTATCGCACTATCAAATAGGCACTTACATTTAAGTAAAGAGGACATAGAGACATTATTTGGAGCTGGATATGAATTAATAAAGCTAAAGGATTTATCACAGCCTGGGCAATATGCTGCGGTGGAAAAGGTAGATATAGTAGGACCAAAGGGAACTATCAAGGGTGTAAGAGTATTAGGACCTGCTAGACCAAAAACACAAATCGAAATTTCACTCACAGATAGCTTTATATTAGGAGTTAATCCTCCAGTAAGAGATTCTGGAGATCTAGCCAACAGTCCTGGAGTAAAGATTGTTGGACCAAAGGGTGAGGTTGCTTTATCAGAAGGTGTAATTATAGCCTCTAGACATATTCATATGCATACTACAGATGCAGAGAAGTTTGGTGTTGTTGATAAGCAGAGAGTTAAGGTTAGGACCTCTGGAGATAGAGCTTTAATTTTTGAAAAGGTCTTAGTTAGAGTGCATCCAACCTACGCTTTGGAAATGCACGTAGACGTTGATGAAGGTAATGCAGCTTCCGTCAGAAATGGTGATTTAGTGGAATTAATTATCGAATAGATAAGATGATAGAGGAAATCAACTTTGGTTTTCTCTTTTTTATTTCATAATTGGCACTGAGCAGCCAGCCCCACCGAATGGTGAGAGGTGGCAGGGTGCTGGTCACCGAAAAAAAGGTCTAAATATTGGTGATAATTATTTCAAAAATTATTCTATGTTTAAAAGGATTTTGTTATAATATATAGAATATTTTAATTAGCCTGAATTATTCATAAAGCCATGAAAATCCACTAAAACTTGGAAAAAATAAGTAGGTCATCTTAGATTTGTCCATAAAATAGTCATGTATTTTCATTCATTATGATCTACTGAGTGGTCCGTTTGCA
>Ga0208243_1000728_pt1 | contig 15151 bp, 20 predicted proteins | sample Subbio2Aug_QV12A_FD_184826 | JGI IMG/M metagenome (GOLD analysis project Ga0208243, IMG submission 184826) | Serpentinite rock and fluid subsurface biosphere microbial communities from McLaughlin Reserve, California, USA - CR12Aug_QV12A (SPAdes) | ecosystem: Environmental > Terrestrial > Deep...
GCTGCCAGCCTTCACCGGCCCAGTCCTCGCCCCGACCGCCCCACACGAAGAGGAGGTCGTCATGACCCTGCCTGAAATGCAGGCCGTTGCCTGCCCCAATCCGGCTCAAGCCAACGTCGGCGGAACGATCCGCCGCGGAGCCATCCTTGCCCTCGACCTTGGCACCAGCGCCGGCTGGGCGCTCCAGTCGTCCGATGGTCACATCAGCACCGGGACTGTGTCGCTGAAGCACACCCGCTACGACGGTGGCGGCATGCGCTACCTGCGCTTCCGGCGTTGGCTCGAGCAGCTCGACATCGATGCCGGTCCGATCGAGGCAATCTACTTCGAAGAAGTCCGCCGTCACGCAGGAACCGACGCGGCCCATGTCTATGGCGGCCTGCTGGGGATGCTGACCGCTTGGTGCGAAGAGCATCTGGTCGCCTACCAGGGCGTGCCTGTCGGCACGATCAAGCGGTTCATCGCCGGCAAGGGGAATGCCGACAAGGCCGCCGTCATCGCGGCAGTTCGCGCCAAGGGCTTCGCGCCCGCCGACGACAACGAGGCCGACGCCATAGCCATCCTGCTTTGGGCCATCGAGACCCGTGGAGGTGTCCGGTGAGTGCGGCTGGTTTTCTGAAGCGCGTGGCGCAGGTGCTCGAAGATCGCGGTGCGGCCTATGGTGATCCCAAGACCCAGATGGAGGCCATCGCCCGGCGCTGGTCGATCACCCTCGGCTCGCCTGTCACCGCCCAGCAGGTGGCGCTGTGCATGATCGACCTGAAGCTGGCGCGGATCGCTCACGACCCCAACTATGCCGACGGCCCCATCGACGTGATCGGCTATGCAGCGCTCATCCCGGAGATAATCCGTGGCTCGCGGTCGTAAGCGCAAGGCGGGCCGCCGCCACCCCTGCGGCAAGCTGGTCCAGCCGGGCAAAGCCGAGACCATGCGGGAGGTCACAGCAACCGTCCTGGATGCCCGGCAGCGTCAGTATGGCGTCACCGCAAGGCAGGCGAAGGACGAGCGTCTGGGCTCGGCGATCGGGCGGTTGGCATTCGCCGGCAAGATCACGGCAGAGCAACTGGCGGCAGCCGAGCTCTATGGTGACCTGATGGCTCGCAACCGGGCGGTCATGGGACTGCCGCCGATCCACCCACATTCCGCTACCGGCTTGCTTCTCGATGAAGGGATCTTCGGTCGCAGTCTCACGGAGTACGATCCGGACTACGTCGAGAAGATCCGCAAGCGGGCAGCGGCGGCCATCCTGATGCTGCGGACTGCTGACCACGATGCCATCGCCGCGACCGGTCGGCGCCCCAGCATGCTAGTCCATGCGGTGGTCTGCTACGAGGTGGATGCCGCCGGCTGGGGAGATGCTGACTTGCGGAATCTGTCTCATGGACTCGAAGCACTGGTCACCCTGTTCGGTATCAATAAGGACAGTTCGCTGCCAGTATCGTCCGCCTAGCGGTTGATTTAACAAACTGTGATTCAACGATAAAAACACAATTCGGCATTGACGGGAGCATTGATCTCCTGTAGATGTTTCCGAAATGTAGTGATGCGAGTTGCGCCCGGGGCTTACCAGCTTCCGGGCGTTTCTCGTTGCAGGCGTTGTGCGATGGCTGAACGACTTCGGGGACGCCAAGGTGTTGCGCAGCGCCTGCGTCGATTAAAGGCAGAACCCCTCTGTCGCGATTGTGCCCGCGCCGGGATAGTCCGAGAGGCGACCGTACCTGACCACATCGTGCCGCTCGCCCAGGGTGGCAGCGACAACGACAGCAACATTCGCTGCCTGTGTGCTGACTGCCACCGGATACGCACTGCCGAGCAGTTCGGGCTTCGTCGGACCGTCGGCACAGGCCCGGATGGCTGGCCGATCCGGGTGAGAAACCGCCCTCATTCAAGGCGGGATAAAATCTGAAACTGACTGGGAGGTCGCCATGGCACAAATCGCCTCGGCGGGCGCCGCCCCTCTGTGCCACATTTGTTCTCAGCCGATCGCAAGAAGAATCCGAAAGTCACGCGACAGTGGACGGTGCTGCTCGCGGGCCTGTGGCTTCGAGATGATACGGCGTGAGCGCTCCGCCTTACGGGCTGCCAGGCTGGCTCGCCTTGCCGAAGTCAGGAAGGCTGCGCGTCAACGTCACTGCATTGAATGCGGCGGAGTGTTCGAAGGCCCGGTCAATGCAAAATTCTGTTCGCAGCAATGTCAGGTGCGCAGCAAGGCCCCCAAGAAGGTACAATGTTCATGCCGCGAATGTGGCAGCACATTCCTGCCCGCGTATGGAGACAAGAGGCGCGTCTTTTGCTCGGAAACTTGTTGCAAACGTCATCTCCATCGCGTTTCCAAAGGCGTGGAGAGGGCGCAAACTTACGGGGTCCAAGCAGATCCGGTTAATCCGATTGCTGTTCTGGAACGAGATGGATGGATTTGCCACATCTGCGGAGAGGAAGCGCCGCGTGAATTGCGCGGGACGATGCGGTGGAACGCTCCAGAGGTGGATCACATTATTCCCCTAGCGGCAGGCGGTACGCATACCTACGAAAATGTCGCCTGTGCCCACCGCGCCTGCAATCTGGAAAAGGGCGATGCGCTACCTCTCGGTCGGACCGACCCACAGCGCCTCTGGGTCCACCGAGGGTCGGGGGGCCTCGCATAGTTTAGCACCTGCGGGGCGGACACCGCGCTTGGCCCAAAAAACACGCAACCGCGAGTTAGCGACCGGGGGTCAAAGTCTGGAAAGTCCAGCAATTACGTCTATTTGACTGGATAGCAGGTTCGAAAAGAGCGTTAGTCGTTTCACCAAAACGAAAGCGACGCAGATGACCGACTCTACCCTTCCAACCGCCAACGAAGCCTGGGGCTTCTTCGGCACCACAGGCAGTTTCGCGGACGCCCAGGCAGCTTGGGCCATCGCGTTCCCCGCGGTCGCGAAGGCCACGAGCGGCAGCGCCGAAGGGGTTCGGGATTTTCTCGACAGCCGGCACGGACGCCACTTCGCTGACGATGTGCACAACGGCATCCACAGCGGCATCGACCTCAATGCTGCCATTGACGCGGCTATCGCCCGCTGGATGGGCTGGACCATCAACCGCGCTACTTCGCGTGACCACGGCATTCCGGTCGGACTGCCTTACCTGACCGGCTTTGTCGGCCTCTACGAAATCTTGGCAGACGCGGAATGAGCGCGGGTGTCACCAGCACGGTCCGCCTTGCGATCCGCACGTTGCCAGAGAACTTCGACCGTAGCCGAATTGGTGTGGTGCTCGAGACGATCGAGCAGGAACTTTACGAAAGCGGCGTTTACGCCAGTGCAAGCGCTGACAGCTTCACCATCGAAATCACGGTCCGGACCGATCAGTTGCTCGACACTGCCAAGGTACTGAACGAGCTCGAACTGGTCTGACCCGAGGGCAATAGCCCCCCAGCCACCCTTCGACCTGACAATTTGACCACGCGCCGCGAGCCTGAAGGCTTCCGCGGCCAAACGCTATCCAAGGATATCTATGAATCAGAACTGGCCGGCCCAGAGCAGTGAGTTCTGGCCGATAGAGAAGATCACGCCCTACGCGCGCAACTCACGCACGCACTCGGATGAACAGGTTGCGCAGATCGCTGCCTCGATCCGTGAATGGGGTTGGACCAATCCGATCCTCGTTGATGAAGATGGGGGGCTGATTGCTGGCCATGGACGTCTGCTTGCTGCGCGCAAGCTGGGGTTGACGCAGATCCCGACCATGGTCGCCAAGGGCTGGAGCGAGGCTCAGAAAAAGGCCTATGTCATTGCCGACAACAAGCTGGCGCTGAACGCTGGCTGGGATCTCGAACTACTGGCGGTCGAACTCGGTGACCTGCAGGGCTTCGACTTCGACCTGATGCTGACCGGGTTCTCGGACGACGAGCTGTCAAAGCTGCTGGCCGAAAAGACCGAAGGTAACACCGACCCCGACGAGATTCCTGAAGTGTCGGCAGACCCCATCGCCCGCCCGGGCGACGTCTGGCTGATGGGTAAACACCGCCTCTTGTGCGGCGACAGCACCAGCGTCGATGACATGGAAAAGCTGACCGGCGGACAACTGGTCGACATGTGGTTGACCGATCCGCCCTACAACGTCGCCTACGAAGGCGGCACCAAGGACAAGCTGACGATCCAGAACGACAATATGGGCGACGAGCAGTTTCGGGCATTCTTGCGCGATGCCTATGTCACCGCCGATACGGTGATGAAGCCCGGCGCAGTGTTCTACATCTGGCATGCTGACAGCGAAGGCTACAACTTCCGCGGCGCCGCGCGCGATGCCGGCTGGCAGGTGCGCCAGTGCCTGATCTGGAAGAAATCATCCCAAGTTATGGGCCGCCAGGATTTTCATTGGAAACATGAGCCTTGTCTATATGGTTGGAAAGACGGCGCCGCGCACCTGTGGGCCAATGACCGCAAGCAGACGACGGTAATGGAATTCGACAAGCCGTCGCGCAACGGTGAGCACCCGACCATGAAGCCGGTTGCGATCTTCGAATACCAGCTGCTGAACAACACCAAGGGCGGCGATATCGTACTCGACAGCTTCGCTGGCTCTGGCACCACCGTGATTGCAGCAGAAAAGAACGGCCGCGTCGCTCACCTGATGGAACTCGACCCGCGTTATTGCGACGTCATCATCAAGCGCTGGCAGGATTTCACCGGCAAGGCTGCGACCCTTGAGGGTGATGGCCGGACCTTCGACGAGATTGCAGGCGTCGTCAGCAGCGATGACCCCGCCAATACCGATCCCACCGCAGAGCCCAACCACCCCTGACCATTGCACAGGACAAGTCCCCGGACTTGGGCGAAGTGCACCATGCTGCTGTCCGCGAACCTCCTGCGCTGCCTTGCGATCTGCAGGTCATGGCTGGGCCAGTGACCAGTATATGTCCCTCACGGGAGACGCCAGTCGGCCTGCCGATCAAACGCACCAGGGCATCGCGCGCCTCTTCAGCCGAAGCACGGGGACAGGGATGGTTCGGCCTGCAGCTGCCGTCCATTTCGCGCGCGGCAATTCCGGCCAGGCGAATGCGAGGTCCTTCCGCGCACCAGATCGGGCCGTCGCCATCCCAAACACGGGTTGGTGTGCAGGTGAAAGTTGTCCCTTGAGGCGTGGTCAAAGCCGCAGCAGCCAAAATTATTAGATCAAAAATTGTCGTGTCCTCGGATTGTGGGAGGCTTGGAACCGGTCGGACACAAGACTTAAGCGAAGGCAGCCGCCCATGAAACCCGGCACAAAACCCAAGCCCACCCATCTTAAATTGGTCACCGGCAATCCCGGCAAACGGGCGCTGAACCGCAAAGAGGCCAAGGCCAAAGCGGCCATTCCCGCACCGCCGCATCACCTGACCGCCGATGCAGTCGAGGAGTGGAACCGGGTTGCAACCGAGCTCTATAATCTCGGGATCCTCTCCGAGATCGATCGGGCGGCGCTTGCGGCTTACGCCATGGCTTACGGCCGCTGGGTCCAGGCCGAACGCGCGATCGCCAAGATGGCCGAGAAGGACCAGCTGACCGGCGGCCTCATGATCAAGACATCGAACGGCAACGCGATCCAGAACCCGCTGGTGGGCACCGCCAACAAGGCGGCGGCGGACATGATGCGTTACGCCGCAGAATTCGGGATGACGCCGAGTGCCAGGAGCAGGATCGCGGCCCAGCCGCCAGAAGAAGGCACGGACCCCGCCGACCGCTTCTTCGCCTGACAGGACACTGGCTTATGCCCAAGCGGTGGTCGCAGGCGAGATCGTCGCCGGGCCGCATGTGCGCAATGCCTGCAAACGGCACATCGCGGATCTGAAGCGCAAGGACGGCAACTGGTTCGACCATGATGCCGCAAACCACGCCTTCGCCTTTTTCGAGGAGGTGCTGAAGCTCTCTGACGGCCAGTTCGAGGGGCAACCATTCGAACTGCAACCCAGCCAGGCGTTCATCGTCGGCTCGCTGTTCGGCTGGAAACGCAAGGATGGTCGCCGTCGATTCCGCCGTGCCTACATCGAGCAAGGCAAAGGCAACGGTAAATCGCCGGTCGCGGGCGGTATTGGCATTTACGGGATGACCGCCTGCCAGGAGGCCGGCGCCCAGATCTATGCGGCAGCGGCCAAAAAGGAGCAGGCCAACATCCTGTTCAGGGATGCGGTGCGCATGGTCCGGCAATCACCGGCTTTGGCCCGGCGGCTGGAATTCTCAGGCGGCCCGGGGCGTGAATTCAACATCGCGCATCTGGCTTCGGGGAGTTTCTTTCGCCCGGTCTCGCGCGACACGGGCAAGACCGGCTCGGGACCGCGACCTTTTTTTGTGCTGGCGGACGAGGTTCACGAGCTACCCGATCGCTCAATCATCGAGATGCTGGAACGCGGCTTCAAGTTCCGCCGCGATCCGCTGCTGTTCATGATCACCAACTCGGGCTCGGATCGAAATTCGGTCGCATGGGAGGAACACGAACACGCGATCCGGGTGGCGGCCGGTAATCCCGATGCCGTGACCGACCCGACCTTTCTGGGTCAGGTCATCGACGACACCACGTTCAGCTATGTTTGTGCGCTCGACGAGGGCGACGATCCGCTGACCGACCCCAGCTGCTGGATCAAAGCCAATCCGCTGCTCGGCGTCACGATCACCGAGCAATACCTCTCGGAGGTGGTGGCGCAGGCCAAAGCCATCCCGGGGCAAATGAACGGCATCCTTCGACTTCACTTCTGCGTGTGGACCGATGCCGAGACCGCCTGGATGGCGCGGGCAACGCTTGAACCGCTGCTGGCGGAGTTCGAACCTAAGGCTGGACAACCCGTCTGGCTCGGGCTCGACCTCAGCCAGAACCGGGATTTGACCGCGCTGGCTGCCGTTCAGCGCAATGGCGAGAAAGACGGCAAACCCTGCTTTGACGCATGGGTCGAGGTCTGGACGCCGGGCGATACGCTCGCCGCCCGTAGCTTGCGCGACAAGCAGCCCTACGACCTCTGGGTTGCCGACGGGTTCCTCAATGCACCGGCCGGCGAGAACATTAGCTTTCGCCATGTGGCGCAGGCGCTCGCCGAGATGGCGACGGACTACCGTGTCGAGGCGGTCGCTTACGATCGATACGCTTTCCGGCGGTTCGAGGAGGAAGTCGCCGAACTCGGGCTCGACCTTGCCTTTGTCGAGCATCCACAAGGCGGCACCAAGCGGGCCAAGCCTGCGGGTGAGATGACCGAAGGCCTCTGGATGCCGGGTTCCCTCCGGCACCTCGAAGAATTGATCCTTGAAGGGCGCATCCGGCTCAGACGCAATCCGGTCCTCATCTCGGCAATGATGTCAGCGGTCACCGAGACCGACCGCTGGGACAACAAGTGGCTCTCCAAACAGCGGGCCATCAACAAGATCGACGCAGCCGTGGCGCTGTGCATGGCAGTGGGGGTAGCGATGGCAGGCGACACCTCCGGCACCATCGATGACTGGCTGAAGAGCTTGGCATGAACCTGCTGCAAAAGGCGATCGGCTACATCGCGCGCTCCATCGGCCTCACGGATCCACGGCTGGTGCAGGCGGCGGGTGGCCGCACAACCACGACCGGTGAAGTGGTCTCGACCAGCTCCGTGCTGGGGCTCGCCTCAGCATGGGCCTGCGTCAATCTGCTCGCCGGTACGATCGCTTCGCTGCCGCTCATGGTCTACCGGACCCGGGGCGGCGCAAGGACGGTCGCGACCGACCATCCGCTCTACCGGATCCTGCATGACAGCCCGAACGCCGATCAGACCGCAGTCGACTTCTGGGAGTTCATCTGCGCCTGCCTGGAACTGAACGGCAACGCCTATGCCGAGATCATCCGAGGCAGCAATGGCCGGGTGGTCGCGCTCAGCGTTCCCATCGCGCCAGAGCTGATGACCGTGCGCCGTCTGCGCGACGGCAGCCTTGAATATGAGTGGTCGGATGGCGGCATTCGCTCCATCGTCAGCCAGGACAACATGCTCCACATCCGGGGCTTTGGCGGTAACCCGCTGGGCGGTCTTTCAACCCTCAGCTTCGGCCGCCAGACCTTCGGGCTCGCACAAGCAATTGAGCGCGCCTCGGGCGACACGTTCCGAAACGGGGTGCGGCCCTCGGGCCTGCTCAAGACAGCCGACAGCCTGACCCTCGACCAGCGCAAACAGGCAGAGGAACTGCTCCAGGAGAAGTTTGCCGGCGCGATCAATGCAGGGCGGCCGATGCTGCTCGACCGGGGCATGGACTGGGTCCAGCTCTCGATCAGCCCAGAAGACGCGCAGATGCTGCAAAGCCGGGCTTTTTCGGTCGAGGAGGTCTGCCGCTTCTTCGGGGTGCCGCCTTTCATGGTCGGTCACACGGAGAAGACCACCAGCTGGGGCACCGGCCTCGAACAACAGACGCTGGGGTTCCAGAAGTTCACGCTGCGCCGGCGCCTGAAGCGCATCGAGCAGGCGCTGACCAAACAACTGCTCTCGCCCGCCGACAGGCAGGCAGGACTGGTTATCGAGTTCAACCTTGAAGGCCTGCTGCGCGGTGACAGCGCTGCGCGGGCCTCCTTCTACCAGCAGATGCTGACCAATGGCGTGATGACCATCAACGAGGTCCGCGCCCTTGAAAACCTGCCGCCGGTCGAAGGCGGCGATGTCCCCCGCATGCAGATGCAGAACGTACCCATCACGCAGGCCGGTGCTCCTGCCGGAATCCTGCCGCCAACCGGAGCGAATGCCCCATCGGAGCCCCCTAAATGAAACATCTCACCCTGACCCTCAAATCCAGTGACCTTCAGGACACCGGGCAGTTCGAGGGCTACGCCTCGACCTTCGGCAATGTCGACCAGGGCGGCGATCTCATCGAACCGGGTGCTTTCCGGGAGAGCGTCGCCAAGGCCCGCGCTGAAGGCTGGGGCATCCCGATGCTCTGGCAGCACGATCAGCGTGAACCCATCGGCGTATGGCGCGACATCTTCGAAGATGACCGCGGCCTGTTCGTGCGCGGGCAGCTGATCCTGGACGGCGATCCGGTTGCCCAGCGTGCCTATGGCAAGCTGAAGCACGGCGCGCTTGGCGGCCTCTCGATCGGATACACCATCCCCAAGGGCGGTGCTGCTCCCGACCCCTACAAGGCCGGCGTCCTGCGGCTCAAGAAGATCGATCTTCGCGAGATCAGCCTCGTCACCATGCCCATGAATACCGAGGCGAAGGTGACGGCGGTCAAGACCGTCACCGACGGGCAGATCATGCCGTCGCTATCCGATTTTGAGAATTTCCTGCGCGAGGCAGGGTTCTCGAAAAGCCAGGCCACCGCAATTGCGGGGAAAGGCCTCAAATCGCTGCTCCGGAGTGAGTCCGGCAGTGAGTCCAACACCGACTTTCTGTCGGCTCTTGCCGCGCAAATCCGCGGCTGAACCCACCTCCTACGGAGCAATCCCATGACCGAGACCAAGAGCGCCGATCAGTTGGCGCAAGAAGTGAAGGCTGCGTTCGACACACGCCATGACCAGGTAAAAGCCATCGCCGAAGAGGCGCTGGGCAAGGCTGCCAAGGGTGAAGAGCTCTCGGCCGCAACCAAGCAGTTGGCCGACGAGGCGCTGACCGCGCTCAATGAAGCCAAGGCCCGCCTTGACGAGGTCGAGCAGAAGCTCGCCCGCAAGAAGCAGGATGACGAACGCTCCGATTATCGGACGATCGGTGAACGCGTCGTTTCGTCCGACACCATCAAGCCGTTCCTGAACAGCAAGACCGCCCGCGGCCGCGCCAGTGTCGAGGTCAAGGCGATCGTCTCTGCCCTCACGACCGATGCCAATGGCTCGGCCGGCGACCTCATCGTACCCGATCGTCAGCCGGGGATTATCACCCCTGGCCAGCGCCGTCTGACGGTCCGCGACCTGCTGACCCCAGGCCGCACCAACAGCAATGCGGTGCAGTATGTGAAGGAAACCGGCTTCACCAATGCAGCGGCCACCGTTTCGGAAACGGCTGGCGCCACCAAGCCGCAGACCGACATCAAGTTCGATGTCGTCACCAGCAGTGTCACCACGATCGCCCACTGGGTCCTGGCCACTCGTCAGATCCTCGACGATGTGCCGATGCTGCAGTCCTACATCGACGGCCGCCTGACCTATGGCCTGGCGCTCGTCGAGGAGAACCAGCTGCTGAACGGCGGCGGTACCGGCACCGATCTGCACGGCGTCTACACCCAGGCGACCGCCTTTGCGCCGCCGATCGCCATCCCGGCGCCTGTCACTCGCATCGATGTCCTGCGCCTCGCCATGCTGCAGACGGCTCTTTCCGAGCTGATGTCGACGGGCGTCGTGCTGCATCCGTCCGACTGGGCTGCGATCGAGCTGCTCAAGGACACCACCGGCCAGTTCATCATCGGCAATCCGCAGGGCAACCTGTCGCCGACGCTGTGGGGGCAGCCTGTGGTGGCAACGCAGTCGATGGCGACGGGCAAGTTCCTGACCGGCGCCTTCCAGCTCGGTGCGCAGATCTTCGACCGCATGGACGCCATGGTCGAGATCTCGACCGAGGACGACCAGAACTTCCGCAAGAACCTGGTGACGGTCCTGGCCGAAGAGCGCCTCGCGCTCGCGGTCTACCGCCCGGAGGCTTTCGTGAAGGGCGACTTCGCCGCTGCTGCCACCGCGGCAACGGCTGCTTGATGATGCAGGGGCCGGCTCCTTCCGGCCCCTCTCATCCAACGGAAGGGATAACCCATGATCCTCAAAGCCCTTGATACCCTGCACATCAGCTCGGTCAGTTCCAACAACATCCTTGCCGGCCAGAGCTTCGAGCTCGACGATCATTTTGGCCGACAGCTGATCGAACGTGGGCTCGCGGTCGAGGTCGGCGGGAGTGAACCGGCCCCTGCTGTCACGCGCAAATCTGGCTCCACGCACCGCACCAAGGCGGAATAATGTCTGAGATCGTCACGATCGAGCCACCCCAGGACCGTGCCGTGACGCTCGAAGAAGCACGCCAGCAGCTTCGGCTTGATGGCCGTGACGAGGACCTGCTGCTCGGCGCTAATCTGGATGCAGCCCAAGCCGAGCTCGAACAGCAGACCGGCCTGAAGTTGTGCGAACAGGCCCTCGAACTGCAGCTAGAAGACTGGCTGGATGAAATCACCGTGCCCATCCGTCCCTGCACGGTGGCCGAGATCCGCTACACTGCCCTGGGCGGTGCAACGTTGACCCTCCCTGAGACGGACTATGTCGTCCGCCGACGGCACGGGGTCACCCGCATCCGCCCGGCATCCGGGCAATCTTGGCCCGAGCTGGGTGAAGACGGCCTGATCCGGATCACACTGTCGGCCGGATTGGATGAGAACGACCCTGATCTGGCGATTGCCCGCGCTGCAATCCTGGTCAAAACCGCATCCCTGTTCGAAAACCGCGAAGGTGCAGCCTGTCTCGCCTTCGACACGTTGGTGGGTCAGCTCAAATGTCGCTGGATCTAGCCTCGAAGCTCGACACAAGGATCCGGATTGAGCGCAAGGTCGTCGCGCACGACCCGCAATATGGCACCGAACAGATAACGTGGGTCGAGTTCGCCTGCGTTTGGGCCGAGGTGAAGGACATTCTCCCATCCAAGGCCGAGCGCCTGGCCGACAGCATCCAGATAGGTCGCCGTCCCGCCCGGGTCCGCATTCGGCATCTGCCTGGCCTCTCCGCAGATATGCGGGTCATCATCGATACACGCGTCCACCAGATCATTTCCGGCCCTGCAACGCTGGGGCGGCGGGAGGCCATGGAGTTCATGGTCGAGGAACATTCGAGCGCAGGAGCCGCACCATGACGATCCGGCTCAAGGGTGGCCCTGAATTGCTGCGTTTGCTCGATGAACTGCCCAAAAACCTGGAGCGCAACGTGATCCGTGGCGGATTGCGGGCGGGCGCCAAGGTGATCCAGAAGCAGGCCAAGGCCAATGTGCCGGTGAAGACCGGCCAGCTAAAGCGAGCGATCGGGATTGGCACCCGAACCGAGGGCGCCAAGCTATCGTCTTACGTCAAACTGCGTGGGAAAGGCTCCTATCTTGGCCTGTTCATTGAATATGGGGTCGCACCCCACCTGATCTCGGTTTCAGAGGCCGACAAGCCGGTGCGTGAGTCCCGGCGCGGCCCGCGCAAAGTCGGTATCGGCACAATCAACAAGATGCTGAAGCGCGGCAGCCTCAAGATCGGCGAGAATTTCGTCGGTCCTGTGGTCATGCACCCGGGGCACGCCGCAAAACCCTTCCTGCGACCCGCGCTGTACCAGAAAGCCGAGGAAGCGGTCTCCGCCATGGGCGCCTATATCGCCCACCGGGTCCAGATTGGCGATCTTAAGGCGCCCGCGCTTGAGGTCGATGACGAATGAACGGCGTGATTGCGGTGCGCAGCCTCCTGGTGGGTGACTTGCGCGTGACAGCGCTTGTGCCGCCTGAGAGAATTGCAGCGGGCACCCTGCCGCAGGGCACTGCCCTCCCGGCCATCGCCCTGACGAGCATTGGCAGCGTGGACCGGAACGTGCCGTCGCCGGGGCCCAAACGCCGGGTGACGGAGCGGGTGCAGGTGGCCGTGCTGGCGCGGACCTATCCCGAAGCCAAAGCCATAATCGCCGCTGTCCGCGCGGCGGCTGCGGATCGCATGCCCCAAATCGACGGGCTCAGCGATGTCACCGTTCACACAGATTCCGCCGGTCCTGATTTCCTCGACGAGGAGACCGGCATCCACATGCAGGCGCAGGACTTCCGCGTCTCATTCAACGAGGCGCGTTGAAGCCTCACCTTCATAAGGACCTAATGCCATGACCGTTCGGACTTCCGCCGGCACCACCTTGAAGGTGTCGGCTTCTACCCCTGCGACCTTCGATGCCACCGGCTACAATGCGCTCACCATGACAGTGGTCGGCGAAGTATCCGACCTTGGCGAGTTCGGCCGCGAGTTCAATCTCGTCACCTTCAATCCCGTAGGCAGTCGCGGCGTGGTCAAGAAGAAGGGCAGCTTCAACCAGGGTACGATGACCATTCAGCTCGGCCTCGATACCGACGATGCCGGTCAGATCCTGCTTAAGTCCGCCTCGCTCTCGGACAGCGACCACAGCTTTCTCGTTACCACCCAGAACGGCGACAAGTACTACTTCCAGGCGCAGGTCATGAGCTTCAAGGTCAATGTCGGTTCGGTCGACCAGATCACCACCGCCTCTGTGACCCTCGAACTCACCACCAACTCCGCCGGTGTGGGCATTGTCGAAGTTCTCGCACCCTGATCCCTGACACCCTGACGGAGACATTCCATGTTTGACATCACCAAGCTTGCCGCCACCGAGACCTCGATCGTTGAGCTCGTCGGCGGCGATGATGCCCCGCTCTATGACGACAAGGGCAAGCGGCTGACGATCACGGTCTACGGCCCGGGCACTAAGATCTATCAGCGCGCCCAGCAGCGTCAGCAGAACCAGCTGATGGACAAGATCAAGAAGCGCGGGAAGATGGACCAGACGGCCGAGGAAAAGCTTGCTGAACAGGCCGACTTCCTCGCCGCCTGCACGGTCAGCTTCAACGGCTTTGCCTATCCGCCCGCCGATGGTCTCGAAGGCCAGGAGCTGTTCCGCAAGGCCTATGCCGACCCCTCGATCGGTTTCATTGCTGCCCAGGTTGCCGCCCACATCAATGACTGGGCAAATTTTACGAAGAGCTCGGCCAAGAGCTGAGCCTCTACGTCCGGCAATTGGCGTGGCTAGGCACCGCGCCCAAGCCCCGCAGCAGCAGTAAAGGCCGCACAGACCCCGATCCCGAACCGCTGACCCGCATGCAACGCATGGCAGTGGACGATCTCACACCCGACATGCCGCCGATCCGCACGCCCTGGATCATCGACCACCTGATGGATCTTGGGCCGAGCGAGGCTGGCGCCATGGGGCCGGTGCCCATCTCATGGGCGTCGATCGATCACTGGCAGCGCTGTTCGGGACACGATCTTCCGCCCTGGACATCGCGGCTGCTGCGCCGCCTCTCGATCGACTTTGTTGCCGAGACGGTGCGGGCCCGCGAACCCGATTGCCCGCCGCCCTGGACGGCAATGACCAGCCTCAACCGCGACGAAGTCTCCCGGAAAGTGACCAACGCATTCCGGGCGCTCATGATCTCGAAGGAGCCAAACCCATGAAGGCCGGCACCCTCGAGATTGAGCTCATCACCAATGTCGCCCGTCTCCAGAAGGAGATGGCTGACATGAAGCGGTCGGTGGCAGGCGCCATGGGAGACATCACAGAGTCCGCCACGCGTGCGGACAAGGCGCTGGGCTCGGCAGGCGGCGGCGGTCTCACCCGTATGGGCGGCTCGGCCAAGCTTGCTGGGCATCAGGTCCAGAACCTCGTGTACCAGCTTAATGACATGGTCGTGGGTCTGTTCTCGGGCCAGAAGCCGATGACCGTGTTCATGCAGCAGGGCACGCAGATCGCCCAGATCGGCATGCAGGCCGGTGTTGGCATCGGCGGCATGGCCCGGGCGCTGTTGGGACTTGCCGCCAGTGCAGCAGCTGCTGCGCTCACCAATCCCTACCTGCTGGCCGCAGCGGCGGCGGCCGGGATCGCGTTCGGTGCGTTCAAGCTGTTCCAGTCGAGCGTCAAGCAGTCGGGCGAACTCGACCGCTATGCCCAAAGCCTTGGCCTCACCGCCAAAGAGATGGAGAAGCTGGGCCCGGTCGGCGTGACTGCCGGCGATGTCATGCGCGGGCTGTGGCGCACGATCAGCGACGGGCTCAACCTCGGCCCGGTATTCTCCAGCCTCAAGGACTGGGCCGTCTGGGCGTTCCAGAAGGTGCTCGAGGTCGGCAAGATCAGCATTGCAGTGATCTATGCCGGCTGGGTCGGCGGGTTCGGCGCGATCCGCACCGTCTGGCAGGCGCTGCCTAGCGTGATCGGCGAGGCAGCGGTTGGCGCCGCCAATCTTGCCATCAGCGGGATCGAGTATCTCGCCAACAAGGCCATCGCCGCGCTCAACTGGCTGGCAAGCTGGGTCAATCCGGTGCTCGATCGGGTGGGTTTCGCGACCATTAGCCAGATCGAGACGGTCGCCCTGCCGCGCATGGAAAACAGCTTTGCCGGCTCGACTGCCCGCATGGGGGCAACGGTGCGCGATGAGTTCACCTCGGCCTTTGGCGACGCCATGACCATGATGGATGCGTTCTCGGCACAGTGG
>Ga0208243_1000733_pt1 | contig 15021 bp, 14 predicted proteins | sample Subbio2Aug_QV12A_FD_184826 | JGI IMG/M metagenome (GOLD analysis project Ga0208243, IMG submission 184826) | Serpentinite rock and fluid subsurface biosphere microbial communities from McLaughlin Reserve, California, USA - CR12Aug_QV12A (SPAdes) | ecosystem: Environmental > Terrestrial > Deep...
CCCGCGCGGCTTCGGCTTTCACGAACATTTGGCGAGTGCCGGGGGCCACAGCCTCGCCTTGGCTATGTGTCGGCAGGTCGGGCTGCTGCTTAGGGGTTGAGCGGACTCGCACTTTGCCTTTGCTTAGCTCTATAATCGTCTCTTGGTTACGCTCCACACACGTGATTGTAGCCTGCGTTTTTCCGCCAAGAAAATTTGTAAGGAGCGCGGGCACATCCGCTTGGCTAATCTCACGCGCCTTCTGCTTGGCTAGGCGCAAGACAAAGACCCCAGGCGTAGTCCAGAGGGGTTCTATTACCAGCTCTTGACCGTCCGCACAGGCTTGTAGTCTAATAAAAGTATCACTCTCTGTCCTCGTTCGGACGGCACTTTGCATGAGCGCCAGTTGTGAGTCCATGTTTAACCTCCGCTGAAACTTTAGCTTCCGGTTCGCGTAATAGACTAATGTAAGAGGCTTTCATCCAGAAAGGACGTGTTAACAATGAACCAAAGTGGACGCATTCTTGGTGTGCTGTTAGTGGTACTAGGCGTGTTGGCGCTACTTGGCATCTCCCTCGTGGGCTCCTACAACAGCTTTGTGCGGTTGTCACAACAGGTAGATAGCCAGTTCGCTAATCTAGAGGCAAGGCTGCAGCGGCGCTTTGACCTAATCCCAAACTTAGTAGAAACGGTTAGAGGACATATGGCGCATGAACAAGAAGTGTTTGGCAACATTGCCGAGGCACGCGCGCGCATGGCCGGAGCCCGCACGGTAGACGAACGAGTCGCAGCCACCAACCAACTAGAGGGAGCCTTAAGCCGACTACTCGTGGTGATGGAAAACTATCCGCAGCTTAAGGCGCAGGAGTCTGTCGCCCGCCTGATGGATGAGCTCGCCGGAACCGAGAACCGCATCGCCGTAGAACGCGATAACTTTAACGCTGTTGTGCAGCAGTACAATACGCGCATCAAGTCATTCCCGGCGGTAATCTTGGCGAACATGTTTGGCTACGAACCGCGGACGTATTTTCAGGCAGACCCCGGCGCCCAACAAGCCCCACGCGTCACCTTTCCTTAACGCGAGAGCGAGGAACTGAGCGTGAAGAAGCTCCTTGCCGCACTCCTGCTGCTAGTCCTGCTCGTCCTCCCGGCGTTTGCGCAGGCCTCAGTTCCCGCGCGACCCGAAACCTTAACCTTTGTTAACGACTTCGCTAATCTGTTGAGTGCCGGAGAAGAACAAGACCTCACGGCGGTGCTAGCGGGCATCGAAAAAGCTACGACGGCGGAGGTCGTGATTGTCACTGTCCGTACGCTAGACGGCATAGATGTCTTTGATTATGCGCAACGCTTATTCACGGAATGGGGCATCGGCAAGCGCGACAAGAACAACGGCTTGCTGATGCTCGTGAGTCTGGGAGAGGGGCCGCGTGAGGAGCGGGAGTTTCGTTTTCATACGGGTTACGGGCTGGAAGGCGCATTGCCAGACGGATACCTTGGGTCACTTTTTCGCACCCATATTCAGCCAGCCTTTCGCCAAGGCCGGTTCTTTGAGGGCCTGCAGGGCGCGTTGCTTGCTAACGACGGCATTGTGGCACGCCTAGAGCGCGAATATAACGTCACAATCGAGCGCGGCCGACTTGCCGAGCGCAGTGCGGCTGGCCCGGTAATGTTCTTTGATGGCGGGCTTAATCTTTTGGTTGTTATCGTGCTCCTATTTCTGCTGTCGACCCGCGGCGGGCGGGGCCTATTGTGGTTTCTGCTTGGCCACAGCATAGGCAACATGAACAGACGCAATCGGGGCGGTCCCTTTGGCGGTGGCTTTGGTGGCGGATTCGGCGGCGGATTCGGCGGAGGCTTTGGCGGCGGACGCTCAGGCGGCGGCGGTGCGGGAGGGCGCTGGTAGCAGTTACCTTAAACCAAGCGCCTGTTGCACGCGGAGCAATGTGCCCTGCGCCACTTCGTAGGCCTGCGCGGCCCCTCGGGCTAAGACTTCGTCAATCTCGGAACCGGCAAGTGCTTCTTCTGCACGTCGCTTAATAGGCCCAAGTACCGACACCGCGGCATCGGCGGTGTCTTTCTTTAGGTCGCCATAGCCTTTTTCGGCAAAAAGGCCTTCTAGCTCGGCAATACTTCTGCCGCTGCAAAGAGAGTTAATGACCAGCAAGTTAGAGACGCCGGGCTTATTCTCCTCGTCATAGACAATATCTCGCCCGAGGTCGGTCACTGCGCGCATGATTTTTTTGCGAACGACGTCCTCGTCGTCGAGCAGGCTGATATAGCTGGCTGGGCTTGGGTTTGACTTGCTCATTTTCTTAGTGGGGTCGTCAAGCGACATAATGCGCGCGCCTACCTTAGGAATGCGCGCCTCGGGTACTACGAAAATGTCGCCGAAGCGGTGGTTAAAGCGCAAAGCTATGTCTCGGCAGAGCTCAATATGCTGCTTTTGATCCTCCCCGACAGGTACTAGGTTCGTGTCATACAGCAAAATATCCGCAGCCTGCAGCACGGGGTAAGTAAACAGCCCCACCGGAACCGTCTCGCGGCCTTCGGACTTTTCTTTGAACTGAGTCATGCGCCCAACCTCGCCCATATAGCTCATGCACTGTAGGAGCCAAGCTAGTTCGCTATGCGCGGGGACTTGGGACTGCACGAACAGCGTGGCCCTCTGTGGGTTAATGCCTGCCGCTAGATAGAGCGCCGCTAAAGTCCTAATCTGTTGCTTAAGCTCTGCCGGGTCTTGCGGCAAGGTCAGGGCGTGTAAGTCTACTATGCAGAAAAAAGCCTCGTGTTCGTATTGGCTCACCACAAAGTGTTTTAGTGCGCCTAGATAATTCCCGAGTGTAAGCACTCCCGAAGGTTGGATGCCGGAGAAAACACGTGTCATATGCCGCCCTCCTCGAACTTCAGCTAACGGCTTTCTAGTTTGGCCTGTAAATATTCGCGTAGAGCAGCAATGGGCACGCGCTCCTGCGCCATGCTGTCGCGCTCGCGCACCGTGACCGCGTGGTCTTCGGGGCTCTGAAAATCATAGGTAATGCAGAAAGGCGTGCCGATTTCATCCTGGCGGCGATAGCGTTTGCCGATCCCGCCGCTTTCGTCGTACTCCACGACAAAGTGCCGGCGCAAATCGGCATAAATCTGTTCCGCTCCCGCGCTTAACTTCTTGCTAAGTGGCAGCACGGCGGCCTTAATGGGGGCGACACTTGGATGAAAGCGCAAGACCACGCGCATGTCATCCTCGCCTAGCGATTCTTCACAATATGCGTCGGCTAACAGGGCTAACAGCAGTCGCTCCACACCGAGCGAAGGCTCGATAACATAGGGCACATAGCGCTCTGATGTGTCGGGGTCAAAGTAGCTTAAGTCCTCTCCCGCGGCGGCAATGTGCGCCTTAAGGTCAAAGTCGGTGCGGTCGGCTATCCCCCACAGCTCCCCCCAGCCAAAGGGGAAGTTAAATTCTATGTCGGTAGTGGCTGCGCTGTAGTGACTTAGTTCTTCCTTGCTGTGGTCGCGCAGGCGCACCGACTCGGGCCGTAGTCCAATGGAGAGCAGCCAGTCGTAACAGAACTTGCGCCAGAAGCTAAACCACCCGAGGTCGGTCCCCGGCTCGCAAAAGAACTCAAGCTCCATCTGCTCGAATTCCCGCGTGCGAAAGATAAAATTACCCGGCGTGATTTCGTTGCGAAAGGACTTGCCGATTTGTCCTATGCCAAAGGGTATTTTTTTGCGCGTGGTGCGTTGCACGTGGCGAAAGTTTACGAAGATTCCCTGCGCGGTTTCGGGACGCAGGTAAATCTCTGCTTTAGAATCGTCGGTGACACCCTGATACGTCTTAAACATGAGGTTAAATTGCCTAATATCTGTAAAATTGTGAGTACCACACTTAGGGCACTTTAGCTGATGCGCGGCTATGTAAGCGGCAAGCTCGGTCGTAGTCCAGCCGTCGGTCTTTTGCTGCCCTACTTCTTCGACGAGGTGATCTGCGCGAAAGCGCGACTTACAGCCCTTGCAGTCGAGCAGTGGGTCGGAGAAACCGCCGACATGCCCGCTCGCTACCCATACTTGTGGGTTCATGAGAATCGCCGAGTCTAGGCCGACGTTTAGCGGCGACTCCTGGATAAAGCTCCGCCACCACAGGCGCTTAATGTTTTGCTTGAGCTCGGCGCCAAGCGGTCCATAGTCCCAGGTGTTTGCCAGGCCCCCGTAAATCTCTGAGCCCGCAAAAATAAAACCGCGGCTCTTACATAGCGCCGTGAGCTTGTCCATCGTTACTGCCATCATGAAGCCCTCCTGTGTCGCAAAGGACCGAGGAGTGTCGCAGAGGGACGGAGGAGCGCGACATACCCATCCCCCTCCCCAGCGTGCTGCACTGCTCGTATTCGCGAGAAACTTGAACGAATTATAGCAGAGTTAGGAAGGGATGCGCAACTGAGAGCCGCGCGAGTGTCGCCCGAAGAACAAGAAGAAACGTCCCTTTTGGAACTTTTGGAACAGTCCCTTTTGGAAACGGTCGCCTGGGATGCGGTCCCGTCTAGAAAGGCCCCGCCACTACGGAACAAAACCGATCTAAGAGCGTCAGTATAGACAAAAGCACTATAGGGGGAAGACGCATGCGCAAACTATGGACAGCGGCACTAGTAGCTGTAATGATGCTCTCTGCAACGGCAACTACAGCAGGAGCCGAGGACTACCGCACAAGAGCGTTAGAGCATCTGAGAGCAAAGTACGGCAGTCAGGAGATAACCCTACACGAAGGCGGACTAACTCAGCTTGAGTTAACCGGCGAGTCCTTTTGGATGGCCAAGTATGGCGGCAGTAGCCCTGCCGTGCCGGCCGATGAGGACAATAAGCCCGCTCCTCCTAACCAAACTACCCCGGGACAAGAATCCCCCAAGGGGACCGTTATGCCTTCGCCTCCTGAAGGCAATATCCCACCGGCTCCCGAAGTAATTGGGCTCATCGCGATTCGCCTTGCAACAGGTGAAGTTCTAGATGGAGTCCAGATGGAAAAATTCTATCAAGCCGAGCAGACTGCGTGGGAGCTCCTAGCGGCCGAGGCCGGGAAGATTGAGGTCAGCTTATACCGTAAACTACGCGACTTGTCTAAAGAGGTGCGGCTTTCCGTAGTGCTGCAGCCAAGCGCAAAGATCACCCCAGAGCTTAGGGCTAAGATCGCAGAACTAAGGGCGAAATATCCTCTATTTGCCGCCAACCTCTCACTAAGTGACGAACAGCTACTAGGAGGCGGAGCTATGGCGAGTGACATGCCTGCCACCAATAAGGCAGAGCCGGCCATAGCTATTGAGCCAAACAGGCTTGCGCCCCGCTTGTCACCGGAACAAGAGAAAGCCTACCGTCTCCAAGCAGAAGCCTTTTTCGCCGCAATCGGGACGCTGAGAATGGAAGCCATCCTAGAGTCGGCCAAAACCATTGAGACAACCCTTGCGGACATGCGTGTAACCCATGAGGTGGACACAAATGGTCAGTTCGTGAAAGCTGAACTGACAGCAGAGGAAATCCGGTCTATGGCCGCAGTTAATGCCGTTTCAGCTGTCTATGAGCACGCTATTACTCTGCCCGCTACGAGCTTCGGACGCGAACCGGCGCCGGGCACTACGCTTAAGACAAGCGATGCGGCGATACGTCAATCTACCGAAGCTAGTGTAGTAAGTGCTGTACCGGCTGGATATCAGCTTGCCGGCGGCGCATTAGTGGTTACTTCGCTACTCTTTGGGGCCTTGGCTCTGGTTAGACGTCGTTTAAAGCGAGACTGATGAGTTAGCTCTGCCTCTCCTGTTCCCTTCCCCCACCCCCGCCTTCGTCTGCAAGGCGGGGTCGTACTTACTTTATACCATGATTCCCATGAGGGCTAGGATGAACGCTAGAGTAATAGCCGCAATAAAAGAGAAGATGGTTACACTGCATACGTCGCTGGCCTTCTGCGGTTTCTCGTCCTTCCACACGAAATACAGGATAACACCAAGCAGCGGAGATAGGCATATGTTGCCGACAAAGATTCCGGCCTGTGCCTCCCTGCTTAGACCCTCCGGAGATTCTAATCGCAGGTTAGCACCGCAGCTTGAGCACCGGTGTTTGGTTGGGTCTTCGCGACGGGCTCCACAGCCCGGACAATCGAGCATAAACTAGCCTCCCTTTATCGCTCTGCGCGAACGTATATTCTTTAATACGCATAAATCCAGTCACGGTTTCGCGAAAGCGACGCGCTAAGGTGAAGCAAAAGGCACCGTCCCTATTTCTTCCCTACTGCTTCCACACGGTGTAACCCCCAACACTTGGATTTGAGCTAGTTCCCTGTGGGAATAATCATAAGCGGCGCTCGACGCGTCGCCAAAAGCTCCGCTACGCGATAGTCGTGAAAAGCACCTACAGCCACGGTCTTGAGCCCCAGAGCCTCTGCCTGCAACAAGAGGTTTTGCGTCGCATGGCCGACCTCCATGTAGACATAGCGCCGCCCACGTTCTCCGTAACGACCTGTAGTACGCGCAAAATCGGCCGCGACAACGATGTTAACCGCCGCATCGTCCATAAAGGTCTGGTTCAGAGCGGCCTCCGCTAACGCCGCCGCAAACTCCCCCGCCTGCTCGAGCCGTAGGCCGTGTTCGTGTTGCACGTAGTAATAAATCCCGGCCTCTAAGCCTGCGACGTCAGTTACCACTACATACAGAGAAAGCGGATGAGTGGCGCCTGCCGAAGGCGCAGTGCGAGTCGCACCCGTACGCGCGTCGACGGCCTGTCCTTGCATCGCCCACAAGAGCTGTCCCAGCGCCTCTAAAGTCAGCGGCTGCTCAGCAAAAGAGCGTGAAGAGCGCCTTCCCGCGAGCGCATCCTCCAAGCTCGTTTGCCCTGTAACGACGGGGGCAGGCAGGGCAATGACTTCGGCCATCTGCTGCATCGCCTTCTGCTGCGCTGGCGCGCAGCCACTAAGTGTTAGGAGGAGCGCGAGGACGAGAAAGAGAACCGGCCAAACGACACGAAACATACCGATGCCTCCCCTGTTAGACTTCCTCTACAATGGTCGTTACGCGTATCGCAACGCAAATACTTTGCATGAGAATCATACCATATTTGGGCACGTTCCGGCGATACATGAAAGAAAAATGTTTGCACAAATATCTCTGAGCACGGGAATGAAAAAACACAGAGAACAAAAAGAACCGTCCCTTTTGGAAAGGGGCGGTTCAGTGTCAAGTAGACCTGTAAGCCGGGTTCTGTACCGCGAGAGCGGTGGTAGTAATCTATCTAGGGCTGATGTTGCCATCAGTCTCGCTGGCGCTAACGCGCCGGTTGCGACCAACCCGGGAGAACGAGCGGGCAGCTCTTAACTCTCCCCTATTAGGTCTTGCTCCAAGTGGGGTTTACCTAGCCGTGCCTGTCACCAGGCCGCTGGTGAGCTCTTACCTCACCTTTTCACCCTTGCCATTTTGATGCAATCTAAATGGCGGTATGTCTCTGTGGCACTTTCCTTCGGGTTGCCCCGACTGGCCATTAACCAGCACTCTGCCCTGTGGAGCCCGGACTTTCCTCGCGGCAAATGTCTGCCGCGTAACTACCCAGTCTACTTGACAATATATTTTATTCTTCTCTGCTCTTGCTGACAAGAGCAAAAGCTGTGTTTACATAATAACAGCTTGTTTTGTAGAATGCAAATCACAGATAATGCGTTCAGCGACACGCTAGAGCACGGAGAACACTGGCTTTTCAGGGCTGAAAACATGAATTTCTAAGGACACTTGGTTGAAACTGGCATATTCTGCGAGCAAAGCATGCCAATCCCAAAGCAAAAAGGCCTCTGTCGCATAGTGCCCTGCGTCAACGACAGCGACCCCAAGTGCCGCGGCGTCTAGTGCGGTGTGATGCCCCACGTCGCCGGTAAGAAATACGTCTGCTCTAGCCGCCTGAGCGCTTAGCAACAGCTCGCTGCCTGCGCCACCACATACAGCGACCCGCCGTACCTCCGTTGGTATGTGTCCGGCTACCCGCAGAGCGGGGAACAAACTTCGCAGTAAAGAACTAAACTCGCCCCAAGCAAGGGGCGGCGCTACCTCCCCTACGCAACCAAGGCCGTAAGGTTGCCCCGCGTTTTGAAGCACAGTCACGTCATAAGCAATTTCCTCATAAGGATGCGCTGACTTAAGACCATTAAGCACCGCAGGCAACTTCGCCTCCGGCACAATCATCTCTAACCGCACTTCCTCTACATAGGCCAGTTCCTGCTCACGGCCAACATAGGGGTTAGCTCCCGCTAACGGCATAAAAGTACCTGTTCCGTGCGTGGCGAAGGAGCAGTGGCTGTAGTTACCGATATGTCCGGCACCAGCGGCAGACATGGCTAAAAACACTGCCTCACGGTGCGACTCCGGCACGAAGACCACGAGCTTAAAGCGCCTGTCTTGCCCCATGGCTTTAAGTACGCTGATGTTGCGAAGCCCTAGCGACTCAGCCAATCGCCTGCTTGTTCCAGATTGACACTTATCCCAATTTGTATGAGCCGCATAGACGGACACCCCTGCGCGGATAAGCTTTTCGAGAATACGACCTTGGGGCAAATCTGTGCGCAGAGCTTTTAGCGGGCGAAAAATCACGGGGTGATGCGCAATGATTAACTCGCAACCGAGTGCTAACGCCCTGTCTACGGCTGCCTCGGTGACGTCAAGTAGCAGCAATACCCGATTGACCACGCTGTCGATGCTTCCGACTAGGAGCCCTACGTTATCCCATTCCTCCGCGATTTCTCTTGGCGCTAAATCCTCAATTAGCGAGACAATCTGCTTTACCTTAACTGACACCTGCCAAGACCTCCTCTAGTGCACGTACTCGCTCGCTCACCCAAATACTGCGCTCGTGTGTTCCTGCCTGCCTCGCCGCCTGCAAGTCAACCAAGACACGTTTCCAATGCGCTAGGTCGCGCCGGAGCAGACGTGCAGTGGTAGCGTCGAATCGCTTTAGATTGAGACGACCGTACTCCAGTTCTAGCGGTGAGTACCCTACCGCTTCGCTGCCGGGCTCAGCCCGCATTACTTGGTAAATTATACCTGCATCTTCGACCATGGCCTCGTCTCTAACGCGGAAACCGCTTTCCCACAAGTAGCTACGCAGCACCCCGGCATCGACATTTGGCTGCAGCACCAGCTGACTGACCTGACCGAGTTTGTCCCGACCTCGTTCCAAGATGCCGCGCATAGTTCCTCCCCCCATGCCGGCAATGCACAGCGCCTGCACTTCATCGGGCGCAAGCGGCGCTAACCCGTCGCCTAGTCGCACATCGACTTGCTCGTTTAAGCCAAGCGCAGCGACGGTCTTTTTGCTTTGCTGATAGGGAAGTTCGCAGAGCTCAACAGCTATGCCCCGCTTAGCTTTGCCCTGCAGGATGGCAGCGGTCACTAAGAAGGCGTGGTCGCTGCCTATGTCGCCGAGGCACAGGGTCTCTTTAAGTTGAGCAAGCACTGTTTGCAGTCTAGGTGACAGCTCGCGCATCACAATCCCTCCTCGGCAGGCTAGAAAAATTGTACAGCCTGGCGGAACCAGAGTCAAAAAGAAATTTTGTAGAAACGTGTATTATTCGCGCAAAGTAAGTTATACTAATTGCAAACGCAAATGCAAATGCTTTGCATTCGCAGCAAGTGCATTTGCCGTACATAAGGAGGTCCTATGAAACGTTTTCTCGTCGTGGCGCTCGTGTTCGTGCTCTCGCTCTCTCTATCGGGTTGTGCCGCTCTGCAGGCTCGCTTTGCCAGTCCCGGCCGCCCTACGGTAATCACGACTCTGTTCCCCCAGTATGACTTTGTGCGGGCGATTGCCGGCGACAGAGTGCAAGTCTCCCTGCTCCTTCCCCCAGGTGTCGAGTCGCATGCTTTCGAACCCACACCGCGCGACATCGCCAACATCCACCGCGCAGATGTGTTTATCTACACCAGCAAATACATGGAGCCTTGGGCGGCGAGGGTAATCGAGGCCATGCAAGGCAAACCTGTAGTCGTAGTCGATGCCAGTCACGGCATAGCGCTCGAGTCAGAGCCCAAACACGAGGATCCCTATGAATGGATCGGGGTGTTTGAGCTGACGCCCGGCAACTACCGACTCGAGTTCAGTAAAGTTGGCGGCCATTACGCCGACCCCTCCATGCCCATTGTACTGCTCCGCTCGCCCTACACCGGCGAAGACGCACTCGACGCGGCTAAACATGACGCCAAAGACCTGTTTAAGTACGCCTCGCCAACCGCCATACAGCACGGTGGCACCGTCAGTCCCCGCGAAGGTGTCTACTCGCTCGAATTTGACCAGACGCGCGAGTCCTCTGTCTTTACCGTGCGCATAGAGACCGCCGGCACTTACGTGCTCCTGACCGGACACGTTCCCTCCGAGTTTGAAGCTGGCAGGCACTTTTTCCGCGATGCGGCAGACCGCGACATCGTCTCTGTCGCAGAATATCCTGACCACAAAGGTGACGGCCACGACCACGCGCACGAGCATGGGCAAGACCCCCACATCTGGCTTGACCCTGTGTTTGCCCAGCACATGGTCGACAACATTGTCGCCGGCCTAGCACAGGCCGACCCACAGAACGCCGCATTCTACCGCGAAAACGGCGAAGCCTACAAAGTTAAGCTACAGGCTTTGCACGAGCAGTTTGCTTCGTTCCTCGCCACCGTGGAAAACCGGACTATCCTTTATGCGGGTCACTTCGCCTTTGGCCATTTTGCCCGCAGATACGGCCTCGAACACAAGTCACCCTATGTAGGGTTTTCTCCCAATGCGGAGCCTACTCCCCGGCGCATCGCCGAGCTGATTGAGAATGTGCGGGAGACCGGCAGTCAAGTCATTTTCCATGAAGAGCTGGTGGAGCCCCGCGTAGCGCGCATCATAGCCGAGGCTACCGGAGCGCGCATGTCGCTCTTGCACGGCGCCCATAATGTCTCGCGGGAGGAGCTACGCGCCGGCGCAACTTATTTGAGCATCATGGAAGGGAATCTCGCCCGACTGCGCGAAGGATTAAGGTAACATGAACGCCTTACTTTCGGTTAAGGACTTAACACTCAAGTACGGTCGACACGAGGTCTTAAGCGGAGTCTCGTTTGTCGTGCAGCAAGGGGACTACATCGGCATAGCCGGGCCTAACGGCTCGGGCAAGACATCGCTGCTGCGGGCGCTACTCGGCCTCTTACCACCCGCTAGCGGACAGATACGCTTTATTCAAGCCGCTAAGCGGCACTCCATAGGCTACCTGCCGCAAAAGGCGACGCAGAATGACCCCCTCTTCCCTGCGACCGTGAAAGAAGTAGTAATGACTGGCTTGCTCGCGTCAAAGCGAGAGCCACGCATATTCACGCCTGAGGACAGCGCTCGCGCTGACGCTGTCCTCGCCCGCTTGGGCGCCGCCTCGCTTAGCGACAAAAAAGTAGGCAACCTCTCGGGCGGGCAACAGCAGCGCGTGATGTTGGCGCGGGCTATGGTTAGCGCCCCGTCTCTACTCATCCTTGATGAACCCACAAGTGCACTCGACCCAAAAATCCGCGACGAGTTTTACGAGCTCCTACAAGACCTAAACACGCAGGATGGAGTCACAATCATGCTTGTCTCACACGACATAGGTTCAATCGGAAAGTACACTAAGAAACTTATGTACTTAGACCGCGGCCTAGTGTTTTTCGGCACATATGACGAGTTTTGCGGCTCGGAAGCTATGACTGCCTACTTCGGCACTGTATCGCAACATCTGTTTTGCTGGAGGCACAGCCATGGCGCTAATTGACTTACTCGCAGAAGCTGTTTCCTTTGTCTTTATCCAGCGGGCGCTTATCGTAGGCACACTAATTGCGCTTTGCTGCGCGTTTTTGGGAGGATTTTTGGTATTGCGCAAGCTGTCGCTTATTGGGGACGGCCTAGCTCACGTCAGTTTCGCGACAGTGGCCTTAGCCCTCCTCTTATCGGCCTCGCCGCTCCTGATAAGCATTCCACTGGTCACCGTAGCTTCGCTGGCCATTCTCACCTTGAGCGAACGCACCGGCATGCATGGCGATGCCGCTATCGGCTTGGTCTCCTCCTTTTCGATTGCCGTCGGCGTGTTGGTGGCCAGCCTTGCACAAGGGTTTAACGTCGACCTGATGAGCTTTCTATTTGGGAGCATCCTAGTTATTAGTCATGCCGACGTGCTCATTTCGGTGGCCTTAGCTGTTGTTATCCTTGGCGCGGTCCTGCTCTTTTACAACCAGTTGTTTGCTGTTACCTATGACGAGGATTTCGCCCGCGTCCTTGGGCTTAATACAAGACTTATAAACTACATGACCGCCATGCTCACCGCCATGACGATTGCCTTGGGCATTCGGGTTGTGGGCACTATGCTAATCTCGAGCCTAATTGTATTCCCGACTGTCACTGCCCTACAGGTGGCCAAAGGCTTTAAGTCGACTATAGCCGTAGCTGCGCTTGTATCGGTAACCTGCGTAGTGCTAGGAATCTTTGGGTCTTACGTGTATAATCTCCCCACGGGCGCGGTAATTGTGCTGCTTAATGCGGTGATGTTCCTCTGCTCCGTAGGGGTACGGAAGTTTGGCGCTATAGGAGGGTAAGCCTTTGACCAACAAGGTACAGGCCGGGGACTTGCTGCGCCGCCATGGCATAAAGAAGACGCGCCAGCGCGAGGCCGTGCTGCGCATCCTCGCAGAGGCTGAAGCCCCCTTGTCGGTAGACAACATCCATGTGACACTCCGCCGTGAGGACAACACCGTTAACCTCTCTACTATCTACCGCATGCTGGAAATGCTCTTAGAAAAAGGGCTAGTGGAGCAGATGCACCATCCGTTAGGCAACAGGTTTACCTATGCGCTCTCTGCCTACGGCCACAGCCATCACCTGACTTGCACGCGCTGTGGAGTTTCAACACGCATGAATGGCTGCCCGCTAGCCTCCGCCCTAGGCCTGCTTGAAGCGAACCACAACTTTCGCATAACGGGCCACCGCCTTGAAGTGTTCGGCGAATGTGCCACGTGCAGGGTAAAGTAAGGAGCTGACATCATGATAGCGATAAGAAAAGGAGAACTAGCGGACAAGCCCCGTGTCTTAGACCTGCTAAGCCGCGTCTGGGAGTACGACTATGTGCCAAACATGTGGGAGGGGTGGGTCACTAGTCCCGAACAAGGCATAGTACTCGTGGCCGAGCAGGACGGTGAGATTGCCGGAACCTGCTACATCAACTTTATGCCCCATCAAAGTGCCTGGTTTCAGGCTATGCGCATCGACCCGAAGTTTCGCCGCCAGCGCATAGGCACCAAGCTGACCGAGGCAAGTCTGGCACAAGTGCAAAGCCACGGCATAAAACATGTATACTTAGGCATTGACGCAGAGAACACGCCCTCGTTGACTATGACTGCGGGAGTCGGCTTTAGACAAGTTATGCAGTATGAGCGAGTGACTAAAGTTTTGCCGCCGCGAGCGGAAGGCGATGAAGTTGGCGTCACTAACTGGCGTCAGGCCGTGTCCGGTGACTTGGCTGATTTGGAGCGCATAGCTGACAAAAACAGCAGCGAACCTGGGCTCTTTGCCTGTTGGCAGTGGCAACTCATGTCACGCGCTGCCCTAGAGCGCAACATTCTAGCCAACAACCTTTGGCTGTGGGGCCGCAGTGAGCCGCGCGTGTGGGCAGGTTTTGAGGATTTTGGGGAGTACATTGCCCTGTTCCCACCCTGTGGCGACGACCGCGAAGTCTTGGAAGCATGCGACGAGCTGATTGCCTACTTGCCGCGCAAGGAAAGTGCTACGTTCAAGGCGTGGCTTAATCCGGCAAGTCCCCTGCTGCCTCATCTGCGGGCGCGCGGCTTTACCGGGAGCGATGGATATACTATCTGGGAATACCGCTTATAGACTCAAAAAGCATAGGCACGGCTACCCGCAAGGGAGTCGTGCCTGTATTGCTGCCGTTGGCTTCTGTTCTACACTTCCCGGCAGTTAAGTTCATTTATCTTCAAGATAACTTCTACTGCCTTTTCCATGGACTGAATCGGGATGTACTCATGCGTGCCGTGGTAATTGTGACCGCCTGTAAAGATATTCGGGCACGGCAGGCCCATAAACGACAGCCGCGCGCCATCCGTACCGCCTCGCACAGGGGTGGTGACCGGCTCGATACCGAGCTCACGCATCGCTGCCTTGGCCAACTCCACTACGTGCCAAGCGTCCCGCAGCTTCTCCTCCATGTTGTAGTAGGAGTCCGCAAGGTCAACCGTAAAGCTCTTTTCGCCGTAAACACCGTTAAGGTACTCTCCAATCGCCGTTAGGCGCGACTTACGCGCTTCGAATACAGGCCGGGCGTGGTCGCGCACAATGTACTTAAGCTCAGCCTGCTCAGGCGTGCCGCGCACTTCGTTTAGGTGATAGAACCCCTCATAATTCTCTGTGTGGGCCGGGCGCTCTGCCGCGGGCAACATGGCATTAAACTCCATCGCCATAAGAATTGCGTTACGCATCTTGTTCTTGGACGCGCCTGGGTGGATGTTGCGGCCCTTTACGGTAACCTTAGCGGAGGCGGCGTTAAAGGTCTCAAACTCAATGCCACCGACTGCGCCGCCGTCCAGGGTATAAGCAAAGTCTGCGCCAAAACTAGCGACGTCAAACTTCGCCGTGCCCCGCGCTATTTCCTCATCTGGGGTGAAAGCTATACGCAGTGTACCGCGCTTAATCTCCGGATGCGCCAGCAGATACTCCACGGCGGTGAGAATCTCGGCGATGCCTGCTTTGTTATCTGCGCCTAGCAACGTCGTACCATCCGTAGTAATAATGTCCTGCCCACGGTAATTTAGGAGCTCAGGGTAATCCTGCAGCGACATCTTTAAGCCCTTTTCTGCGTTAAGGGTTATGTCTCCCCCATCGTAGTTGGGCACGATTTGCGGCTTAACGTTAGCCGAGGGCACATCGGCCACCACATCCATGTGGGCGATAAGCCCAATCACCGGCACAGGCCGCTCAATGTTCCCCGGCAACGTCGCATATACATACCCATGTTCGTCTATGTGCGCGTCTGTGAGCCCC
>Ga0208243_1000735_pt1 | contig 15005 bp, 19 predicted proteins | sample Subbio2Aug_QV12A_FD_184826 | JGI IMG/M metagenome (GOLD analysis project Ga0208243, IMG submission 184826) | Serpentinite rock and fluid subsurface biosphere microbial communities from McLaughlin Reserve, California, USA - CR12Aug_QV12A (SPAdes) | ecosystem: Environmental > Terrestrial > Deep...
TCCCTGCGTCGATGTCGTCGGGGCCGGGGTCCCGGCGGCCCTCGGGCCAGACCCAGGGATAGTCCTTGCGGACACCGTTGTAGCTGCGCGGGCCGGAGAGGGCGACGTTGAGGACGGGGGCGAGGGCGGACTCGGGCCAGCCGGCGTTGGGGCTGCGGTGCTTGGGCGCGTCGCGTAGGATGGGGGCGGGGTCGAGCCAGCCGTGGGTCAGCGCGATGATAAGCGCGGTGAGGCGGGCGGGGATCAGGTTCAGCACGTCGTCCAGACGGGCGGAGGCCCAGCCGAAGTCCTTGTACCGGGGCGTCAGGTGGCCGATCATGCTGTCGGCGGTGTTGACCAGCTTGTAGGCAAGGATGCCGGGCAGTCCGAGGACGAGATACCAGAACACGGGCGCGACGACGCCGTCGGACAGGTTCTCGGCCGCGCTTTCGATGGCGGCGCGGGAGATGTCGGGGCCGGTCATCTCGGCCGTGTCCCGGCCGACGATCATGCTGACGGCGTAACGTCCCTCGGGGATCGAGCGCCGCAGCGCGGTGGCGACGGCGCGGACGTGTTCCACCAGGGATTTCTGCGCGACGAGGATCGCTACGGCGATGGCCTCGACGATCCCGTGGTCGGGGATCAGGTGGATCAGCCAGCCGAGGGCCAGGCCGGTCAGGGCAAGGCCTGCGGCGACGAGGGTGCCCTTCAGCTTGAGGTCCCCGTCCCGGTTGAAACGGGCGTCACACCAGCCCACGAGACGCCCCATCAGCACGGCAGGATGGGGCAGGCGGTCCCAGAGCCAGCGCGGCTCGCCAAAGGCGGCGTCGAGGAGAAGGGCGACGATCAGGATCATGGGCGTGGCTATCGGCGGCGGCCGTGTGATTCGCAAGCGGGTCCCGAGAGTCACGGCCTTTTCGCTGCGCAGCATTGCCCGTCGGACAACGATCAACCTGGGGTTGTGCAAACCCGTGTCTTTCCCGACATACACGGTTTACATTCCGGTAATACCCTTATGGCAGCTTGATTTTCTGAGGGTCCACTCCAGAATTTCAATTGGGGAGAGGTCGAGGCTGCCATGCTTGAGTTTCTGCCGACGTATGTGCGCGAGGGGCTTGAAGCCGCCCGCAGGAAAGACCTGAAGCGGAAGTCGCGGCTGCGCGTGCAGGTCGGCGACGCGGTCTATCCCGTGCTCCGCTTCTGGGACAACGGCTTTGCATTGGACGCCGATTTCTCGCCGGGCAAGCTTCGCGGGCTGGTGGATGTCTATGACGGATCGCGCCACGTATTCCAGTGCCTGATCATGGCCTCCAGCATCGAGGACGGGGAACTGGTCTGCGACTTCAAGCGCGCGACGGCGGTGACCGACCGTGCGCCGCTGGACTTCTGGCGCGACGAGAACGCGCCGGTGGGCTATCTGCCGAAGGCGTGAGCGGACGCCTCCTCGTGCGCCTTCGGCTTCTCGTCGGAAGGCCAGCGAGGAGTGACGAAGTCATCGACGAGCGTCAGGGGCGGATTTCCACCTTTGTCCCGATGGGGGTGACGGCCCAGATCTCGCGCATTTCGGCGTTGGTCACGGCGACGCAGCCGGCGGTCCAGTCACCCTTGATCTTCAACCCGTCCGGCAGGGCATTTGGTTGGCCGTGAATGAAGATGTCGCCGCCCGGGGAGTACCCCGCCTTGGTCGCCTCCTCCACGTCCGACGGGCGTGGATAGTCGAGGCCGACTGAAAGATGAAAAGCGCTTTCAGAATTTCGTCGGTCGATGGTGAATTCGCCTTCGGGCGTCTTGCCGTCGCCCTGGCGGAGCTTGTCGCCGTCGGGCGCGAAGCCAAGTGCGATGATGTAGGTGCGGACGGGCTTGCCATCCTGGATCAGCTGCATCCGGCGTTCGGATTTGTCGATGATGATGCGGTCCACCGCCCCTGCCAGCGGCGGAGGGGGCGGCAGGGGGCGCATCGGGCTGTAAAGCGACGCGGCGATGAAGCCGAGGCTGATCAGCAGGCAGAGATAGAGGAAAAGCCGCAGAAGCTTCATTGCAGGTCGGCGAAGGCCCTTTCCAGCCGCGAGACCGCCTCGACCACCTGCGAGCGCGGGCAGGCCAGGTTGAAGCGGAGGAAGTTTTCGCCCCCGGTCCCGAAGGCCGCGCCGTGGTTGGTGGCGATCTTCGCCTGTTTCTCGACTCGGTCGATGAACTCGGCCGGGGCCATGCCGGTGCCGGAGAAGTCGACCCATGCGAGGTAGGTCGCCTCCAGCGGTGTCGAGCGCAGGCCGGGGATACGGGCGACGCCCTCGTCGAAGAGCTTCCGGTTGCCGTCGAGGTAGCGCATCAGGGCATCGACCCAGGCGGCGCCTTCGGGCGAATAGGCCGCGGTGGCCATGTGCATTCCGAAGGAGTTGGGCGAGATGCCCATCGCGTTCATCATACCCGCGAAGGTCTTGCGAAGCGCGGGGTCGGCGATGATCACGTTGCCGATATGCGCGCCCGCGATGTTGAAGGTCTTCGTCGTGGCGGTCATCATCACCAGCCGGTCGGCGATCTGCGGCGCGGCAAGGGCCATGACGGTGTGTTTCTGGCCGGGGTAGACGAGGTCGTGATGGATCTCGTCCGAGACGAGGACCAGATCGTGCTTCATGCAGAAATCGGCGATCTGGCGGAGTTCCTCCACCGTCCAGACCCTGCCGCCGGGGTTATGCGGCGAGCAGAGGATCAACATCCTCTCCTTGCCAGTCAGGTGCTTCTCCCAATCGGCGGTGTCGACCTGGGCGAGGCCGTCCTTCAAGGTGAGCGGGCATTCGGTGACGCTGCGCCCGGCGGCTTTGATGACGCGGGCGAAGGCATGGTAGACCGGGGTCATCAGGACCACGGCGTCACCCGGCTGGGTGAAGCTTTGCACGCAAAGCGCGGTGCCGTTCACCAGCCCGTGGGTCGTGAAGATCCAGTCGGACTGGACCTCCCAGCCGTGGCGGGTCTGCATCCACCAGCGGATCGCGTCGAGGTAGGCAGTGTCGTCGCCGAAATAGCCGTAGACCCCGTGGTCGAGCATCTTCTGCAGCGCGTCCTGCACGGCCTGCGGCGGCTTGAACTCCATGTCTGCGACCCACATGGCCAGCCCTTCGTCGGGTTTGAAGCCGTAGAGCGGTTCAAGCATGTCCCACTTGACGCAATGGGATCCGGCGCGGGAGATGGGGGTGTCGAAGGTCATGTCATCAGGCCTGCTGGTTGGGATGTTCATCCGATTATTCCATCATTGACGGGAAGTCATCCCAATTTTTTAGTAACATTCGGAACTCTGTGCTGAATTCGCGCGTAGAATTGGAACAGTCTGACCTTGTGCCGCCGCGCGTGGCCGGCCCCGGGTCCCTCTTGCCATCACGGGCATGCTTTCGTACATCGCGGACATGATCCGACCCATCCTGATCCATCCTGACCCGCGCCTCAAGAAGGTCTGCGACCCCGTGGCGGAAATCACGCCCGAGATCCAGCGCCTTGCGGCCGACATGCTGGAAACCATGTACGACGCGCCCGGCATCGGACTTGCCGCGCCGCAGATCGGGGTGACGAAACGAGTGATCGTGATGGACTGCATCAAGGAGGGCGACCCGGAGCCGATGGCTCTGGTGAACCCCGAGATCGTCTGGTCGTCCGAGGACCTGTCCGTCTATGAGGAAGGCTGCCTGTCGATCCCCGAGCAATATGCCGAGGTTAAGCGGCCGGCCGAAGTCACGGTGCGCTGGCTGGCGCTGGACGGGTCCGAGCAGGAGCGGCAGTTCTCGGGCCTTTGGGCGACCTGCGTGCAGCACGAGATCGACCATCTGGATGGCAAGCTCTTCATCGATTATCTGGGTCCGCTGAAGCGGCAGATGATCACGCGGAAGATGGAAAAGCTGAAGCGGGAACGGGCGCGGGCGTGACGGTCCGGCGCTGTGTTCCCTGGCCTTCTGCGGTGCTGCGGAACCCGGCGGCGGATGTGGCGGCGATCACCGAGGAAGTGCGCGCGATCTGGGCCGACATGATCGACACGATGGACGCGATGCCGGGATATGGTCTGGCGGCAGTGCAGATCGGGGTGCCATTGCGGCTGGCGGTGGTGGATTGCTCCGAAGCGCGGGGGCAGGCGGTGCGCATGGCGAACCCGGAGGTCCTGCACGCGAGCGGGCAAATGCGCGAGCATGACGAGGCCTCGCCCAACCTGCCCGGCGTGTCGGCGGTGATCCAGCGGCCCCGGGCGGTGACCGTGCGGTTCCAGAACGACAGGGGTGAGGTCGAGGAGCGGGACTTCGTGGGCTTGTGGGCGACGAGCGTGCAGCATCAGATCGACCATCTGGCGGGCAAGATGTACTTCGACCACCTCTCGCCGCTGAAGCGGAAGATGCTGATCGCCAAGGCGCAGAAGCTGGGGCGGCGGGGATGAAAGTCGTTTTCATGGGTACGCCGGAGTTCAGCGTCCCGGTGCTGGAGGCGCTGCACGCGCACCATGAGATCGTTGCGGTCTACTGCCAGCCGCCACGCCCCGCTGGGCGGGGAAAGGCGGACCGGCCGAGCCCGGTGCAGGCGCGGGCGGAGGCATTGGGCCTGCCGGTTCGGCATCCGGTGTCTTTGCGCAACCCGGAGGCGGTGGCGGAGTTCGCGGCGCTGGGCGCTGACGTGGCGGTGGTGGTGGCCTATGGGCTGATCCTGCCGCAGGCGGTGCTGGATGCGCCACGGCTCGGCTGCCTGAACATCCACGCCTCGCTGCTGCCAAGGTGGCGGGGTGCGGCGCCGATCCATCGGGCGATCATGGCGGGGGACCGGGAAACCGGGGTCTGCATCATGCAGATGGAAGCGGGGCTGGACACCGGCCCGGTCCTGCTGCGCGCGGCGGTGGAGATCGGGGCGGAGGAGACGACGGCCGACCTGCATGACCGGCTGAGCGCGCTGGGCGCGCGGCTGATCCTGGAGGCGCTGGAGCAGTTGCCCTTGCCAGCCGTTCCTCAGCCAGAAGAGGGCGTGACCTACGCCGCGAAGATCGACAAGGCCGAGGCGCGGGTGGACTGGACGTGCCCTGCGGTCGAGGTGGACCGGCTGATCCGGGGGCTGTCACCCTTTCCAGGGGCCTGGGTAGAGGTCAACGGCGAGCGGGTGAAGCTGCTGCGCTCGCGGTTGGCCGAGGGGCAGGGGGCTCCGGGACAGGTGCTGCATGGGTTTACCCTGGCCTGCGGCGAGGGCGCGGTCGAGATCACCGAGGCGCAGCGTGAAGGGAAGCGGCCGATGCCGGCGGCGGAAGTGTTGCGCGGTCTGAATTTGCCGGGCGTCCTATAGCGCAGGGGGCCGCAGGTTCCCATATTCCGCCAAAGAGGGATGGGGAGGGACACCATGCCGTTGATTGCGCTTCTTGTCGTCGGGGTTGCCGTGGGCTTCCTGGCCTCACGCATCCTAAAGGTGAACCTGGACACGCCGTCCACGATTGCACTGGGGGTGCTTGGCGCCTTGATCGGGAGCCTTGTGCTGCGGGGGCTGACGATGCTCGCCGGGATCGGCGCGGGGTTCGTCGGCGCGCTTCTGGGCGCACTGGTGCTGATCTGGGCGTGGAAGACCTGGGCTAAGTAAGCCGTTTCACCGCGTCCTTCAGGCGAAAGGCGGGCTCTCCGGCCCCGGACCAGAGCGACTGGCCCTGCCAGAGAGCAAAAAGCAGCGCGGCGCTTTCGCGGGCCTTCGGGCTGTTGCCCAGCCGGAGGGTAAGAGCAGTTTCGACCGCGGCGCGCCATCCGCTGGCCCTTGCGGCGAGGTCCGGGTGGCGAAGGTCCACCGCGATCGCCCCGGCAGGAACCGGGCCGATCGCTTTCAGAAGGCCCTGCGGTCCCTTATCCGCAGTGCCCGCGATGGCCTCGGCCGTGCTGTGCTCAAGCGCGTCCCAGAACGCCATCCGTGCGGCGCGGACCATTCCGTGGCGAGTCTGGTAGCGCTGGACGAGCGTGGGCGGGGCGAGGCCCGTTGCTGCCCCGACACTGCCGAAGGAGACCGCCTTTTCGCCGCCCTCGTCCAGCAGGCGCTGGATCGCGGCGAAGACCTGATCATCCGGTACGGTGCGGGTGCGCGGCATTGGGAGATGCTAGACGAATGGTCGTTCACATCGCAAGCGTTACCGCTTCGGGGTCTCCGGGCGCGGCGGCTGTGACCGGTAGACCGGCAGGCGCCATCCCAGCGCAATGCTGCCGGCGCGCAGCGTGAAGACCAGAAGCGCACAGAGGATCAGTGCAACACCCTGGCCAAGCCCGAATCCCAGGGCCAACACCGCGCCCAGCGACCCGGCCAGCGCGCAGGTCGCGTAAAGCTCGCCCTGCTTGAGGATCAGCGGGACCTCGTTGCAGACGACGTCCCGGAGAAGGCCTCCCATGCAGCCGGTGACGATGCCCATGACCAGGACGATGGGCCAACCCTGCCCCTCGGCCAGGGCGACGGCGACCCCGGCGGGGACCGCCACGGCCAGCGCGAAGGCGTCGAACCAGAGAAGCGCGCGGTAGCGGCTTTCCAGGAGGTGCGCGGTAAAGAAGACGAGGATGGCGGCCGCTGTGGCGACGCCAAGGGTAAGCGGATCGGCGACCCAGAAGACCTCGCGGTTCAGGATCGCGTCGCGCAGGGTCCCGCCTCCGACGGCCGTGAGGCAGGCGATGAAGATGAAGCCCACGATGTCGAGCTGCGAACGGCTGGCCGCCAAGGCTCCGGTCAGGGCGAAGACCAGGACCGAGGCGTAGTCGAGCGCGTCGAGGAGCGTCATGCGCTGGCCTTGAAGGGCGCCATCCCTGCGCGGGCGAGGGCATCGGCGCGTTCGTTTTCGGTATGACCCGCGTGGCCCTTGATCCAGCGCCAGGTGACCTGATGCTTGGCGGCTGCGGCCTCGAGCCTTTGCCAGAGCTCGACATTCTTGACCGGAGAGCCGCCCGCCGTACGCCAGTTCTTCCGCTTCCAGCCGGCCACCCATTCGGTAATGCCGTTCTTCACATAGGCGCTGTCTGTGACGATCGTCAGTTCCGATGGGCGGGAGAGGGCCTCCAGCGCCGAGATGGCGGCGAGAAGCTCCATCCGGTTGTTGGTGGTCTGCGCTTCCCCGCCGGAAAGTTCACGTTCCTTGACTACGACGCCGTTCTCGCGCGCGATCATGAGGACGCCCCAGCCCCCGGGACCGGGGTTTCCAGAGCAGGCGCCGTCGGTATAGGCGAAAAGTTCGGGCATCTCAGGCCTGCAGGGGGATGGCAAGGCAGCCAAGGACGACGACGGTCAGCATGACCCGCAGCCGCAGCCACCAGCGCGGAGCAAGGCCCCAGGCCTGGAACATGGCGTCGAGGAGGAGGAGCCCTACGAAACCGGCGGCAAGGAAAATGGCCGAGGTGTCAGAGGCGTCGGAGACCATGAAGAAGACCCAGAGTGCGGGGATCACCGACAAAGTGTAGGCGATGGCGGCTTCGCGGCCCTCGGCCTTCGTCGCGAAGCCCCAGAGGACGCCGGACATGAAGGAAAGTATGACGGTTCCGTAGGTGAGCCCGACATAAGCGCCAAGAAACATCGGCGACAGGACCTGCCCGGCCTGGGCGGCCAGCGTCTGTGACAGATGCGTGGCGGCGGACCAGAGGAAGGGGATGAGCCCGGCAAGGCCGAGGATGAGGGCAGGGCGGGGGATGCGGCTGTCGTCGGTCATCCTGCTGATCTAGCGTGACCCGCCACGCAAAGCCAGATCAGTCCGGATCGAGGAACCGGTCGAAACGCGGGGGGATTGCGGCCGTGATGGCGTCCAGCACCTTGCCGACACGCTGGACATCGGCCTGGGCCGGCTGCGAGGGCAGCTCGACAGCGCCGCCTGCCAGGATCACGCGGCCCCAGGCCAACTCTCCGCCGACAATCGGGACGTCGGCTTCACGCGCCGGGGCCTCGATCAGGCCGCTTTCGGTCGCAGCGGCCCGGATCGCGTCCAGTGCGGCACCAGAGACTCTGGCGCGGCGCGTCTTGCAGGCGGCGCCCTCTGTTTCGTAACCCTTGCAGTGCTTCAGCGTGAGTTGCCCATCCTCGCGAATCTGGACGCTGGTCTCCCAGGCATATTCCGGAGGCAGGCTGCCCGAGTTCGTCCAGTAGTCCGCCAGAACCGGCGCGGGCTCGTCGGCGTGGGCCGGGAGGGCAAGCGCCAGGACCAGGGCCAAAGGCCGCAGCATCAGGCGGGCTCGCGCAGGATCCGGGGGACCTTGAATTCGATGTCCTCGACGGCGGTTTCGACAAGCTCGACCGACACGGCGTGGCGGGCGCGGAAGGCGTCGATGACTTCGTTGACCAGAACCTCGGGGGCGCTGGCACCGGCGGTGAGACCGATGGACCGCACGCCCTGCAGGGCACGCCAGTCGATGTCGGCGGCGCGCTGGATCAGCATCGAGTAGGGGCAACCCGCGGCAGTGCCGACCTCGACCAGGCGTCTGGAGTTCGAGGAGTTGGGCGCGCCGATGACGAGGAGGGCGTCGATCTTGGGGGCGACGGCTTTCACGGCGGCCTGGCGGTTGGTCGTGGCGTAGCAGATGTCGTCGTGGGCCGGGGCGTGGATCAGCGGGAAGCGGGCCTTCAGGGCGGCGGCGATCTCGGCGGTGTCGTCGACGGAGAGGGTGGTCTGCGTGATGAAGGCGAGCTTCGCGGGGTCGCGGACCTGAAGCGTCGCCACATCGGCGACGGTCTCGACCAGGAGGACCTCGCCAGGGGGAAGCTGGCCCATCGTGCCGACCGTTTCCGGGTGGCCCTCGTGGCCGATGTAGATCATCTGTGTGCCGGCCTCGTGGTGGCGGGCGGCCTCGTTGTGGACCTTCGTCACCAGGGGGCAGGTGGCGTCGACGGCGATCATGTTCCGGGCGGCGGCTTCGGCGGGGACGGCCTTCGGGACACCGTGGGCCGAGAAGACGACGGGGCGGTCGGTGGGGCAGTCGTCCAGTTCCTCGACGAAGATCGCGCCCTGGGCCTTCAGGGCGTCGACGACGAACTTGTTGTGGACGATCTCGTGCCGGACATAGACCGGGGCACCCCATTTCTGCAGGGCCATCTCGACGATCTTGATCGCCCGGTCCACCCCGGCGCAGAAGCCGCGGGGGGCGGCGAGGTAGAGGGTCAGGGGCGGCAGGTCGGCGGGCATGGGGGGCTCCGGTCGGGCGGTTCAGGCAGATTTACGGACTTGGGGGTGCCACGTCCAGTGTCCACGCAGGACAGGTTTGAAGGCACAAGGGATTTCAAGGGCTTGGTCGTGGGCGTTCAGGATATGTTGACCACGTTGCTCCTCGTGCGCCTTCGGCTTCTCGTCGCGAGGGCGCATCTGAAGGGTGGCGAAGCACGGCAGGTCTAGGCCGCGAAAGCCGCCGCCCCCAGCCAGCCAAGCGCGATGTAGCGGCCGGTCTTGGCGATGGCGACGAGGAGGAGGAATACTGGAAGCGGAACCCGCAGCACTCCGGACAGTGCCACGATCATGTCTCCGAACGGCGCCCAGGAAAGGAGAAGGAGCCATAGGCCCCAGCGGGCCCACCAGTGCTCGGCCTCGGCCATCTGGTCGGGCTTCAGCGGAAACCAGCGGTGGTCGCGCTGGTCCGAGAGCCAGCGTCCAAGCGCATAGGTCACGCAGGAGCCGAGCGTGTTGCCGATGGAGGCGACGAGGACGAGCGTCACCGTCTCCCACCCTGCTGCCTGCAGGCCGAGGAACACCAGTTCGGATTGGAACGGGACCGGCGTTGCCGCCAGGAATGCCGCGAGAAACAGGCCTGCGAGTGCGATCATGACCGGGGGCCCCATCCCCCGGTCATGAAGGGTGAGAGGCTCACTTCGCCTCGACCACGGCCTCTTCGCTGGTGGCGGGCCGCGGCTCGCGCGGCGGACGGCCGATCACTTCGCGCAACTCGTCCAGTTCGATGAAGTTGTCAGCCTGGCGGCGCAGTTCGTCCGCGATCATCGGCGGCTGGCTGCGGATGGTCGAGACGACCGAGACGCGCACGCCCTGCCGCTGCAGGCTTTCCACAAGCGGGCGGAAATCCCCGTCGCCCGAAAACAGCACGATGTGGTCCACCCGCTGCGCAAGTTCCATGGCATCGACGGTCAACTCGATGTCCATGTTGCCTTTCACCTTCCGCCGTCCCTGGCTATCGGTGTATTCCTTCGCCGGCTTCGTGCGCATGGTGAAGCCGTTGTAGTGCAGCCAGTCGACAAGCGGCCGGATCGGAGAGTAGTCATCGTTTTCCAGAAGCGCCGTGTAGTAGAAGGCGCGCAGGAGCTTTCCCCGACGCATGAACTCCATCCGGAGAAGCTTGTAGTCGATGTCGAACCCCAGTGCCTTGGCCGCGGCGTAAAGGTTGGAACCATCGATGAACAGCGCGAGCCGTTCGTCTTTGTAAAACATTCTGTGTCCCCTCAAAGTCGCCGTCAGAAAAACCTAGCTAGTCGAAAAGACGTGCAATTCGTAAATCCAGCGGCCAACCCCCAGTGAATAACAGCCGGACATGGCTAGACACAAGAGAACTAAAGGATAAAGCCAATGTACGAAAGGATAGGCGCACAAGCCCTGGTTGCGCTCGGCGCAAACCTGCCATTTGCGGATGAAGAGCCGGCCGAGACACTGCGCAAAGCTCTCAAAGCGCTTGCAGCAGAAGGCCTTTCCGTACTTGAAGTTAGCCGCTTCTACGCGACGCCCTGCTTTCCGGCGGGTTCGGGGCCGGACTATGTGAACGCCGCCGCCGTGCTGGACGCAAGGGGTCAGAGCGCCCAGTCGATATTGGCAACACTCCATGCCGTGGAAGGCCATTTTGGCCGGGTTCGGGAAAAACGCTGGGGCATGCGCACCTTGGACATCGATCTTCTTGCGCTGGGCGATTCGGTCCTGCCGGACGCGGAGACCCAGGATTCCTGGCGTGCGCTGCCGCCGGAAGCACAGGTGCGCGCGACGCCGGACATGCTGATCCTGCCGCATCCACGGCTGCAGGATCGGGCCTTCGTGCTGGTTCCACTGGCCGACGTGGCGCCAGATTGGGTGCATCCGCGCACTGGCAAGAGCGTGACCGACATGCTGGCGGCCCTGGCCGAAGCGGATCGCGCGGCCGTGAAACCACTTTGATTTTGGCCGTTTTGCCGCTTGTCAAGACTTTCCGACCGGCATAATAAGGCCACTTCCAGCGAAGCTTCCCGATTGGAGTACCCCTCATGGCCCGCGTTACGGTCGAAGATTGCGTTGACAAGGTCCCGAACCGGTTCGAGCTGGTGATGCTGGCCGCCCACCGGGCGCGCGAGATCGCTGCAGGTTCGCCCGTGACGGTCGACCGCGACAACGACAAGAACCCGGTTGTCGCGCTGCGCGAGATCGCGGACGAGGCCCAGCAGGCCGAGGTTCTGCGCGAGCGGATGATCGAAAGCTACCAGACCCAGATCGAGGTCGACGAGCCCGAGGAAGACCAGATGGCGCTTCTCATGGGTGGCGAGATGGATCGTCCGATGGTGGACGACATGTCGGAAGAAAAGCTTCTGCGCGCCCTGATGGAAGCCCAGGGCGAGTTCTGACCGGGCTTAATAGCCCAATGGGCCCGTTCGAGAGGTTGCGATGATCGACGTCGAAGACCTCATCGCCCTGGTTCGCAACTACAACCCGCGTTGCAATGCCGACCTGATCCGTCGCGCCTATGCCTATGGCATGAAGATGCACGAGGGCCAGACGCGGAAGTCGGGCGAGCCCTACTTCACGCATCCGGTCGCGGTGGCGGCGATCCTGACGGAGCAGCGGCTGGATGACGCGACCATCGTCACCGCGCTGCTTCACGACACGATCGAGGACACGCGGTCGACCTATGCCGACCTGGTCGCGCAGTTCGGCGAGGAAGTGGCCGAGCTGGTCGACGGCGTCACCAAGCTGACGAACCTGCAGCTTTCGAACACCGAAAGCCAACAGGCCGAAAACTTCCGCAAGCTTTTCATGGCGATGAGCCGGGACCTGCGGGTGATCCTGGTGAAGCTTGCCGACCGTCTGCACAACATGCGGACGATCAAGTCGATGAAGCCCGAGAAGCAGGCCCAGAAGGCGCGCGAGACGATGGAGATCTTTGCTCCGCTCGCGGGCCGGATGGGGATGCAGTGGATGCGCGAGGAGTTGGAGGACCTGTCCTTCAAGGTCCTGAACCCCGAGGCAAGGAATTCGATCCTGCGGCGCTTCCTGACGCTGCAGAAGGAATCGGGCGACGTCGTGCACAAGATCACGGCGGATATCCTGCACGAGCTGGAGAAGGCGCAGATCGACGCCGATGTCTTCGGACGGGCGAAGAAGCCGTTCAGCATCTGGCGGAAGATGCAGGAGAAGGACCTGGCGTTCTCGCGCCTGTCGGACATCTACGGGTTCCGGGTGATCTGCGGATCGGTCGCGGACTGCTACCGGATCCTGGGCGTGATCCATCAGCGCTGGCGTGCGGTGCCGGGGCGGTTCAAGGACTATATCAGCCAGCCCAAGAACAACGGCTATCGGTCGATCCACACGACCGTCTCGGGGCGCGACGGCAAGCGGGTCGAGGTGCAGATCCGCACGCGCGAGATGCACGAGGTGGCCGAGGCGGGTGTCGCGGCGCACTGGTCCTATCGCGAGGGCGTGCGGGCGGTGAACCCCTTTGCGGTGGACCCGGCCAAGTGGATCGCGACGCTGACCGAACGGCTGGACGAGGGCGACACGGACGAGTTCCTGGAGCACGTGAAGCTTGAGATGTACTCGGACCAGGTGTTCTGCTTCACGCCGAAGGGCGACGTGATCCAGATGCCGCGCGGGGCAACTCCGCTGGATTTCGCCTATGCGATCCACACGCGGATCGGGAACTCCTGCGTGTCGGCAAAGATCGACGGGATCCGGGTACCCTTGTGGACGCGGCTCAAGAATGGCCAGTCGATCGAGATCATCACGGCCGAGGGCCAGCGCCCGCAGTCCAGCTGGATCGACATCGTGACGACGGGGCGCGCGAAGGCGGCGATCCGGCGGAGCTTGCGCGAGGAGGACCGGGGCCGGTTCGTCAAGCTGGGGCAAGAGCTGGCGCGGGCTGCCTTCGACCATGTGGGCAAGAAGGCCAGCGACAAGGCGTTGCGGACGGCTGCGAAGATGCTGGGGCTCTCGGACGAGAACGACCTGCTGGCGCGGCTTGGCTCGGCCGAACTGCCGGCACGGCGGGTGGTCGAGACGCTGTATCCCGAACTCGCGCAGGCCGTTGCCGAGGAAGTGGACTCGAAGCGCCCCGTCGTGGGGCTGATGGCCGACCAGGACTTCCGCCGCGCGCATTGCTGCCAGCCGGTCCCGGGCGAGCGGATCGTGGGGATCACCTACCGCGGGCAGGGTGTCGTGGTTCATGCCATCGACTGCCCGGCGCTGGAGGAGTTCGAGGACCAAACCTCGCGCTGGGTGGACCTGCACTGGCATTCGGGCCGTCACAAGCCCGTGTTCACGGTCAGCCTGGATCTGACAATTTCGAACGACGCGGGCGTACTGGGGCGGATCTGCACCCTCGTCGGCGAGCAGAAGGCGAACATCTCGGACCTGCGGTTTACCGACCGCAAGCCGGATTTCTATCGCCTTATCATTGACGTAGATTTGCGCGATGTCGAACATCTTCATATGGTGATGACGGCGCTGGAGGCCGAGACGGATGTCGCGCAGATTTCGCGTCATCGGGATTTGACACGCCGGCCGTAAGGTCGGACAGCGGGGGCGGGGCCCGGAGAAGAGGCGGCGTTGGTTTTCAGGCGTAGAGATCCGTTGGGCTGGGGCGCGTGGCTGCGCGAGCAGGTCTACCCGCGTTCGGGCTTCAAGCGGGCGACGCGTTATGTCGTCTACCGGATGCGCCGGCTGCCCGACCAGCCGCACCGCGTGGCGCGCGGGGTCTTCGCAGGGTTCTTCATCGGCTTCCTGCCCCTGCCGGGCCTGCAGTTCCTGGCGGCATGGGGCATGGCCCGGCTGATGCGGGGGAACGTGCTGGCGGCCCTTCTGGGGACCTTCAACACCAATCCGGTCACGACCCCGCCCTTCACCGTGTTCTCGGTCTGGCTGGGCCACTGGATGCTGGGGATCGAAGCACCACTGAATGCCAAGTACATCCTGAGCGCTCTGGAGAACGCGGGCCACGACCTTTGGTACAACTTCATGGCCCTGTTCGGACCGGAGAAGGCGCAGTGGGACGGGCTGATCCAGTTCTGGAACGAGATCTACCTGCCCTGGCTCATCGGCGCACTGGGACCTGCGATCGTGATCAGCGCCATCGCCTATTACGTGACGATCCCTCTGGTCGAAGCCTACCAGAAGGCGCGCGCAGCGACGGCGGACGAACGGGCCGAGCGGCGCCGCAAGATGCGGGCGAAGCTGGCCGAGGCCGCGGCCAAGCTGAAGCGTCGCAGCGAAAAAGGCGGCGAGGACGATGACGACAGCCCGGGAACGCCCTAGACTGTCGTGAAAATCGCGGGAAGGCCGGTATGACCCAGACATTGCAGAAACCCGGAAAGCTTCGGCTGGGGGTGAACATCGACCATGTGGCCACGGTGCGGAACGCCCGTGGCAGTGCCTGGCCGGACCCTTTGCGCGCGGCGCTTCTGGCCGAGACGGCGGGGGCCGACGGGATCACCGCCCACCTGCGCGAGGATCGCCGGCACATCCGCGACGCCGACATCGAGGCGCTGATGGCCGGAATCGCCATTCCGCTGAATTTCGAATGCGCCGCCACGGCCGAGATGCAGGCCATCGCCCTGCGCCACAAGCCGCATGCGGTCTGCCTGGTGCCGGAAAAGCGCGAGGAGCGGACGACAGAGGGGGGGCTGGACGTCGCGAGCGACCAGAACCGGCTTACGGACTACATCACCCCCCTGCGCGAGGCGGGCTGTCGGGTCAGCATGTTCATCAGCCATGACCCGCGCCAGATCGAGGCCAGCGCCCGGATCGGGGCGGCCGTGGTGGAACTTCACACCGGGCTTTATTCGGAACTTTTGGCGGACGGACATACCAGCCTTGCCGAGCGGGAACTGGCCGAACTCCA
>Ga0208243_1000737_pt1 | contig 14956 bp, 13 predicted proteins | sample Subbio2Aug_QV12A_FD_184826 | JGI IMG/M metagenome (GOLD analysis project Ga0208243, IMG submission 184826) | Serpentinite rock and fluid subsurface biosphere microbial communities from McLaughlin Reserve, California, USA - CR12Aug_QV12A (SPAdes) | ecosystem: Environmental > Terrestrial > Deep...
TTGGTGGCCCAGACCTCGTCGATGTCGCGGCGGATCTCGGTCGTGTAGTGCCGCACCTCGGTGTGCGGCTCCGCACCGAGGATGTCGGTGTGCACGAACGGGAAATGCGCCATGTCGAGGAAGTTCTCGACCACGCGCGGCGCCGACGACCGCACCGAGATCGCGCCGCAGACCACGAGCCGGCGATCCTCCTCGTCGGCCTCCGGGATCGGCAGCACGTCGCGCACCGGCTCGCCCAGCGTGGTCCAGAGATAGCCGTAACGCAGCCGCGTCGGCAGGGCGTCGCCGGTGTCGGTGCGGCGCACGGCGAAATCCGCGCCGGCGCGGGTCACGGCGAGATCGTAGCCGAGCAGGCGGTTGGCGCTCTCTCCCGGCGGGATGTCGGCGACCGCGTCGATGCAGTACCACCGGTCGAGGGCGGCCTTTTCTGCTGGCTTCAGGTTCATCGCATCGCTCCTGCTCAGGTGTCGTAGACACGATCCATCGTGGCGGCGTGTTCGGCAAGGGCCGCCTCGACGTCGAAGCCGACAAACGCGCCCTCAGCGATGACCTGCCGCCCGTTGATGAAGGAATGGTCGACCTTGAACGGCCCGCACAGGACGAGCGCCGCCAGCGGATCGCGCTGAGTGCCAGAGAGGCCGAGCTGACCGCGCTTCACGGCGATGAAGTCGGCGCTCATGCCGGGCGCGAGATAGCCGATGTCGTCGCGCCCGAGCAGGGCCGCGCCGCCGCGGGTCGCCATCGTCAGCGCCTCGCGCGCCGACAGCGCCGAGGGTGTGCCGCCGAAGCCGCCGCGCCCGCCCGGCGCCTCCGAGAGATACTGGTGCGGCGCCACGCGCTGCAGCATCAGCGCCAGCCGCGCCTCCATGAACAGGTTCGACGTGTCGTTGGAGGCCGAGCCATCGACTCCGAGGCCGACCTTGACGCCCTTGTCGAGCATCTCGCGTACCTTGGCGATGCCCTGGCCGCAGCGCATGTTGGCCGAGGGACAGTGCGCGACGCCGGTGCCGGTGGCGGCGAAGCGGTCGATTTCGGCGCTGGTCATGAAGATCGAATGCGCGAACCAGACGTCGTCGCCGAGCCAGCCCACCGATTCGGCGAACTCCACCGGCCGCATGCCGTAGATGTCGTGGCAGTAGGTCTCCTCGAACAGCTCCTCGGCGAGGTGCGAGTGAAGCCGCACGCCGGGATGGCTGCGCGCGAGAGCCGCGGCATTGCGCATCAGGTCGGGCGTCACCGAGAAGGGCGAGCAGGGTGCGAGCACGATGCGGCTCATCGAGTGGCGCGACGCGTCGTGGTAGCGGCCGATCAGCCGCTCGGCGTCCTTCAGGATCGCGTCCTCGTTCTCAACGCAGCTGTCGGGCGGCAGGCCGCCCTGGCTCTCGCCGCGCGACATGGCGCCGCGTGCCGCATGGAAGCGCAGACCGATCTCCCGCGCCGCCTCGATGGTGGAATCGAGCGTGCAGTCGTTGGGCAGGATGTAGAGGTGGTCGGAACTGGTGGTGCAGCCGGAATGGATGAGCTCGGCCATCGCCACCTTCGCCGAGATGCGGATGGCGTCGTCGTCGAGCCGCGCCCAGATCGGGTAGAGCGTCTTCAGCCAGACGAGCAGCTCGTCGTCCTGCACCATCACCCGGGTGAGGTTCTGGTACATGTGGTGGTGGGTGTTGACCATGCCCGGCATCACCACGTGGCCGGACAGGTCGAGCACCTCGTCGGCTTCCGATACCGACAGCTCGGCGGTCGTGCCGACGGCGGCGATGACGTTGCCGTCGACCAGCATCGCGCCGTCGGCGATCTCGCGCCGCGCGTCGTCGAAGGTGGCGAGCAGGTCGACGTTCTTCACCAGGAGCCGGGCCATCGCGGATCTCCTAGCGGACGTCGCGGTAATAGGGCTCGCCGAGGGCGGCGGGCGCGGCCATCAGGCGGCGCATCCGCTGCCAGGCGAGCACGGGAACGATGATCATGGCGATGGTGCCGAGATAGGGCAGCATCGACAGGATCGGCGCGGGAATCGGCCAGTTGCGCGCCTGGCCGACGAAGCCGAGCGAGGTGATGAGGCCGAAGAGCAGGGCGGCCGCCACCGCGTTGACCGGTCTGTAGCCGGCGAAGATCACCAGCGACACGGCGATCCAGCCGCGCCCCGCGACCACGCCCTCCGACCACGACGGCACGAAGGCGAGCGTGAGATAGGCGCCCGCACCGGCTGCCAGCGCCGCACCCGCCGAGACGTACCAGAAGCGCATCGCCTGGACCGGGATGCCGGCGGCGTCGGCTGCCGCCGGGTTCTCGCCGACGGCGCGCATGTCGAGACCATGCTTCGTCCGGAACATCAGCCAGTGCAGCGCCACCGGCAGGATGATGTAGATCAGGTAGACGAGGATGTTCTGGGTGAACAGCGCGCGCCCCAGCAGCGGGATGTCGCTGAGATAGGGGATCGGGATCGGCGGGAAGGTGGCCGGTGCCGGCGTGCCGGAATAGGCGCGCCCGATGGTGGCCGCCATGCCCGTGCCCATCAGGGTGAGCGCCAGGCCGCACAGCACCTGGTTGGCGCGCAGGTAGACCGTGGTGGCGGCGAAGACCATGCCGAAGAAGAAGCCGACGACCATCGCCAGCGCGAAGCCGAGCATCGGATTGGGCGTGGCGACGACGGTGGCGATGCCGGTGACGGCGCCGAGCGCCATCAGCCCCTCGACGCCGAGATTGACCACGCCGACGCGTTCAGCGAGCACTTCGCCGAGCGCCGCCAGCGCCAGCACCCCGCCGGCCAGGATCGAGGTCTGGATGATGCCTGCGATGATGTCCATCCGGATCAGCCCCTCACGATGCGGTAGCGGGCGAGCTCGTCGCCGATGGCGGTGTAGAACAGGATCAGGCCGGTGATGGCGAGCACGGTCGAGACCGTGATGCCCTGCGTCTGCAGCACGATGCCGGAATTGAGGATCACCGCCATCAGGGCTGCCGCCGGCAGGACACCGATCGGCGAGGAGCGCGCCAGCACCGCGACCATGATGCCGAGATAGCCGAAGTTGTTGGAAATGCCGCCCTGCAGCCGGTGCACCGTGCCGGCCACCTCGAACATGCCGGCGAGGCCCGCGATGGCGCCGGACAGGAGCATGACCACGATCAAATGGCGGCGGAACGGCATGCCGGCATAGCGCGCGGCCTGCGGGTTCGATCCGGCGACGCGAACCTCGTATCCCCAGCGGGTGAACGCGAAGAGCGCTGCGACCAGGAGCACCACCACCACCGCCACCGGCAGGCCCCAGTGCACGATGCCCCAGAATTCGGGCACCTCCTGCGGCAGCCTGGCCGTGGTGGCGAGTGCGCGGCCGCTCGGATCGAGCCAGGGGCCGGTCGCGACCCAGTAGACCATCAGCGTGGCGACGAAGTTCAGGAGCAGCGTCGTGATCAGTTCGTTCACGTCGGCATAGGCCCGGGCCAGCGTCGGCACCAGGATCCAGACCAGGCCGCCAATCGCGCCGGCGACGAACATCAGCGGCAGGATCAGTGCCGTCGGCCCGGGGACGAAGAGCGCGACGCCCGTCGCCGCGAAGGCGCCGGCATAGAACTGGCCCTCGGTGCCGATGTTCTGCGCCCCGATCTTCTGTCCGACGGCGACCGACAGGCCGGTGAAGATCAGAGGTATGACGAGCAGCCCGACATCCTCCAGCCCGTAGCTGGAGCCGAAGGTGGTGCGCAGCACCTGCCAGCCGAGCGCCAGCGGGTTGAAGCCGAGCGCGGCGAGCACGAGGCCCGCCGTGACCAGGGCGAGCACGATGGCCAGGCCGCGTGCGGCGAAGGCGACCGAGGGTGGCGCCGAGGGGATGCGCTGGATGCGGTAGGCCATGCCTCAGTGTCCCCTGCGGACGTCGGGTGCGAGCCGCTTGCCGCCCATCATCAGGCCGATCGTGTCGATGTCGGCGTCGGCGGTGTCGACGATGCCCATGACCTGGCCGTGGAACATCACGGCGATCCGGTCGGAGAGGTTGAGAAGCTCCTCGAGCTCCTCGGAAATGAAGAGCACCGCCACCCCCTTGTCGCGCAGCTCCACGAGGTACTGCATCATCATGTTGATGGCACCGACGTCGAGGCCGCGGCTCGGATAGGCCGCGACGAGCACCCGCGACGCGATGCGCATCTCGCGCCGGGCGACGAGGCGCTGCTGGTTGCCGCCGGAGAGGTTGCGGACCGGCATGCCGAAGTCGGGGACGGTGACGGAGGCGGCCTCCGCGATCTGCTTCGCGAGCGCGGTGGCGGCGCGTCCGCTGTAGCCGAAGCCGTTCGACAGCGGCGGCCTGTCGTACTCGCGAATGACGGAATTGTCGGTGATGGAGAGCGCAGGCGCCAGGCCGCTGTGCAGCCGGTCTTCGGGAATGTGGCCGACACCGAAGTCGGCGAAGTCGGCGGCATTGCTTGCAGTGAAGTCGCGTCCGTCGACGAGGATGCGGCCGGACGAGACCCGGCGCATGCCGGTGATGATCTGCGTCAGCTCCTTCTGGCCGTTGCCGGCGACGCCCGCGATGCCGAGGATCTCGCCGGCCCGCAGCGTCAGCGACAGGCCGTCGAGCACCGGGTGGCCCTGGCCGTCCACGAAGCGGACGTCCTCGAGCGCCATAATGGTCGCGCCGATCGGCGCGGCGCCGGGCGCGCGGGTCCGCATGTCCGAGAGCACGATCTCGCGCCCGACCATCAGTCTCGCCAGCGACGTCTCGGTGCAGTCGGCGGTGTGTTCGGTCGCGACCTTGCGTCCTCCGCGCAGCACGGTGACGCGGTCGGAAATCTCCAGCACCTCGTCCAGCTTGTGGCTGATGAAGATGACGGCGTTGCCGCGCGCGACGAAGTCCTTCAGCGCCCGGAACAGTTCGTGCGCCTCGGCCGGCGTGAGCACCGCGGTCGGCTCGTCGAGGATCAGCACCCGCGCCTTGCGGGTGAGCACGCGCAGGATCTCGACGCGCTGCTGCTCGCCCGTCGACAGTTCGGCGACGCGGGCGGCGGGATCGACGGCGAGGTTGAGCGCGCGCGACAGGTCCGCCGTTCGCTTTTCCAGCACCGCCGCACTGACCGCTCTGGGCGTCTCGCTCCAGCCGAGATGGATGTTCTCGGCCACGGTGAAGGCCTTCACCAGCTTGAAGTGCTGGTGAACCATGCCGATGCCGGCGGCGATCGCCTCGACCGGCGAGGCGAAGTTCTTCGGATAGCCGTCGATGACGATCTCGCCCGCGTCCGGCTGGTAGATGCCGGTCAGGATGTTCATCAGCGTCGACTTGCCGGCCCCGTTCTCGCCGAGAAGGGCGTGGATCTCGCCCGGCATCACCTCGAGGTCCACGTCCTCGTTGGCGGTGACGCCGGGAAAGTATTTGGCGATACCCCTGAGCTGCACGATGGGCGCCGTTCCGGGCATTGGCACGAAACGGCTGGTCGGTGGCACGGGCGGCTCGGGGGTATTCATGGTCATGTTCGATCAGAGGCCGGTGACGCCCTCGATCGACCAGTCCCAGTTGTAGAGTTCGACCTCGGTCATGCGGTGGCCGGCCGCGACCTTGACGTTGCCCTTGGCGTCCTTGATCTCGCCCTCGAACGGGCTCCAGCCGCCCATGATCTTGTCGCGGATCGCGTCGGCCTGCGCGGCGGCCTCGGCGGGAACCGTCTCGCCCCAGGCGTCGCGGTCGACGCCCTTGCCTATCGGCAGGATGTCCTCGGTGGGGGTCCACTCGCCGGCGATGCGGCGGCGCACCTGCTCGACGTACCAGGCGCTGAAGTCGACGACGATCGAGGAGATGTAGGCCTGCGGGCCGTAGCGGCGGATGTCGGTGTTCCACATCACGGCCTTGGCGCCGCGCTGCTCGGCGACCTGCAGGTAGGCGGCCTCGTCCATGATGCCGAAGAGTACGTCGGCGCCGTTGTCGATCAGCGCCGTGCCGGCCTGGGCGGCCGCCTGCGGGTCGAACCAGGAATTGATGACGATCGCCTGCAGCGTGGCGTCCGGCTTCACCGTACGGGCGCCCATCAGGAAGGCGTTGGTGCCGGAATAGACCGACGGAACCGGGAAGGAGGCCACGTAGCCGAGCTTGCCCGACTTCGACATCAGGCCGGCGGCGACGCCGGCGATGTAGGACGGGTACCAGTGCGCCACGTAGTAGGTGCCGAGATTGTCGAGCGGGTTGCGGCCGTCGCACTCGTAGAAGGCCACCTCCGGCGTGCGCTTGGCGACGTCGTAGATGAAGTCGCCATAATTGGAGTTGGCGATGATCATGCTGGCGCCTTCCGAGGCGAACTGGCGGAAGATGCGGCTGGCATCGGCCGAATAGGGCACGTTCTCGACGAACAGCGTCTTGGCTTTCGGGAAGGCGGCGGCGACGGCCTGGCGGCCGAGGTCGTGCGCATAGGTCCAGCCTTCATCGGCAGTCGGGCCGACATAGCCCCAGGCGATCACGGCATCCTCCTCGGCGACCGCCGGCAGCGGTGCCGCCGCGCGGGCGGGCGAAATCAACCCGCTCTTGGGCAGGAGCAGCGAGGCGCCGGCGGCGGCGCCGATGTTGAGGAAGCCCCGGCGGGTCAGGTCTCTTATCTTGATCATGATGCGTCCTTCTGCGGTTGCGGCGGTTCAGGCTTGAGAGGCTTGGTCGGCGACGAGCCGGTCGATCTCGGCCGTCCAGTCGGCCATCCAGCTCCGCTTCGTGTCCGGGTCGAGCCAGGAGGCCTCGAGACCGGCGAGCGCGATCCGGCCGAGCGTCTCGGGCGACAGCCCGAAGTTTCGGGCGACGAGCGCGTATTCGCGGTCGAGCGTCGTGCCGAACATCGGCGGATCGTCGGAGTGGATGGTGACGTTCAGTCCCGCCTCGATCATGCGGCGGATCGCGTGGTCCGGCGAGGCGAGGTCGCGCCACACGGTCGTGGCGAGCGTGGTGCTCGGGCAGCAGGTGAAGGGGATGCGGCTCTCGCGGCAGCGCGCGACGAGCTCCGGATCGTCCACGACGTGGTAGCCATGGTCGATGCGCGAGACGCCGAGCAGGTCGATGCTGTCGCGGACGAAGGCCGCCGGTCCTCCCTCGCCGGCATGGGCGGTCACGTTGAGGCCTGCCGTTCGGGCACGCTCCCAGAGCGGCGCGAAGGGGGCCGGCGGGAACGGCGCCTCGTTGTAGTCGAGGCCGATGCCGATGACCTCAGGCGGCCGCTCGGAGAGGACCATGTCCAGAAAGCGCTCGCCGCGCTCCGGGCCGAGTTCGCGGCTGTGCGCGGGGATCAGCAGGGCGACGAGGCCGTATCTCTCTTTCGCGCGCCGAAACCCGTCGAGGATCCCCTCCAGCATGGTCGCGTAGGGGACGCCATGGGCGAGATGCGCGTGCGGGCTGAAGAAGAGTTCGACGTAGCGTGCACCCGCCAGCGCACAGCGTTCCAGAGCTTCGAAGGTCACGCGCGAGAAGTCTCCGGCGTCGCGGATCGAGGCGCAGACGAGGTCGTAGATCGCCAGGAAGTCGGGCAGGTTGCCGTAGCTGTAGAGGTCGATCGTCTGCTTGCCGGCGGGCAGTGCGACCCCGTTCTTCGCGGCGAGGTCGGCGAAGGTGGCGGAGGAGACCGCGCCCTCGAGGTGCAGGTGCAGCTCGACCTTCGGCAATGCCCTGGCGAAACCCTCGATCGACATCGTTCTATCCGCGCCCCCGGGCATCGACGGTCCGTCCAAGGACCGCAACCTGGCAGGCGCCTGTGTCCGACTTGTTCGACATTATGCCCCCTTGCCCGACGTTTCGGTCACCGTGACGCAACAATATGCAGGCCGGCAGGGCTTGCACAAGCCCCAAAATGATGTCTAATTAGACAGAATAGTAAAACGCCTAACAAATAGGCAGAAGGGTTAAAAAGCGGGCTCGCAGTGATCAGGAGTTCGGCGCTGACATGGCTATGACCGCAACCACGAGGTTCGCTTTCGAGGGCCGCTTCATCGTGGCAAGCTTCCTCGATTTCGTCGTGCGTCGCGCAGAGCGACTGGATGTCAAGACCCGGATCGTCGGGGCCGACGACCGGAACGTCACTGTCGACGTGACCGGACAGCCCGACCTGATCGACGCCTTCGAGATGGCCTGCAGCCTCGGGCCGCTCGACTGCCTGGTCATGGATTGCAGGAGCACGGCGACGGCCGTGTCGGAGATGGAGACGAGCGACCGATGAGTATGGCACCTGGATGGCACCCCGTGGCCCTTTCGGGCTCCCTCGACCCCGGAACTTCGGCCGGAACACATCTCGACGGCCGCGAATATGTGGTCTGGCGCGACAATTCCGGCGTCGCCCAGGTGTGGGAGGACCGCTGCCCGCATCGCGGCATGAAGCTCTCGTTCGGCTTCGTTCGCGGCGACCACATCGCCTGCCTCTACCATGGCTGGCAGTTCGACAGGGGCGGCCGCTGCCGCTACATTCCCGCCCATCCCGACCTCGAAGTGCCGGCGACGATCACCGTCCCGGTCTTCGCCACCACCGAGGCCTGCGGCATGATCTGGACGACCACGAAGGCCGAGGCCGAGCGCGTCGCGCCGCCGCCTGATCCCGGCGAGACGGTGCCAATCGGCAGCCTGCACGCGGCTTGCGGGACCGAGGGGCTGCTCGATGCCGTCCGCGCAATGCCGGCTGCGCCCTACGTGGCAGGCACTGCCGGGGGGGAACTATCGCAGGTCGTTGGGACCCTGTGGCGCCTCACGGTTGCCGGCGACGCGCTGTTGCTCGGGCTGCAACGGCTGGACGACGCACGCTCGGCGCTGCATGTGGCGATCGAGGGCAGTGCTGCGACCTATGCTGGCGCCGGGCAGGCGCACTGGTATCAGTGGATCCGCGCGTTGCGGCATCGACTGAACGCAGCGCCTGCGGTCGGCGCGCGCCCCGCGGCGGCGATGGCGGAGGCGGTGTGATGGCGCTGGTGCTCTACAATTACGATCTCGACGAGAACTGCTACAAGGTGCGTCTGGCGCTTTCGATGCTGAACATCGGACACGAGACCGTTGCCGTGAACGCCTTCCCGGGCCGGGAGCAGGAGACGCCGCCCTTTCTCGCCATGAACCCGATGGGCACGCTGCCGATCCTGAAGGACGGCGACCTGACGCTGTTCGGAGCGGAGGCGATCCTGGCGCATCTCGCGCGGTCGCAGGACGGCACCGGCCGCTGGCTGCCGGTCGACCGCGACGGCTTCGCGCACGTGATGCAGTGGCTTGTCTTCGCCGCCGGCGAGCTGTCGGTCGCGACGCGGGCACGTGCCAACGCGCTGTTCGGTACGCCGGGCGACGAGGCGGCGCTGCGGGCTGGTGCGGGCCGGGCGATCGGCGCCATGGAGGATGCGATGACCGTGAACGGCTTCGCCGGACAGGACTGGTTCGCAGGCGCGGTGCCTACCGTCGCCGACGTCGCGCTCTTCCCGGCCTTTGCGTTGAGCCGCGACTTCGGTGTCGACCACGACGAGTATCCCGCGCTGCGGAAGTGGGCCCGGCGCTTCCGTGCGATCCCCGGCTTCGTCACCATGCCCGGCATCCCGGACTACCACTGAAACCGGTGGCTCCGGCCGCCCAAGGACACAAGGCAACGACCATGGCTCCGCTCACCCGCTTCTCCGTCGCGCCGCTGCACATGATGACGCGGCGCCTCGCCGCAGTCGCCTCCGGCCGCGCCGACCCGGACCTCGTCATCGCCGGCGCGCGCGTGCTGTCGACCTATTCCGAGCGCATCCTGCCCGACCGCGAGGTGTGGATCGCCGGCGGTCGCATCGCCGCGGTCAAGCCGGCAGGCAGCCACAAGGACGGCGCGAAGCGCTACGACGCCAGGGGCGGCATCGTCGCGCCGGGCCTGGTCGACCCGCACATCCACATCGAATCCTCGATGGTGACGGCCTGCGCCTATGCCGAGGCGGCGCTGCTCAATGGCACGACCACGATCTTCTGCGACAGCCACGAGATCGGCAACGTCATGGACGTGGCGGGCGTCGAGGCGATGCTGGAGGATGCGCGCCAGGCGCCGCTGTCGATCTTCCTCACCGTGCCCTCCACCGTGCCCGCCACCTCGGCAGCACTCGAGACGGCGGGCGGCGATCTGACCGCCGACAAGATCGGCGCCCTGTTCGACCGGTGGCCGGAGGCGCTGGCGCTCGGCGAGAAGATGGACTTCGTGCAGGTGGCGATGGGCGACGAGCGCAGTCATGCCATCCTCGCCGCGGCGCTGCAGCGCGGCCGCCCCGTCTCCGGCCATGTCTACGGGCGCGAATTCGTCTCCGCCTATGCCGCCTCCGGCGTCACCGACACGCACGAGGCGATCGACTGCGAGATCGCCGACGACATGCTGGAGGCCGGAATCTGGCTGTTCCTGCGCGGCGGGCCGCCGACCACGCCCTGGCACTCGCTGCCGCAGGCGATCCGCACGGTGACCGAGCTCGGCGCCTCGCACAAGCGCATCGCCGTCTGCACCGACGACCGCGACGCCGACGACCTGCTCCTGTTCGGCCAGGACTGGGTGGTCCGCGAGGCGATCGGGGCCGGCATGAGCCCCGAGCAGGCCTGGAGCATGGGCTCGCTGCACGGCGCGACCCGCTTCGGCGTGGAGGGAGAAGTGGGCGGCATGGGCGGCGGCCGGCGCGCCGACCTCGTGCTGCTCGACGACGGCATGCAGCCGGTCAGCACCTGGTATGGCGGCGAGCTGGTGGTGGAGAACCGCGCGATCACGCCGGTGCTCGATGCCGCGCTTTCGGCGCGCTACCGCTACCCGGAGGCGGCCTATCACACGGTGAAGCTGCCGAAGGAGATCAGGCTCGTGCCCGACCTGCCGACGGGTCCGGTCACGGTCAACGCCATCCGCACCGAGCTACCCGGCATCACGCTCGGCCACCAGAAGATCGCACTCGAGCCGGCAAACGACTGGCAGGCGCACTTCGAGCGCCATGGCCTCTGCTTCGTCACGGTGGTGGAGCGGCACGGCAAGTCGGACGGCAACGTCGCGCACGGCCTGCTCTCGAACTTCGGCCTGACCCGCGGCGCCGTCGCCTCCTCGGTCGGACACGACAGCCACAACATCATCCTGGCCGGCGTCAGCGAGGCCGACATGCAGGTGGCCCTGCGCGCGCTGGAGAAGACGCAGGGCGGCGTCTGCGTCGTGGTCGACGGCGAAGTGACCGCGATGGTGGAGTTGCCGATCGCGGGCCTGCTCTCCGACAAGCGCGTGACCGAGGTCGCCGAGGAGGTCAAGCTGATGAAGACGCAGTGGGAGGCCGCCGGCTGCACCATCCCCTACATGGGCTTCAACCTGATCCCGCTCTCGGTCATTCCCGAGATCCGCATCACCGACAAGGGCCTCGTGCTGGTGCCGCAGATGGAGATCGTGCCGCTGGTGGAACCCGCCTGATGGATCTCTTCCGCTCCGGGCTGATATCGCCGCGGCTGCACTATTTCCAGCTGGTTGCGCGGCTCGGCTCGGTGCGCCAGACGGCACAGGTTCTCAACGTCGCGCCATCCTCCATCAGCCGCGTCATCAAGGGGCTGGAGGACGAGATCGGAACGCCGCTCTTCGAGCGCGTGCGCCAGCGCCTGAAGCTCACCAGCGCCGGAGAGCTGCTGCTCTACCATGCGCGGCTGAGCACGTCGGAACTGTCGCGCGCCTGGTCGGAGATCAACGACCTGCGCGGGCTGAATCGCGGGGCTCTCACAGTCGCAGTGGTCGAAAGCGCCGCGCGCGGCCTGATGCCCGATGCGCTGGAGGCCTTCTGGGCGAAGCATCCGCTGATCACCGTTGACGTGCGGGTGGCGAGTTCCCAGCAGGCCTGCGACGCCGTGGCAGACGGCGAGTGCGACGCCGCCATCGCCTTCGACATCCGCGTTCCCCGTACCGTCCGCCGGCTTGCGACGGCACCGCTGCCGGTCGGCGTCGTGGCGCATCCCTCGAGCCGTTTCGCGGGCCGCAGAGAGCTGAAGCTGTTCGACCTGTCGGGCGAGCAGGTGATCCTGTCGGACGCGAGCCTGGCGCTCGGGCTTTCGGTCAACGAGGCGATCAACCGTTCGATCATCGATCTCACCCGCCGCACCCGCACCAATTCCATCGCGCTGATGGGCGATCTCGCCCGGCGCAATCTCGGCACGGCCCTGCAGACGCGGCTGGGCGTCGAGCGGGAACTCGCCGAGGGCAGCCTGATCTTCGTGCCGCTGCGCGACCCCAAGGTGCCGCCGCGGCGGCTGATGCTGCTCACCCGTGGCGAGCGCGAGATGTCGGAGGCGGCCTCCGCCTTCGCGGCGGTGCTCGCGCGCGCGGTCGAGCGGCTGGGAGAATGAGATGTTGCGTTTTACGCACCGATACGGCGCAGAAACATCGTCTATTCACAACAGCTGCACTTTGCCAGTCTCGGGGTCCACGGAGAATACGAGATGAAGCAGAGCGCCGTCGACGCGGTGATCAGAGGACTGAAGAAGGCAGGCGTGTCGATCGTCTGCTACCTGCCGGATTCGCTGTTCAAGGAACTCTATCCGGCGCTCGACGCCGATCCCGACATACGCACCATCCGCGTTACCAACGAGGGCGAGGGCGCCGCGATCTGCGGCGGCGTCTTCCTGTCGGGCAAGCGCGCGGCGCTGGTGATGGAGAATTCCGGCCTGCGCGCCTCGGTGGAACCGCTCGCCCGCATGGGCCTCGGCGCCGGCATACCGGTGGTCATGCTGATGAGTTATCGCGGCGAGCTCGGCGAGAACAACTGGTGGGCTATCCCGCACGGCATCACCATGGAGCCCGTGCTCGACGCGCTGCGCATCCCCTACCGGGTGGTCCGCGAGGAGGAGGCGATCGAGCGCGCGATCGTCGATGCCTATGCCTGGTCCTACGCCTCCTACTACCATTCGGCGATCGCGCTCGGCGGGGAGGTGGTGCGATGAAGCGCTACGACTGCATGACGGCGCTGGGCGCGCGCCTGAAGGACGAGCTCGTCATCCTGTCGCTCGGTGGCTCGGTGGACGAGTGGTACAACGCCGCGCCGCACATGCGCGAAGCGAGCCTGTTCCAGCAGCAGCTCGGCTGCGTCACGCCGCAGGCCTTCGGGCTGGCGGCGGGCCTGCCGCACCGCCGCATCGTCTCGCTCGACACCGATGGCGGGCTGCTGTTCAACCTCGGCATCCTTGCGACGCTCGGCAACGAGCAGCCGAAGAACCTCTTCGTCGTGGTCTGGGACAACGAGCGCTACCAGTCGATCGGCGGCCCGCCGACCCACACCGCCTTCGGCCGCGTCGACCTCGCCGCCATCGCCCGCGGCGCGGGCGTCGAGCACGCCTATACGGTGCGCACCGTCGAGGATTTCGATGCCCATTGCGAGGCCGGCCTGAAGGCCGACGTGCCCTACGTCGTGGTCGCAAAGGTGGACGGCATCCTGCAGCCCGGGATCAAGCGCAAGCATTCCGACGGCCGTGAGGACAAGTACATCTTCGTGCGCCACGTGGAGGCGACGGAGGGCATCGTCATCATGGGCCCGAGCGAGCACAACTGACGGGCGCCCGATGACATGACCGCCCTTTCCGTCCTCCCGATGAAGCCGCTTGCCGCCGGCTACGACGTCATCGTCGTCGGCTCCGGCTCCGGCGGTGCGGCGGTGACGCGGCGGCTGGTCGATGCGGGCGTCGAGGTGCTGCTGATCGAGGCGGGACCGGCGGGGATCGGCGTTCCCGAGATCGAGGATCCGGCGCAGTGGGTGCCGCTGATGCGCAGCCGCTGGGACTGGGGCTACGACTATGCGCCGGCGCCGCATGTCGACGGACGGATCATCGCGATCCCGCGCGGAAAAGTGCTGGGCGGCTCGACGGCGATCAACGCCATGATGTGGTATCGCGGCCACCCGATGGACTATGACGCATGGGAAGCGGCGGGTGCGGCGGGCTGGAGCTTCGCAGACTGCCTGCCGTACTTCCGCACATGCGAGGACTGGGAGGACGGCGAGACCGAGCTTCGCGGCGCCGGCGGCCCCCTGCGCATCGAGCGCGCAGCCGAGATGCACCCGGTGGCGCAGGCGCTGATCGACGGGGCGGCGGCCATCGGCATCCCGGTGATCGACGACCCCAACGGCCCCGACAACGAAGGCGCCACGCGCTCGAACTTCAACATTGCCGGCGGCCGGCGCTGGAGCTCGGCCACCGGCTATCTCTGGCCGATCCTCGACCGTCCGAACCTCACCATCGTGACGGACTCGCTCGCCGTCGCGCTGGTCGTCGAGAACGGTCGCTGTACAGCAGTGCGGCACGTGGTCGAGGGGCAGACGGTGGAGACGCGGGCACATCAGCGCGTCGTGCTTGCGGCCGGCGCGATCGACACGCCGCGGCTCCTGATGCTGTCGGGCATCGGCGATCCGGCCGAACTCGCCCGGCTCGGCCTTCCCGTCATCCACGCTTTGCCGGGCGTCGGCAAAAACCTGCAGGACCATCCGCTGGCGCAGGCCTGTGTCGTCCGCTCGAAACGACCGCTCGGCCCGGTCACCGGCAATGGCGGCGGCTCGATGGTGAACTGGAAGTCGCGGTCCGGCCTGCCGCAGGCCGACGTGCACGCCTTTCCCGTGCAGGGCAACAGCGCCGAGCCGCCATTGCGCGCCCGCTACGACCTGTCGGGCGACGTCTTCTCCTTCGGCTTCGGGCTGATGCGCTCGAAAAGCGTCGGTCATATGCGCCTGCTCGAGGGCCGGCCCGGCGGCGCGCTGGAGATCCAGCCGAACTATCTGGCCGAGCCCGAGGACCGCGGGGCGATGCTCGCCGCCTTCGAGCAGGTGATGGACATGGCGGCGGCACCGGTCAATGCGCATCTCTTCGACGGCTTCGCCGCGCCCGACCGGCGCCTCACCCGTGCGGAGGCCGAGACCTTCGTCAAGGAGGCCTGCTCGACCTTCTTCCACACCTGCGGCACCTGCCGGATGGGCGAGGACGACCTTGCCGTGGTGGACAGCCGGCTGTCGCTGCGGGGCCTCGGCGGC
>Ga0208243_1000738_pt1 | contig 14938 bp, 17 predicted proteins | sample Subbio2Aug_QV12A_FD_184826 | JGI IMG/M metagenome (GOLD analysis project Ga0208243, IMG submission 184826) | Serpentinite rock and fluid subsurface biosphere microbial communities from McLaughlin Reserve, California, USA - CR12Aug_QV12A (SPAdes) | ecosystem: Environmental > Terrestrial > Deep...
AACGCTATGGGGCAATGACCATGGTCGACGATGCCCACGGCGAAGGGGTACTCGGCGAGAACGGGCGCGGCATTGTCGACCACTTCCATTTGCATGGGCAGGTTGACGTCGAAGTCGGCACTTTCTCCAAAGCTATCGGCACAATCGGCGGGTTTGCTGCGGGGAGCTCTCGGCTGATCGAGTACCTAAAGCAGCGCGCTCGGCCCTTCCTCTTTAGCTCGGCCCTCACTCCGCCTGATGTGGCGGCCACGAAGCAGGCCATCGCAATCCTTACCGCGAGCGGCGAGCCAGTAGAGCGCTTGTGGAGTAATGCGCGCTATTTCAAGGTCGGCATGAGCAAGCTAGGCTTTGACATTGGGAGCAGCGAGACACCCATAACGCCGGTGATGCTAGGTGAGGCCGAAGTCGCAGGCGAAATGAGTCGCCGCCTATTCCAGAGGGGTGTATTTGCCACCAAAATCGGCTTCCCGACCGTCGCTAAGGGTAAAGCGCGCATTCGCGCCATGATTTCCGCTTCGCACACCACAGACGACCTCGACTACGCTCTCGAAGCGTTCGCCGCTGTTGGCAAGGAGATGCAGGTTATCAGGTGAAAAAGATATACGCCAAAGATTTAGCTGTGGGCACACAGGTAAAAAGCCATTTCTTTGTTATCGAAAGAAGGCTTGTCAAATACACTAAGAACGGTGTGCCCGCTTGCGGCATGGTTTTGTCACTTGGCGACCGCACAGGTCGAGTATCTGCGGTAGCTTGGAACGAAGCCCTTGTGGCCGACAACTCCTACCGCAAAGACGACATCGTATGGGTGTCGGGTCGCGTGCAAGACTACCGCGGCGACAAGCAGATTTACCTCGACGAGATAGCGCGCGCGAACCTTGCCGATGTTGACGCGCTTGACTTTTCTACGCCTCCGCCGCGTCCGCTTGCCGAAATGTGGCGCGAACTAGAGGCGATTATGTCCAGCATCAAAACCCCGTGTTTGCGGGATTTATTGTCACGCTATTTTTCACAGCCCGGGGTGCAGCATGCTTTCCAGCAGGCACCTGCCGGTCGCGACGTACACCACGCCCATGTAGGCGGCCTCCTTATGCATACCTTAGAAGTCATAGCCTATGCCGAGCGCATGGCAGAGGTGCAAGGCGCACGCCTAAACCGCGACCTGCTGCTTACGGGGGCAATCTTTCATGACGCCGCTAAAACCGAGGAATACGAACCGCGCGCCTTTGGCTTTGAAGTTACAGATAGAGGCAAACTCATCGGCCATGTGGTGTTGGGAGCAGAGCTAATCGGGAGCCTAACAGAGCGCCTCCAAGCCTTCCCGACGGCCCTGCGGGATGAACTAAAGCATCTCGTCCTTAGTCACCACGGCCAGCGGGAATGGGGCTCGCCTGAGGAACCGAAAACCGCTGACGCCGTGGCCCTGCACCTAGCCGACTTAACCAGTAGCAGACTAGCTCAGGTTGACAAGATAATTAACGAGACCCTTTCGCTTGGCGAGCGCTGGTCGGCGTGGGACAGGCGCCTCGAGCGAAGCATCCTAGCGGATGTCTGGGAGGAAGATAAGAGTGAAGCGTAGCGTATCTCTGGTACTTATTTTACTCGTCGCAGCCGTGGCCTGGTTTCTGGCTCGGCCGGGTGGCGGCGACGACCTAAAAACTCCCCAGCCCTTTACGGCGTTTCAGCGCGCGATAGCGGAGAGCAGGCCGGTTTTCGTCATGATTACCGCGGACACTTGACGCGCCTGTGTAATAATGTATCCCGCGGTGCGGGAGCTTAAGGCCGAGTTTGGCACACAGGTCGCCTTTGTTGTCGCGGACACGACGGAAAGGGAGACGGGGGAGCTCGTTCTGCGCTTTAACGTGCGGACTATCCCTCACTTCGTGATGATTTCCGCAACCGGGCGTGAAGAGCAACGCGTCGGGGGCATGTCTAAGGAAACACTGCGGCAGTTTCTGCTGCAGGGGCTTGACCCATGATTGCGCTGGAAACGTTACAGAACATACTGGCGGGGCAGCTTGGTTGGGCTTTGCTGGCTGCGTTTTCGGCCGGGGTATTAACCAGCCTCTCCCCCTGCATCATTGCGATGATGCCGCTGGTTTTGGGCTATGTAGGCGTCTTTAAGGGTATAAAAACGCGCCGCAGCCTGCTCCTTGTGCTCTGTCTAATCCTCGGGCTGGCCAGCGCCTTTACGGGGCTCGGGGTGGCGGCAGCTCTTTTAGGCGGCATAATCGGCATCACAACTGACTTTCTACCCCTGCTACTAGGCGCAGTGTTAGTCCTGATGGGGCTTAGTTTAATGCAGCTTATTCAACTGCCGGTATCCGCCGTCAGTAAGCTTCCCCTGCGCACGGACGGGTTGCTCGGGGCCTACATAGTGGGGCTGGTATTTGGGCTCGCCGCGTCACCCTGCGCGGGACCGGTGCTTGGCGTCATCGTCGGTGTTGCTGCGGCCTCCGGGCGCATCTATACGGGTGGGCTACTGCTGTTTGCGTTTGGGATAGGGCAGGGCGTGCCGTTACTGCTGGTGGGAAGCGCAGCTGGAGCCCTCCGCGCTTGGCGGGGTCTAAGTCGCTACTGGGACTATGGCGCGTACGTAGCCGGCCTGCTGTTTGTCGGCGTAGGACTGTATTTGATCTTTAGTAACGTTTGAGGGAGGGGGCTGCTGGCTCCTGGCTGCTGGCTCTTGGTAGAGGGAGCGTGCTTCGTACTCCGTAGAGGACGGGCACTTCGCACTTCGCACTTCGCACTTCGTGGAGACAGAGCGTGCTCTCAAAGCTCAAAGCCCGTTCTTCTAACGCCTCAAGCCTCAAGCCTAAAGCCTCTCCCCAGGCCACAAGCGACAAGCCACAAGCGACAACTCCCTGGCGGCTGGCGGCTGGCAGCTGGCGGCTGGCAGCTGGCACCTCACCCCTCACCGCTCACTTGCGTACACTGAGGTAAAGTGCGCGTTGGGGGAGTGCAGGGTGAAAGTTCTATATGTACTGCCGCCGGACGGTTCGACGCTTGAGGTGGACGAGTCACGTCCGTCAATCTTTACGGTGGCCGCTCTGCTGTCGCGTCAAGGAATAGAAGTATCGATGCTGTTGCCGACCGGCATGTCGGCACCGGAGGCAAGCGGTATACGCCTATACCGTTGGCCGCCCGTTTTTCCCGCGGAAGTGCTGCGACAGGTACTTCGGGAAACGCGGCCGACAGCGGTGCATGTCGAGAACTGCCCGTGGGTGGTACCCGCCTTACGCCAAACTTATCAAGGCTATGTACTGCTCCACTTACAGTCGCTGCGGCCCCTTTCCCAAGACTTCATTTCACGCCGCGACCTGCGCCTTTCGCTCTGCTTAGTCGACCAAGTCGTCGTCAATAGCTTCTTCTTGAAGAACATCTTTATCGGGAAATTCTATGGGTTGCGCTTGCGCGTGAACGTCGTTTACCCCGGTGTCGATGGTGCCGTCTTCTTTCCCGCACACGGCGACAGAGGACTTATGCGGGAGCGACAAAAACAGCGCTTGCTCTGGGATGTGGAGCCGGACGAGAAGGTTCTGTTATTGGCCCACACACCGCATGACCCAAAAGGGCTGGAGCTACTGCAAAAATGCCCGCTTGATACCGAACTGAGTCGCGCTAAGCTCTTGGCCGTTAGCGCTCCTCTTGAGCCAAAGATCTACCGAGCGGCCGACATGTTCCTTTACCCGACACAGGACCGTGCCGCGGCGGGACACGATTGTCTCCCCGCAATGGCCACGGCGCTACCTGTTGTGGCTAGTCTGCGCGGGAGTGTGCCCGAGGTGGTAGGACCGCAAGCCGGACATTTCATTCGCCAATTTGCTGACGCTAAGGCGTGGGCTAACGGGCTGCTCGCGCTAATCTCAAACTCCATGCTACAGAAGACAATGGCACAGGCCGGGCTCTTGCGCAGCCGCACCTTTACTTGGGAACGCACAGCGTGGGATTTTGTGGCGCTTTACTCGCGCGGACATCTTTCTCTTGGTTAAAGGGCTACACTGTGCTAGAATAGGCAAGGAAGCAGTCAAGCTATCACCAAGGCGGGGGATTGTACCATGAAGGAAGTCTTTAAGCTTAGCGTCACGCTCGCCCTTATCTGCGCTATTGCGGGCGCGGCCCTTGCGGCCACTCACTCTGTAACCAGCGTCGTCATTGCCGAGCGTAAACAGGCCGAGCTGCAGCGGGCACTCGGCGAGCTTTTGCCTGCCGCCGACAGATTCGAAGAAACAACGCGTGACGGCGTCACCTTCTTTCTGGCCACTAAGGGCGGAACGCCCGTAGGAGCAGTGATGCAGAGCGCCGGTAGCGGCTACGCCGGTCCGATCAACTTGTTAGTCGCGGTCGACATGTCCGGTACGGCACAGGGCGTGCGCATTACCGGGCACCGCGAAACGCCGGGCATCGGCGACCGAGTAACGGAGGCGGATTTCCTGCGACAGTTTGTCGGCAAGACGGCGCGCGACCCACTGGCGGTGGGAGGCGATGTCCAAGCCATCTCCCGCGCGACATTGTCGGTACGTGGCGTAACTGCCGGGGTGAGGAATGCACTGCTCATGTTTGGACAGCACGTCCTAGGCGGCGCGCCGCCTGTTCCGGTCGACAGATTTGTGCGTGACCTAGCTACTATTCCTGACGGCGAGTATCAGGGTGAAGGAAGCGGCTTGTTTGGGCCGATTAGAGTTTTAGTCACCGTCAAGTCCGGCCGCGTGGAAAGCGTCAAGGTTTTGGCCCACCAAGACACGCCGGAGTATGCTAATCCCGCCTTCGTGGAACTGACTAAGGCTGTAATCCGTGAGCAAGACCCAGAAGTTGATGCCGTCTCGGGTGCCACCGCCTCTAGCGAAGGCTTTGTGTCGGCAGTAATCGATGCCTTAGAAAAGGCGCCCAATAAGTAGGGTGGATGCGCGAGAACAAAGTGAACTATAAGGGCTGCCGTCATGTTGGTGGTAGCTCTTACCTTTGTGGGGGGTTTTTATGTCGCGGTATACTCGCCTAATCGGTTGGACTCTGGCCTTATTTTTGCTCTGGCTGCTATTTGCGCAGAGCTTAGACACTCAGTCTTTAATTACAGGTTGGTTGGTGGCGGGGCTGATTACTTTTGTTAATCGGGACCTCTTGCTTAGTTTTACGAATGACTTGCATATCAGCCGCCGGAACCTTTCCGCATGGCTGACCTATGTTCGGTACTTAATCATCGACGTAGTCAAGGCTTCTGTGCAAGTTGCCGAACTCGCCTTCGCGCGCAAGTTAGACATAAAGCCGCAGTTTGTCACGCACGCGAGCAAGCTCAAGGAACCGATGATGCGCGTATTCCTAGCCAATAGCATTACCCTGACGCCGGGCACCATCTCGGTCGAAGCCCCGGCACAAGGAGACTTTGTCGTCCACGCCCTGACGGACGGTGCCGCGGCCGGACTTGCCGACTGGCATATCGAGAATTTGCTGGTCGAGATTGAGAGGCGACACTAATGGAACTGACCGCGCTGTTAGTTACGTGTCTGGGGCTAATGCTGTTGACTTTTGCTTCCTTGTATCGCGCAGTTGTGGGGCCGACGCCCGCTGATAGAGTTGTGGCGATAAACGTTATCGGCACAAAAACGGTGGTCGTGCTGATGCTGATTGGCTACATTTTTCAGGAAGTCCCCTACTACCTCGACGTCGCCATCGTCTACGCACTAATTAGCTTCCTGCTAACTATAGGAGTAGCTCGCTATATCGAGCGGGGCACCATTGTATGAGAGGTACAAAGCTATGATAGCAACCCTTGTTGGTACGGCGTTTCTCCTTTGCGGTTTGTTCTTTTTTACCGCCGGCACGGTCGGCCTGCTGCGCTTCCCCGACGCACTCTCCCGCATGCACGCCACGACTAAGTGTGACACTTTGGGGGCAGGGTTAGTGCTGGTCGGCCTTATGTTCTTTGAGGGCGGCAGCGTCTATCTTGTACTTAAGGTCATACTGCTTATCGTCTTTTTGTGGGTTACAACGCCGGCAGCCGCGCACTATATGGCGCGAGCGGTATACCGTACGCGAAGGGAGGACGGGCATGCTAGCGGCAATTAATATCCTGTTGTTGCTGTTCCTCGTGGTCTGTGCCATTGTCGTCGCGCGCACGAAAGACTTACTTAGTGCGACCATTATTTTTGGGGCCTACAGCATGGTCATGTCCATTATCTGGCAACAGCTGCATTCTCCCGACGTCGCCATTACCGAAGCCGCCATCGGTGCCGGGGCAACCTCACTCTTGTTTCTTGCCGCCATCAGCCGCACCGGGAGGCACGAGGAATGAGAAAGGCCATAACCGTGGTGATTTTGCTTGGCATCGGTGTGCTGTTCATGCTGATGGTCGCCGAGATGCCGTTGTATGGCGACCCGAACGCTCCCGCTCACCAAGGCATTATGCAGAAGTACATTGCCGACAGCGCGCGCGATACCGGAGCGATTAACACTATCGCCGCCATCATCATCGATTACCGCGCTTACGATACATTAGGCGAGGCCACCGTCTTGTTTGTGGCGGTCGTGGCAGTAACGGCCGCGCTTTACGGGGGATACGAACATGCATGACATGATTTTAGAGATGCTTGGGAGAGTACTCATTCCGGCGACCCAGCTCTTTGGCGCGTACATCCTGTTTCACGGCCATCTGTCGCCGGGCGGCGGTTTCTCCGGCGGCACGATTATCGGCGCGAGCTTTATTTTCTATAGTCTCGTCTATCGATTTACTGCCAAGAAACACCGCCTAAAGCACGAGACGTCCCTCCTGTTTGAGGTAGGCGGAGCACTAATCTACGTGGGAGCGGGCCTTGTGGGTATCTTGGCCGGGCGACATTTCCTTACTAACCAAGGAGTGTTTCCGATCGGAGAGCCGGGCCGCCTCTGGAGCAGCGGCATGATCTTGCTGGTGACGCTAGGCATCGGCGCCAAGGTCGCGGGCACGGTGTTTAAGCTGTTCCAAGAGCTGTTGGAAGGAGGTGCAGAACCGGATGGACATCATTGAGCGCCTATGGGCTAACATCTACTACTTGGCTTCTGTAATACTCTTCATTATCGGCTTTCATACCATGCTGACGCACAATAATCTGTTGAAAAAAATCATGGGTATGAACATTATGGACACGTCGCTGTTTTTATTCTTTGTCGCTATCGGCTATATTCGCGGCGGGCAGGCACCTATTCTAAGAGAGGGTGTAGTGCAGTATGTCAATCCCGTGCCTTCCGCACTTATTCTTACAGGTATAGTTATTTCCGTAAGCTTCACCGCCTTTGCTTTGGCTCTGGTGGTGCTCTTGCACAGGCAGTACGGCACGATTGACGCGGACAAGATTATCGCTCTGAGGAGTAAACGACATGCCTAGTCTGACACACGCGCCTGTACTTATTGTTGTGGTCCTACTTTTGGCTGCTTTTGTTACGCCGCTCTTGGGTAAGCGCGAATCTGCCGTAAATGCAGTCTTCTTGGGCGCAGGCCTGTCGGCCTTTGCCCTAACCCTACGTATGACTATGCAGGTTTTAGCGCAGGGCACACTCAGTTATCCTGTTGGCGGCTGGCCGGCACCGTATGGCATTGTGGTGTGGGTGGACGTCTTTGCGGCCTTTTCCTCCCTCGTTATTGCCACCGTATCCCTCATTATTTCTTGGTTTGCCGTCTGTGGCCCGCGCGAGGTGCGCAACAACAGCGCTTACTTTACGCTAATCTTGCTGCTCACTGCCGCCATGCAGGGCATGGTAATGGCGGGGGACTTGTTTAACCTCTTTGTTTTTATCGAGATTAGCTCGCTCGCGGCTATCGCCATTATCGCCATCAAGGGCACTAAGGAGAGCGTGGAAGCGAGCTTCCGCTACCTAGTCCTAAGCGCCCTAGGTTCTGGAGGACTGCTCTTTGGTATAGCCTTAATCTTTATGATTACCGGACATCTCAACATGGACTACATTCGCGCCACGCTGACCATAACAGCAACGCAGTACCCCTTAAATTTGCTGACTGCCATAGGCCTAATGGTGGTAGGATTTGGCGTCAAGGCCGCGCTCTTCCCCATGCATGTGTGGTTGCCCGACGCGCATTCTAACGCCCCTACCGCCTCTAGCGCTTTGCTCAGCGGTTTGGTCGTAAAGGTTTACATCATTGCGCTTATGCGGATTGCCTACTTAGCGTTAGGGCTTGAAATCTTTGCGCTGTTGCCGGTACGACACCTTTTCTTGGCACTTTCGACAGGCGCGCTGCTGGTGGGCTCTGTTTTTGCCATGGTCCAGGATAACGTCAAACGCCTACTGGCCTTTTCCACCGTAGCGCAAGTGGGATATATCTTCCTCGGGTTTGGCTTGTTCAGTCAGCGCGCTATTGAAGGCGGTGTGCTACACATCCTTAACCACGCCGTAATGAAGTCTCTGTTGTTCTTAACTGCCGGAGTAATAATCCAGCAGACCGGAATCAAGAAGCTGTCGCAGTTTAATGGCCTAGGACGCAGGATGCCGCTTACTTTCGCGGCTTTCGCCGTCGGTGCGATGTCCATGGTGGGCATCCCGGGTACGGCTGGGTTCATTTCAAAGCTGTACTTGGCGCTGGGGGCACTTGACGCGGATATGATGATCTTCGCCGTATTTATCCTTATCAGCAGTCTGCTTAACGCGGCCTATTACTTTCCCATAATTATCTCCGCTTTCTTTGGCAGCGAGAGCGAGGTTGCTGCTACAGAACCGGCTACGAGCGTGCTGGCTCCTATCGCGATGCTGGTGAGCATGGTCTTTTTCTTTGGCTTGTTCCCTTCCCTGATGGTTCCTCTGGTGCGCCAGACAGCTCATCTTTTTGTAAGATAATATTGGAGGACTTTTCTATGCAGCCTACATCTTGGTCGTTGACTCTGCCTATACTCGTGCCGCTTTTCCTAGCCATCGTTATTTACGCCGTGGAGCGCCGCTCTTGGCAGCTGCGCAACGGCCTTTCGGTATTGGCAGCCCTAGCTTCTTTTCTGCTTGTGGCACGGCACTATAATGCTATTATGGACGATACGACGCTAATTGCGGAGTTCCCCGACTTACTGCCTCCGCTTGGCCTTTCGTTTCGCATGGATTATTTGGCGTTCCTTGTGGCGGCGGTAGTTTCCTTTGTCTGGTTGGCAGTCACGATTTACTCTACCGCCTATATGGTCAAGGAGCACGCCAAAAACAGGTACTACCCTTTCTCCGTGCTGACATTAGCGGGTGCCATGGGCGTTGTCCTAAGCGGCGACCTGTTCACGTTCTTCTTGTTCTTTGAAGTGATGTCGCTTTCGGCCTATGTGCTGGTAATCCACGAAGAGACTGCGCAAGCTATGCGCGCAGGCTATAGATACCTGATTCTTACCATTATTGGCGGATTAGCACTTTTGTTTGCCATTATCGCGGTTTTTCAGGGCGCAGGCACGGTTGCCTTTACGCCCGGCGGCCTGCCGCTTGAGGTAACCGGTCTCACTATTTTGGCTTTCCTCGGTTTTCTCGTCGGGTTTGGCATTAAGGCCGGGATGGTACCCTTGCATGTGTGGCTGCCGGAAGCGCATCCGGTAGCACCTAGCCCTGCGAGTGCGCTGCTCTCGGGCCTAATGCTAAAAACCGGAGCCTTCGGGCTTATCCGCGTTGTCTACCAGATTTTCGGCTTAGACATGGTACAACGTGCGGGGTGGAACGACCTACTGGTCTGGATGGCAGCCATAACGGTTTTCCTAGGGTCGGCTGTGGCCGTTACTCAAGATGAAGTCAAACGTCGGCTTGCCTATTCAAGTGTTGGGCAGATGGGGTATATTCTCCTGGGTATAGGGTTGCTGCAGGAAAGGGCTTTGATCGGGGCAATCTTTCATATCTTTGCTCATGCGCTTATGAAGTCAAGCCTGTTCTTAGCGGCAGGGTCTGTAATCTACCGCACAGGCAAGCGCCGGGTATCGGAGTGGGTAGGTATGGGCAGAAGCATGTTAGTCACCATGACGGTGTTTACCGTGGCCGCGCTTTCGATGGTTGGTGTTCCTCCACTGGTTGGGTTTGTTTCTAAGTGGGAGTTAGCACTCGGCGCGCTTGATGCAGGGAGCATCCCATTCGTCATGCTGCTTTTGCTTAGCTCACTAATGAACTTCATTTACTACTTTCCGCTTATTCAAAATGCCTTCTTTGGCGAAGGAATAGCGCACGTGGAGCAGCCGCGAGCTAAGCGACCGGAGGTGCCTTGGGCCATGCTGCTTCCTATGGTCGTGCTTGGCCTCGTTATTCTCGTGATTGACTTATTGCCGTATAACGTGGCTCTGGAACTCGCCGAGAGAGCGGCACACGCGCTTTTCTTAGCTAAATAGGGAGGGCAGAGATGTGCGTTCCCTAGACCTCTTGCTCCTCGCACCCATACTATTGCCCCTCCTTGGTGCAGCTCTGGTCCTTCTTTGCCGCCAAAATAAGCGACTGCGCGACGCGATAACGATTGCCTCTGCTTTGGCGACAGTGGCTGCCGCCGGAGCGGTCCATCTCCTTAACCCGACGCACCGCCTAGAGCTTGTCTTCTTCCGCCTTGTCGATTACGGGCTTAGCTTTCGCCCGACAAACCTAGGCACACTCTTCGCCCTGCTGTCGGCAGGGCTTTGGGCGTTAATCACCGTGTATGCCGTGAGCTATATGCACCGCAGTCACTCGCAGACGCGCTTTTTTGGCTTCCTCTTAGTGAGCCTTAGCGGGTGTCTGGGTGTCTTCTTGGCGGGAGACTATTTTACGTTGTTTTTGTTTTTCGAGATAATGACTTTCGCCGCCTATCCCCTTGTTATTCACGACGAAGACGACGAAGCTATGCGCGCAGGCGATAGCTATCTCTATATGGGCGTGGCCGGGGGGCTGGTACTACTACTTGGCATTCTACTTTTGGTTTGGACTACAGGTACGGCAGACATTGTGCCGGTGCTTGACAGGTTGCAGGGCGGACCAGTTAGTCCGTATGTGGTAGTGCTTGTGTTTCTCATCGGGTTTGGCGTCAAGGCCGGGTTGGTTCCTCTGCACGTATGGATACCGCACGCCTACCCGGTGGCGCCTGCTCCCGGCACGGCGTTGCTCTCGGGCGTGATGGGCAAGACCGGCTTCTACGGCATCCTGAGCGTTCTTACCGTTACATTGTCCTTGCCGGTTCCGGCGCAGGCAACCGCCGCCATCCCCCAGCAGATTGGCTTCGTACTTATCTGGGTAGCCCTGCTCACAATTCTTTGCGGCGCGATTATGGCTTTGTTGCAGAGGAACGTCAAGCGCCTCTTGGCCTATTCCAGTATCAGCCAGATGGGCTATGTGATGCTTGCCGTCGGCTGTGCGGCCTACTTAGGTGCCAAGGGTGGCCTACCCTACACCGCCGCTGTGTTTCACGCCTTTAACCATGCTGTGTTTAAGGCGGGGTTGTTTATGATGATGGGGTCGGTGTACCTGCGCGCCCAGTCACTCGACCTAGGCCGACTTGGGGGCATGGCCAAGGTCTTGCCCTTTACGGCTGTTACGACTTTGATTGCAGCCCTAGCCGTCCTCGGCATCCCCGGTTTTAGCGGGTTTGGCAGCAAGAAACTTATTCAGTACGGCATCGAGAAGGCCGCAGCGTATGGCGGCGAGGAAATCCTGACTTGGGCTGTATGGTTGTTTATACTGGGCTCGGCTTTGACGGCCGCGTACTTCGTTAAGCTCTACTACGGCGTGTTCCTAGGCGCGAACCGCGGGCAAATAACGCAGGGAACCAAGGAAGGCGTAGCTATCCCGGCGGTGCTCGGTCTTATTGCGGCCAGTATCGTGGCCATAGGTTTGTTCCCGGAGCGTCTCATTGGCCTAATGGCTAGGAGTGCGGCGAGCACCGTAGTCGACTTTGGCGTAATGATGCAGCAGCTATCCGGCGTAAAGCTGTGGACTACGAGCTCGTATGTTGCGGTGGCTATTCCTGTAGCCCTTGGGGCACTGATTTTCCTAGCGGCGCGCCGCTATCGGTTTGGCGAGGGCGCTGTGCCTTGGTGGCTGTCTGTAGAGGCGGTGCTTTATCGCCCTGTCTCCCAAGGGTTTCTTAGGTTCTGCTGCCGCTATGTTACGCGTGTGGAGGGCGGCATTTGCGACCTCTACGACCGGAGCGGCAGTGTGTCTCACAGTGTTCTCCGCCGCGTCAAGAAGTTAGACGACATGCTCGACGAAGGCTACGAGGTGGCGGGTCGCGCGACAAATCTCGTCATAGAGCAAGCGCGCGGGCTCGAGCAGGGGCTTGAGGAGACTTATCTGCGTACAGCTCACCAAGTTGATGCCTTAACGAAAACTGCAGCTGACGTTGAAAGTGGTATCGACTCGGCCTATGCGCGCGTAGGACATGCGGCGGTGCAAACAACACGACGCATGCGCAATGAGGCGGCTGGCGATAGCGAAACAACAGAACACCAACCGGTAGTCTGGAACCCACAGAACGTCACGTTGGGGTCACTGGTGGTGGCCGCGGTGATGCTTGGGGTGCTGGTGGTCTTATATGTGGTTGGAATCAGAGTTCTAAGGTAAGAAAAGCGAGGTGCGTCTTTGACTGCGCTAGACAAGAAAATTCTGCTGGGCATAGTTGTCGTAATACTGCTGGCAGGTACGTGGGTTCTTTACCGCCATTTGGCGGTAAAGCCCGGCGGGGTGGCGCTAATTGCCGTGGATAACCGCGAAGTGAAGCAAGTGCCTCTCCGCCCAGGAGAAGCTCGGCATCGCTTTACCGTGCGCGGGACGCGCGGAGACCTGCTGATTGAGGTAGATGGAGAGCACATTCGTGTCGTGGAGGCGGATTGCCCGGATAAAGTATGTATCGGTATGGGGAAGAAAAGCCGTCCAGGCGAAGTCATCGTGTGCATGCCAAACCGCGTTATTATCCGCGTGGAAGAAGACACGCGCGATTAGCGCGCGAACAAGGAGGCAAGGCAAGTGTGGGATATCATAGTTAACCCCATCGCCGGGCGTGGCCGCACGCAAAAAGCGCTTCCCCGGTTGGAAAGCGCACTACAGGCAAAGCAAATCCCCTACCGGCTGCATCGCACTAAAGAGCCCGGCCATGCGACGCTGTTGGCGCGCGAACTAGCGCAGACCGGGGCAGTGGTCGTAGGCGCGATGGGGGGAGATGGCACCGCGCATGAGGTGCTCAATGGGCTCATCGGCACGGAAGCGACGCTAGCGGTTATACCTACCGGCACAGGGAACGACCTAGCGCGCGGTTTAAACGTTCCCCTCGAGATTAACGCGGCGGTGCAGGCGTTGTCAGGCGCCCCTACGCGCGCCATTGATTACGGGGTAGACACTGACGCCGCCTTTGGCGTAATCTTGGGGCTTGGGTTTACGACCGAAGTGATGACGCATGTCAACAAGTACAAGGACTTTTTGCGCGGGCCGCTGGCTATCGCTGCAGCGGTCGTCAAGGTGATACATGCGCTTACGCCTGAGGACATGGAAATAGAACTTGATGGCAAAATTATGCGGCGCAAAACCGTCGCCGTATTTATCATGAACTCCTGTTGGACAGGCGGCGGCATGTATGTAACCCCGCGAGCGAAACTCAATGACGGACTGCTGCATGTATGCCTTGTCAACGAACTAAGCCGCACGGCTTTGCTTGGCTTGTTGCCTAAGGTCTACTCGGGCGGACACGTAGGACACCCCGCGGTAGAGTTTTTTACCTGTAAGACGATAAAGATTTCGGCCGAACGCACCATGACCAAAATGTTTGACGGCACCGTTTATGGTAGCACGCCGGTGGCAGCAAGGGTTGTGCCGGGAGGCATAAAAGTCCTAGCGCCGAGTGGAGGCAGGCTGTTACCTTAAGCTAGGTCGCGCTCGCCGCCGCGCTCTCTCCGGCTAACCTGCCGCTCCCGAAAGCCCAGTGCAGGTTGTAGCCGCCGCATCTGCCGTGCACATCAAGTACCTCCCCGGCTAAAAATAGGCCGGGGTGTTTCTTTGACCTAAAGGAAGGGATATCCACTTCGCAGAGGGGCACGCCGCCCCATGTTGTCTGTGCCTGTTCCCAAGTGTTAAGTCCAAGGATGGGGAACATCCAGTTCCACTGCAGAGCGGCGAGTGCTGTAAGCTCGCTGTTGCGCAGTTTGCGTGACGGCAGGTCAAGTGGTAGAGAGGCCTCCTGCAAGAGGGGCGCAATCAGTTGAGTTGGGAGGTAGCCTTGTAGCGCGTCGTGCATAGACTTGTGGCCGAGGAGTCGCAGGCGGTCGCGCAGATAGCTTTCCAGTGCGGGAAGAGACGCTTGGTCTGCTAGGCACAGGTGCAGTGTGAGTCCGGCGCGGTGTCCGATATGTGCAGTTAAGTCAAAAACGGGTATGCCGGAGATGCCGTAGTCGGTAAAGAGGACTTCTCCCACTTCCTCTTTGGCAAGCTCAGGTATAGACACGCGTGCCTGCAAGCGCAACCCTGAGAGCCGCTTAAGGTGGGGGCTAGAAAGCCTAAGGCCTACGAGTGCTGGTGCCGGGGGCAAAATTGTGTGCCCGAACCTAGCGGCAAAGTTGTACCCGTCTCCGCTACAGCCTAGCTGTGGGGCGGCTTTGCCTCCGGTAGCGAGAATAACCGAGCGTGCCGCGAGTCTTTGCCCGTCCTGGGTCACTACTTCTAGGGCGCCGTCGCGCTCGGTCGAGTCGATTGCTGCGACGTGGGCATTCTGGGTAACACCGACCTTAAGGCGTGTCAGCTCATGCAGCAGCACTTCCAGGACGCTCTTCGCCTGCATGGTGCGCGGGTAGAGGCGTCCATCCTCGGGCGTGAGTTCGAGGCCAAGCTTTTGCCAATAGGCGCGGGTATCGCCGACAGTGAGTTTGTCAAGTAGGGGACCAAGTAGCGCCGAGTCCTGGCTTACATAATGCGCGGGGGAAATGTCAGCGTTACTGAGATTGCAGCGGCCGTTGCCGCTGGCCAGGATTTTCTTGCCAAGGTGAGGACGCTTCTCAAGCAGCATAAC
>Ga0208243_1000740_pt1 | contig 14853 bp, 11 predicted proteins | sample Subbio2Aug_QV12A_FD_184826 | JGI IMG/M metagenome (GOLD analysis project Ga0208243, IMG submission 184826) | Serpentinite rock and fluid subsurface biosphere microbial communities from McLaughlin Reserve, California, USA - CR12Aug_QV12A (SPAdes) | ecosystem: Environmental > Terrestrial > Deep...
GCCGGGGCCTGTAAGCTTGGAAGAGTGGCCTATAAGCTTGCTAAGGGTGATGTAAAAAGGGTTGTTTTTTATCTTCACGGTTCCTTTGCTAAAACCTATAGAGGTCATGGTACTGATAAGGCACTATTAGGAGGAATTTTAGGCTTCGAGGCTGATGATGAAAGAATTATTGATTCCTATAGGATAGCTGAAGAAAAGGGAATAGAGTATAGGTTTGAAGAGACTGATTTAGGGGATTTTCATCCAAATACTGTAAAGATACAGGTGCAGGGGGAAAAAAACAAGCTTCAGGTTGTTGGCTCTTCAATTGGTGGTGGGAGCATTAGGATTACTGAAATTGACGGTGTAGAGCTGGAGTTTACAGGTGAATTTCCTACCCTGATAATTTCCCATAGTGATTCTCCTGGGGTAATTGCTAAGGTCACCTCTGTGTTAAGTGAACAAAATATTAATATAGCCTTTATGAGGGTATACAGAAATAATAAGGGTAAGGATGCCTTTATGGTTATAGAAACAGATAATATAATTGAGCCAGAAATAATAATGCATATTAAGGATATTGATAAAATATCCAATGCATATTTAGTAGATATTATATAAAAAAGAGTTGGTGAGATAAAATGAATTTTTCAAATGGACAGGAATTATTAAATCTATGCTCAGAAAAAGGCATGACTGTAGCTGAAGCTATGCTTAAGAAGGAGGCTTTAGCCTCTGGGCTGTCAGAGGAAGCAATTAAGGACAAAATGTACATTAGTCTTGAGATTATGAAGAAGGCAATAAATAAAGGCCTGAGGGAGGACATTAAATCCGTCAGTGGCCTGATAGGTGGAGAGGCAAAAAAGATAATGTCTAGAAATGAAAGGCAGGCTTCGGTTTGCGGTCCCCTGATGAGTAAAGCCATAAGTAGGGCTATGGCAGTTTTAGAGGTTAATGCTGCCATGGGTAAAATAGTAGCAGCACCTACAGCTGGCTCCAGTGGAATAATCCCAGGAACCTTAATCACTATAGGAGAGGAATTCGAGCTTTCTGATGATGAACTAATAAATGGTCTCTTTGTTGCAAGTGCTGTCGGATTAATAATATCAAAAAATGCTACCGTTGCAGGTGCAGAGGGTGGATGCCAAGCAGAAACCGGGTCAGCTGCTGCTATGGCGGCGGCTGCAGTAGTGGAGCTAATGGGGGGGTCTCCTGAGGCTTGTTTACATGCGGCTGCTCTTTGCATAAAAAATATTTTAGGCTTAGTATGCGATCCAATTGCTGGACTGGTGGAATCCCCTTGTAACGCTAGAAATGCTATAGGGGCTGCCAATGCCCTGATTTCAGCTGAAATGGCCTTGGCAGGGGTAGAAAGCCTAATACCCTTTGATGAGGTTGTTGAGGCCATGTATAGGGTAGGCAAAACTCTGCCCTTTGAGCTGAGGGAAACAGCCCTTGGGGGCCTAGCGGCGACACCTACTGGAGTGAGGCTTAAGAAGGAGATTATGGGAGAGTAAGAAAGCATAAGCAAATAACTAATAATGAATGTCGAATAATGATAATGAATAATGATAGAAAATAACGAATAATGAATAATTATTGAATTATAAGACTACATAAATATTAGATAATAAAGAAGAGATAATGACGATGGTCATCATCTCTTCTCATCTCTTCTTTAATAAACTTTTGCTCATGGAATATGAAGATTTTCCTACTCCAAAGCTTAAGCGTCTTCTTCTCTTTTGTACTCTCAAATATGCTATTAAAATTTGCCAAAGTAGTACTACTAATATGAAAATAGAAATGTTTTTTAAAATACCACCCTTTGGCATTGATAGGAAGCCTTTTTTATCTATATCTTTTGTTGCCACAAGGTCTACCTCTCCAATAATATCATTATTTAAATAATAAACCACCTTACCAAGCTTATCGCCTTGTGTTATAGGAGCTACTATATTCTCATTAATAACGACATCTTTAATGATACCCGCAGTATCTGTATAATGGGGCAAAACCTTAGTAAGCCTGTTGCTTGTATAAAGGCTTATAGTATTCTCTTCTCCACCATTAACCTTTGCTTCATATTCAAGATGATTTTCTTCTGTTAATAGAAGACTTTGAAAATTGTCATAGCCATAGTCTAGCATACTTCTAGAATCTGAAAACACAGAGGTTTGTGCACCTAAAACAACTGCAATTAACCTATGACCATCCTTTGTAGCAGAAGAAACTAAGCAATTCCCAGCCTTGCCGGTGTAGCCGGTTTTAATACCATCCACAATATCATATTTTATGTTTACATACTTACCATTATAGAGCATTTGATTACCTGAGCCTGTGCCCCATAAAAACTTATTTGAGGTTCTATAATATCTTGTCTCAGGAGTAAATTCAGTAGGTGCAAAGGAGACTGTAGGCATTTTAACTATATTTCTAAAAACCTCAAAGCTCATAGCGTGCCTTGCAATTACTGCTAAGTCATAGGCAGAAGTTACATGGGCATCGTCTGGCATGCCGTGTGGATTAGTGAAATTTGTATTTTTAGCCCCCAGCTCTAGGGCCCTCTTATTCATCAGTTTAGAAAATTCCTCAACAGAGCCTGAAATGTGTCTCGCCAAAACCTCTGCAGCATCATTGGCTGAACGTACTATAAGGGCTTGAAGCAGCTCTTCAACTGTAAAGGACTCGCCCTTTAATATATACATGCTGGCGCCGCCCACGTAAAAGTCATAATCTACCTTAACTACATCATCCAGCTTTGCATTTTCCAGGGTTACTATAGCGGTAAGAATCTTTGTTGTGCTGGCAGGATATGTAACCTCATATGCATTTTTTTCATATAAAATTTCGCCGGTCTCGTAATCAATCAAAATAGCATTTGGAGCAACTACATTTGGTGTCGCATATGTAAAATTTATATTAAGCATAGTTATAACAATCGTAATAAGGAAAAGCCTTATCTTTTTTATCTTCATTCCCTGACCTCCAAGTTAGTTTCATAATTGTGCTCATTATAGTATACCAAAAAAACAGTGAATTTTTAATAAAAAAATTGGATTTTTAAAGGAAAATAATTACACTAAATAGAAATACTAATAGGAGGAAAAGCACCTGGCCTATTATATTTTTTTGTTTGTACCTTTACTATTGTTATTGAGAAGGGATGATTTATAGTGCTTCTAAGCAAAAGACAAGGCTATATATTACTCATAATCATGCTGACCATAAGCTTATCGACTTCCTTAGCTGGTTGTATTAAGGAAAAGGAAAAATATGTTCTCTCACCAGCAGTTTTTGATGAGGAAAATAAAGCAGAAGCCCAAAAAGAGGCTTCACCAAAGGAAGAAATTGTGGTACATATAAAAGGGGAGATAAATAAGCCAGGTATATATAAGCTGAGTAGGGACTCAAGGCTTTACGAGCTAGTAGAGGAGGCTGGAGGTTTAACTGACAGGGCAGATATAAAAAATATAAATTTAGCTATAATACTGAGGGATCAGGAGGATATATATTTGCCTGCTATTGGTGAAGTTGTTGAAGGACCTCAGCAGCAGATAAATCAACAGCGTAGCCCCCAGCAGGTGGCAAACAATAAAGTGAGACTAAATTATGCTTCAAAGGAAGAGCTTAAAGGGCTACCAGGTATAGGGGAGTCTATTGCCGACAGGATCATTGAATATCGAAATCAAAAGGGGAGCTTTAAAACTATCGAAGAAATAAAAAATGTTAGTGGTATTGGAGATAAAAGGTTTGAGGATATTAAAGATAGGATAACCGTAAACTAATTAATTTTAATTACTAATCGCTAAATGAAAGGGGGCATTCATGTGTCTCAACATAGACTTACTCAAATGACTAAAAGTGCCGGTTGAGCGGCAAAAATAGGACCAGACGTCCTGACACAGGTTCTGTGTCAAATACCTAAAATTAAAGATGAAAGACTTATAGTTGGTTTAGATACCTCAGATGATGCAGCAGTATATAAACTAAATGATACAACTGCTTTGATTCAAACCTTGGATTTCTTTACTCCGGTTGTAGATGATCCCTATATTTTTGGACAAATTGCCGCAACAAATTCACTAAGTGATGTTTATGCAATGGGAGGTACTCCTTTGACTGCTATGAATATAGTTTGTTTTCCAAGCTGTCTTCCCATAGAGATATTGGGAGAAATTCTAAAGGGTGGAGCTGATAAAATCAACGAGGCAGGTGCCTTATTGGTGGGTGGACATACAGTAGAGGACGACGAGCCTAAATATGGTCTTTCTGTATCAGGCTTGGTGGAGCCAAACAAGGTGCTGACAAATAGTGGGGCAAGGGTAGGAGATGTTTTATTATTGACTAAGCCTGTTGGCCTAGGAGTATTAAATACTGCTGTAAAGGCTGATATAGCAACATCGGAGCAGGCTTCAGAGGCTATAAATACTATGATTACCTTAAACAAATATGCTATCGAAGCAATAAGACATTTGAACATTTCTGCCTGTACTGATATAACAGGCTTTGGCTTCATAGGACACGCTTTTGAGATAGCTAAGGGTAGTGGTGTTTCCTTAGAGATTGATAGCTGTAGCGTACCTTTATTGACTGGTGCAATGGAGTTGGCTGCTATGGGTATAATACCTGCTGGCATGTACGCAAATAAAAAGCATGTAGAGTCAAAAGTAAAAGAATTAAATACCGTAGATACGGCTATTATGGATTTGTTATATGATCCACAAACCTCTGGAGGACTGTTAATTGCAATTTCTGAAGAGGATTTAAAGGAAGCATCAATGCTCTTAAGTCAAGCAGCAAGGAATCCCTGGGCTGTGGTGGGGAGAGTAGTAGAGAAGGGTGATTATAGCATATATATTAAATAATATAATAGCCATAAGCTATATTAAGACTATGCTTCAAAGTACAAAGTATATAGTTTAAGATATAAAAGTATATAGTTATTTGATAAAAATTATAACAGGTGATCTAATCTAGACCACCTGTTACTTTTTGTATATTCTTGACTTATTTAGCTAGCTTTGAACTGAAGAATTCCTTAGTTAATTTGAATACTACACCACTTAAACCGATTAGACCGATTAGGTTTGGAATAGCCATTAAACCATTTAGAGTATCTGCAACATCCCAGATTAACTCTAAGCCTCCGATGGCACCAACAACTATTAATGGTAACCAAATAATACGGTAAAGCATATTAAACTTAGTGCCTAGTAAGTGCTCTGCACATTTTTCTCCATAATATGCCCAGCTTAAAATTGTAGAGAAGGCAAAGAAGAAGATTCCGATTGCAACTATAATACCACCTAGGTTTCCAGGAAGACCGTGGTTGAAGGCTTCAGTTGTTAAGGCTGCTCCTGATAAACCACTACTCCATACTCCTGTAGATAAAATTGTTAATGCAGTTAATGTACAGATTACTATTGTATCTGCAAATACCTCAAAGATTCCCCATAAGCCTTGACGAACTGGATGGTCAGTTCTAGCAGCAGCATGGGCGATTGGAGCAGAACCTAAACCTGCTTCATTTGAGAAAACTCCACGAGCGATACCACGTCTCATAGCTGTCATAACTACAGCACCTGCGAAACCACCTACTGCAGCAGCAGGAGTGAAGGCATGCTTAAATATTAGAGCAAAAGCAGTTGGAAGACCGCTTATATTTAATACTAAGATAATTAATGCACCAATAATATAAAAAACAGCCATGAAGGGAACAATCTTTTCTGTAACAGATGCAATTCTCTTTAATCCACCTAATATAACTAGAGCAGCAGCAGCCGCTAAGAAGATACCAGTGTATAGTGGAGGAATATTAAATGATGCCTGTAATGCAGCTGCAACTGAGTTAGCTTGAACCATATTTCCGATACCAAAGGCAGCTAAAGCTCCAAATATAGAGAATATTATTGCTAACCATTTTAGACCTAGACCTTTTTCAATGTAATACATAGGTCCGCCTACCCAGCTTCCTTCAGCATTCTTTTCACGGTATTGGATAGCAAGAACAACCTCTGCGAACTTAGTCATCATACCAAAGAAAGCAGACACCCACATCCAGAAGATTGCACCAGGACCACCTAAAGCAATGGCAGTTGCAACACCCGCGATATTACCAGTACCTATTGTAGCAGCCAGTGCTGTAGCAAGGGCTTGGAAAGGAGTTATATCACCATCAGCTGATGCAGCTTCAGGCTTTTCAAAAATTTTCATTAAGGTTTCCTTCATTGTGTAACCAAACTTACGCACCTGTAATCCATTGGTTCGTAAAGTAAACCAAATACCTGTTCCTACTAGTAGCACCAGCATGTAAGGACCCCATACTAAACCATTGATAATGCCGTTAATGTGTTCAACTTGACCCATAAAACCTAGCATAAAAACCCTCCTTTTAAATTGAATGTAAAAATATTGGTATAAGTTCTATTTTTTAGCTGTGGTTTCACCTCCCAATATTTTGCTTAAAATAGGACCAGGCCTGAGTATTGCTATTACTAATAGCTTGTAATAATATAAAAGCTGTATTTAAGTTAGGCGCAGGTATCCCGTATTTTTAAGTATGTTAATTTAAACCTTTCTTTAAAAAAACTACCTTGATTTTAAAGAAAGTGTAATGCCAAAAGTAAGGTAATAAAGCAGGAATTTTAGTATTCAACAAGTTAGTTAGGTTAAATAATGTATATGTAAATAATTCTTGAGATTTTGATGTATATAGATTTATTTCGTCAAACAATTTGTTAAGAAAACGTTATTACTTTTCTCTAATATATTAACATACAAACATAAATAAGAAAATAAAAACTTGTCGAAACATTATAAAAATTTAAGTATACTTAAAAAAACAACGCAAGGTATTTAGAAAAACAAAATAAATTAAACAGCTTAAACTCATATTAAAGAATAATTATTCTTCCTGTATTTGAAATATCCTTTAAGTTTTAGAAATTAGTATATAAAAATGGAAAATATGTTATAATTTATTTAACTATGCCTTTAAGAAGGAGTGATACAGTGTACAAAGGAAAGATCCTAAGTAAACTACCATCGGTTGACGAGCTTTTAAACAATGAAAGCATCGTCTTATTACAGAATAAAATACCGCGAAACGTAGTTTTAGATAAAATACGACAATCTATACATGAGTATAGAAGCAGTATTCTTTCAATGGAGGATGGTGAATTAGAAGCTTTTAATTTAGAACAACAGGAGCTTATTGATAAAATTATATATAGCAGTAATCAATTTATGAAAATGAATCTGCGGGAGGTCATTAATGCAACGGGAGTTGTGTTACATACCAATCTTGGCAGGTCATTATTGTGTGATGAAATAAAGGAGGCCGTATGGTCTGTTGCCTCCGGCTATTCTACCCTTGAAATAAATGTAGAGACAGGGAAGCGTGGAAGTCGATATAGCCATGTGTTGGAAATCCTAAAAAGAATTACTGGGGCAGAGGATGCTTTGGTAGTAAACAATAATGCCGCAGCAGTTCTTTTAGTGCTGGGTACCATGGCAAAAAATAAAGAGGTTATTATCTCTAGAGGTGAGCTGGTGGAGATCGGAGGCTCCTTTAGAGTACCGGATGTGATGGAGCAAAGCGGTGCTAAGCTAGTTGATATTGGTACCACTAATAAAACACATCTTTGGGACTATGAGAATGCTATTAGTGATAATACTGGTGCGTTATTAAAGGTACACACTAGCAATTATAAGATTTTAGGCTTTACAAAGGAGGTTTCCCTGAAGGAACTGGTGGAGCTGGGGGAAAGAAGAAATATCCCTGTAATTGAGGACCTTGGAAGCGGTGTATTAATAGACCTGCAAAAATATGGTATTACACATGAGCCAACGGTACAAGAGAGCGTCAAGGCAGGTGTAGATGTTATTACCTTTAGCGGAGACAAGCTTTTAGGAGGTCCGCAGGCAGGTATAATTGTAGGTAAAACTAAATACATAGAGGAAATGAAAAAGAACCCTTTAACAAGGGCCTTTCGTATAGACAAGCTTACAATGGCTGCATTGGAGGCAACATTGAAGCTATACCTAGATGAGGAGAGGGCAGTAGAAAAAATACCAACCCTGAGGATGATTACTGAAGGTGTAGATTCTATTGGTATAAGAGCAACAGAGCTAATTAAGAGGTTAGAAAATCTGGAACTGCCAATCGATATTTTGTTAAAACCAGATTTTTCTCAGGTAGGGGGTGGGTCATTGCCACTGGAGCAATTGCCTACAAAAGTGCTGGCTATTAAGCCTAGGACCATGTCTGCTGCAAGGCTGGAGGAAAAATTAAGAAGAAACACTATTCCAATTATCACTAGGGTCCAGGAGGATAATATCATTATGGATCTAAGGACTATTAAGGAAAGGGACTTTGATATAATTTGTGAGGCTTTTAGGGCTTCGTTTTTATAGGGGGGATTAGCTTGAAGAACATTATAATAGGTACAGCTGGGCATATAGATCACGGTAAAACAACCCTTATAAAGGCCTTGACGGGAACCGACACAGATAGGCTTAAGGAGGAAAAAAAGAGAGGAATTTCTATTGATTTAGGCTTTACTCATTTTGATTTACCAAGTGGTAAAAGAGCAGGTATAATAGACGTTCCCGGACACGAAAAATTCATTAGGAATATGTTGGCTGGGGTAGGTGGTATGGATATCGTTATGCTGGTTATCGCAGCTGATGAAGGTATCATGCCACAAACAAAGGAGCATCTTGATATATTGACTTTGTTAAATATAAAAAAGGGTGTAATAGTGCTAACTAAGGTTGGTCTTGTTGATAACGATTGGCTACAGCTTATCAAGGAGGATATTAGGAATAAGGTTATAGGAACCTTTTTGGAGGCTGCAGAAATAGTGGAGGTGGATTCTCATACGGGCCTTGGAATACCCTCATTGATACAAACCATTGACAGCATGACGGAGGAAACAGAAAGCCGTGATGTGCAATCACCTGCACGGATGCCTATTGACAGAGTATTTACAATAGTTGGCTTTGGGACTGTCGTAACAGGTACCTTAATTGAGGGGAAAATAAATCTAGAGGATACCTTAGAGATACTTCCTCAAAAAATTAAAGTAAGGGTTCGTTCTCTGCAGGTCCATGGAAAATCCGTAGATGCGGCTTATGCAGGACAAAGGGTAGCTGTTAATCTTGCTAATATCAAAAAAGAGGATATTGATAGAGGTCATATATTAGCACAGGTGGATTCCCTTGAGGTCACTATGATGCTGGATGGGAGGCTGAAGGCTCTTAAGGATGCTCCAAGAACCTTGAAGAATAGAGATAGAGTTAGGCTTTACCATGGCTCATCAGAGCTTTTGGCTCGAGTTGTTCTTTTGGACAGAGACCAGCTGGAGGCAGGAGAAAGCTGTTATGTACAGCTAAGGCTTGAGGAGGAAACTGCTGTTAAAAGAGACGACAAAATGGTTTTAAGATTTTATTCACCTATGGAGACCATAGGCTCCATTACGGTTATCGATCCCAAGCCAAAGAAGCATAAGCAAAAGGACTCCAATATAATTCAAGAGCTTAAGTCAAGGGAGCTTGGTTCGCCGGAGGATATTCTTGAAAAGCAGATTGAACGCTATAGCAAGGAATTCCCTGATGCTGCATTTTTAGCAAAGGCAACCGGGAATCAACAGGGTTATATAGAGTCAATGGCCATGGCATTATCTCAAAAAGGTAAGATACATATTTTAGAGCAGCAGGCATACATCCACGATAGATTCTATCGGTCTATAATTGAAGGAACAGAGAAGCAATTAGGGGAATATCACAAAAGAAATCCTCTAAGAGGCGGAATGCTGAAGGAGGAGCTAAAAAGTAAGCTCTTCTCTAAAAATAAAAACAAGGGTATCGATGTAATATTTACAATGCTAGAAAGAGACAATATTATAAAGCTAAGAGGTAAGGATGTTGCCTTATATGATTTTAAGATTCAGTTAAGTGGTGTTCAAGAAAAGATAAAGACCTCAATTGAAGAAATGATTCTTAGAAACCCCTTTGCCCCCCCTAGTATAGAGGAGATTATTAAGGGGCTACCCTATAAGCCACAGGAGGTACAGCAGGTGCTGGAGGCTATGGTAGGTAATGAATTAATTAAGATAACCAATGAGATGTATCTTCATAAAAGTGCCTACAGTGATGCTGTGGAGAGGCTTAAAGCCCATATTAATAAAAATAAAAGTATTACACTGGCTGAATTTAGAGATTTATTAGATACCAGTAGAAAGTATGCAATGGCAATTCTGGAATTTTTTGATAATAATAAGGTAACAAAACGTGTAGAGGATAAAAGGGTTCTATACTAAAGCACCATTTTACTTATTTGAATATTTTGGTATAATGGGGTTGTACATGCAGGAAGGACATATAGAGGCTTAAGGGTTATTAAAAAAGCTAAAATTTGAAAAAGAGGTGTCGCTATGTCACAAAGAATATTAATTGTAGACGATGAACCAATTTTAGTAAAGGGATTGAGGTTTAGCCTTGAACAGGATGGCTATGAAATAACAACAGCCTTTGACGGACAAGAGGCTTTAGAAAAGGTGGACAAGGATAAATTTGATCTTATTCTATTAGATTTAATGCTTCCTAAAATAGATGGATTAGAGGTCTGTCAAAAAATTAGAGAAAATCATATGACACCTATAATCATGCTTACAGCTAAGGGAGAGGATATCAGTAAAATTTTAGGCTTGGAATATGGTGCAGACGACTATATGACAAAGCCCTTTAATATATTGGAATTAAAGGCAAGAATTAAAGCTGTATTACGTCGTGCTCCCCATGGAGAGCTGGCTGTACTGGAAAGAGTAATAAAAATTGATGATTTCACCATGAATACCTTAGGCAGAAAGGTAAGCGTTCGAGGAGTAGATTTAAATCTAACAGCTAAGGAATTTGATTTATTGCTATTGTTGGCAGCTAATCCAGGTAAGGTTTATAGTCGAGAGGAATTATTAGAAATTATATGGGGTTACGAGTATTTTGGTGACTTACGAACCGTTGACGTGCATATAAGAAGGCTAAGAGAAAAAATAGAGTTAAATTCAAGTCATCCTGAATATATCCTAACTAAATGGGGGGTAGGGTATTATTTTAGGGGTAAATAATCAATTCATTAGTATTAGGTGGAAGCTTTTGTCCACCTATTTATTATTACTGGTTATTGCATTGATGATAATCAACATCTTTGTATATGACAATATTAAAAAAAGCTATATATCGGAAAAGGAAAATAGCTTTGTTACTCAGGCAAATATACTTACCTCAAGGGCCCTGCTGGCGGTGGATGAAGCAAACAACGAGATTAATCATCTATTACTTAATCAGCTAATGGAGGAAATGAGTAGATTAATTAGTGGTCGTATATTAGTAATTGATAGAAGTAAAACAATTATATATGATTCCTATAATGATATGAGAAGCATGTATTTAGAGGATCAGCAGGTACTAAGGGCTTTGAAGGGGGAGACCTCTACCAAGCTTTATCGACAGCCAAGGTATGGTAAAACAATGTATGTGGCAGTTCCTATAACCTATTATGATCGGATATTGGGGGTAGTGTTTCTTTCGGTGTCATTAGAGGCTGCATATCAACGAATTTATAATGTCAGAGATTTTCTAATTTTAATTTCTATTATTACCTTGATGGTAATCACCTTCATTAGCCTTTTCTTTGCCAATGTTATTTCGGAGCCTATTAAAAAGCTGACGGTAGTGATGCAAAGTGCTGCCCTAGGTAAGCTAAATCAAAGGGTAGAAATAGAGGGAAATGACGAGATAGGTCAGTTATCAAGGGCCTATAATTATATGAGTACAAAGCTAAGTCATATTGACCAGCAGAGAAGTGATTTTGTTGCTAATGTTTCCCATGAGCTAAAAACTCCTCTAAGCTCTATGAAGCTTTTGGCGGAGTCAATATTATTGCAGCCAAATACAGAAAAAGAGATATATCGGGAGTTTCTAATGGACATAGATTCTGAAATAGATCGCTTGAATGATATTATAGAAAGCCTCTTGACTATGGTAGACTTAAGCGAAGAGAAGCTTAATTTAAATCTGGAGTTAACCTATGTAAATTATTTAGTTGAAAAGGTTGTAGGGGTTATAAGGCCTTTGGCTGAGAAAAAGGATATAAGGATAATATTAAACCAATGGGAAAAAATACAGATTTATCTCGACCAAGGTAAGATGCATCAGGCTTTAATAAATATAATATATAATGCTGTGAAATATACTGAAGAAGGTGGACGTGTTATAATAACTATAACCCGTGAGGGGAAATATGCCGTTATAAAAATTATGGACAATGGTATAGGTATTCCACAGGAAAGCCTACCTTATATATTTGATCGTTTCTATAGAGTGGATTCAGCAAGATCCCGTAAAACAGGGGGTACAGGCTTAGGTCTTTCAATATCTAAGCAGATAATTAATCTCCATCAAGGTGTTATAGAGGTGGAGAGTGAATTAAATGTAGGTACAACCTTCTATATTAAGATGCCAATGGATAATACACCCCACAATTAAGGAGGAGGCTATAGAGGATGAAAAAAAATTTATTTATATATGTTTCATTATCAATTATAGTGCTTGCCTTAATGATTCAGTGTGTTAACCTTCAAATAGTGGATAATGCTATTGGAGAAGCACCTATAAATATAGCACCAATACCAGAAAAAACAATAGAACAGGTCGTACTATATTTTAAAAATCCAGCTGGAGATTTTCTAACTAAAGAGCTTCGGACCATTGAAAGAACCTTTGAATCGAGGGAAGAGGCGATATTAAAGGAGCTAATTAAGGGTCCCTCTGGAACGGATCTGCAGCCCACCATGTCCTCTCAAACTAAGGTATTTTCTGTGCTTTCAGTTGATGGTACCACATATATAAATTTCTCGAGAGAATTAACGACACCAATAATGGGAGCCGACAGAACTGAAGCCCTCACTGTGTATTCAATAGTTAATTCACTGACGGAAATAAGAACGGTTAGACGAGTTCAAATACTGGTTGAGGGCGAACGACAGAGCATATTCCAAAAGCATATGTCCTTGAGGGAACCCTATCCAAGGCATGAAGGAATAATGAGAGAAGCACTATTGACTCCGATTGGAGCAATAAAAAAATATTTAGAAAGTATAGCCAGTGAAGAATACCGTAGGGCCTTCGAGCAGATATATAGGCCAGGGGAATACAATCTCGATTTCTCAATATTCTTTCACTACATGAATACCAATAAGAATAACGTAGCTAACTATAATATCATATCATACACTATTTTTATGGAGCCTGGTGAGGCAAGATTAAGTGTTGATTTTGATGAGACCTTAGACAATAAGGAGATTATTAGGCATAGAAATAAAGAATTTATTCTAAGGAATGACTTCGGAGAATGGAAGATAGTACCGATGGAGACCTATAAGATAGAAAAGGGACAGGGGGACAGGTGATTTGTCCCACCACAAGGGGACAAGGGGACAGGTTATCTGTCCCATAAGGGCTGTGAAAATGGGACGGTTTAAGTCTTATTTTACTGTGGAACATGGGGACTAGTTATGAGCTGGAAAAGAAAGCTATCGAAGCTATTAGGGGTGTCAAAAGGTGTTATTGAAAGGATTTAAAGATTTATGAGACAACAAAGCTGTCCCTCTGTCTTGCCCCTGTCTTATGAAAATTTCAGTTGAATAAAAAAAAGTATGCTATACTGTTCAAGTGTCAACAATCAATAACATATGGGAGTAGATGGGTGCTGGTGTGCCCTCTGGTCTTCAAATCTTGTGTAGTAGTTTTTAGTTAGTTTTATATAAAGCTAAATAGGTATAGGTAATAAAGAATATTAGCCATTTGAGACGATTCTAGTTTCAAATGGCTTTAATTAATTTTTGATTTTTCTTGTAATCTAGTATGAATATGTAATTTAGTGGTGGAACTAATGTTAACCATTCCGATAATTTTAAATCGTCACTTATGTCTGAAGTCCCTCAACTTCGATTACAGTAATATGCTTAAGGGGTGTCAATTTTTACATATAATATATTATTACAATTATTTAATATTTTGATTAGATATTTCGACAAAATAGGTGAAATTCGAAAGCTATACTATAGGAGTGGGCTTTACAACTACTTTGACAGACAATACCCTCTACAATTTAGGACTGTAAGTTTAACTTATAATCTTACCTATAATCTAGTTCTTTCAGAGATAAATGCTAATAGACCAGGTACTATTCTGTATTGGGGACACCCGTATTACGGTGAACACTATGTTACACTGGTGGGATATCAATATGATACAGATGGAAGTAACGAATATTATATTATCTACGATACGTGGAGCAGGGCAAGGGTATATAGGCTTTTCTATAGTGATGTAAGTTATTTTTCTGAGTATTCGTCTATTGCAAGATACTAATTTTAAGAGGAATACATTAATCAACATGTAAATTATGGCTTATATGCATAGGAGGCTTAATGGTAATGAGCAAAAAAACAATTTTATTAGTAATGATTTTATTAATTGGCTTCTATGCCTTCATAAGTGGATACGTTAAGAAAGCCATTCTTTATATTAATGTTAAATATAAAAGTGATATTTCTCAGATAGAACATATCGAAAACTCTAGGTATGGAAAGCCACTTACTTTAGTTATCGGTAAAGATAGAGAAGGAAGAAATGTAGCAATTTGGATGAACTCAATTAATGGCTATTTCACACCTGAGATTGAAGGAGAAGTGAGCCTCGAAAATATAATATCTAAAGAAAAGGCTCAACAAATTGTAATAGACAATAGACTTATGGATAATATCAAATATATTCAGTTGAGTTATTATAAAAACCCCAATGATACTC
>Ga0208243_1000743_pt1 | contig 14807 bp, 11 predicted proteins | sample Subbio2Aug_QV12A_FD_184826 | JGI IMG/M metagenome (GOLD analysis project Ga0208243, IMG submission 184826) | Serpentinite rock and fluid subsurface biosphere microbial communities from McLaughlin Reserve, California, USA - CR12Aug_QV12A (SPAdes) | ecosystem: Environmental > Terrestrial > Deep...
CCTCCAGACCCCTATAAGCTTCAATAACACTATTAAAATCCTCAAAATGTCCAAAATCCTCCGTCTGCACTGAAGTGAGACCTACCTTTAGGGCATCCTCTATTGCAATTTCTATCAATTGTTTGATTTTCTGAGGCTCTGTTGTAATAGGAATTAAATTATAGGGCAATAATAATGCATTTTCCCTTAATATACCTGTCGCTTCGCCAGTAGGATATCTATCGATCCTTCCACCCTCAGGGTCAGGTGTATCAATTGATATGCCTGACCTTCTCAGGGCAGCGCTATTTACAGCACATACATGATAGCAGGCTCGGGATAAGTATATAGGTCTATCCTTGCAGAGCTCATCCAGAAACTCAGCAGTAGGTAGCCCAGGCTCAATAAAGCTCTCCTCATTCCAGCCATGTCCTAAAATCCATTCTCCAAAATAACCCTCTTCACTTGAGGCTAAAAAGCTCTTTATAGCCACTTCTACTTCCTCAAGGCTTCTGCAGCCCCTTAGATCCACCTTCGCCTTAGATAATGCATAGCTTATAAGATGCATATGACTATCGTTTAAGCCTGGAATTACCCTTTTACCCTTCAAATCTGTGATCTCAGCTTCAGCATCAGAATATTTTAAGGCCTCAGCCTCTGAACCAACAAATATAAAGCTTTCTCCCTCAACAACAAAGGCCTGCGCCTCCTTATTTTTCTCTGCCATAGTGTAAGCCTTTGCACCCGTAAAAATTTTGCGTTTCACTAAAACACCTCCATTAGCCTTTATCTCTTTTATTTTATATTACCATAATAATTTATACTATAGGAAAGGGTAGTATAATTTCTCAATTTTGTTCCATACTTTTCTTTATGATGTAGTTTTACTGAGATAAAACAATAAAAGGAGGAAATTATGAAAAATATTGTTATTTCGCTATTAGGGGAACGAGGAGTCTCAGTTGTTGACATGGCACAGCTGGTGGTAGAGCTTCAAAAACAATATCTACCAGTGACCATGGAAATTGCAATTGAAAATATAGAAAAGGTCTTAGATAAAAGAGAGGTACAGAATGCTCTAATGACTGGAATACAGTTAGATAAGCTAACAGAGAAGGATTTAGTAGAGGAGCCCCTTAGAACTATTTTAAAAAGAGACGATTCCCTTTATGGAATTGATGAGATATTAGCCCTGAGCATTACAAATATCTATGGCTCTATAGGCTTCACTAATTTTGGATATCTGGATAAGGTTAAGCCAGGAATAATAGGCAGGCTAAATGATGAGAAGGAGGCCCAGGTCAATACCTTTTTGGATGATTTAATTGCTGGTGTAGTTGCAGCAGCTTGCTCAAGAATGGCCCATAGCTACGCTGATAACAGACTATAAATATACTTACAAAACATTTAAATACTTGGTATTTTTTTGTCAAGTATTGAAAAAATATATAATGATTAATAAATAGAAATATATTTTACATATCGGAGTGATCCTCTTGCCCCCTTTATCAAGTAGCAATTCAAATTACAAGGATATAGGCCTATCTAAAAAACTGCAGGAAAATGAACAACAGCTGAAGGCTATTTTTGATAGGTCAACAGATATTATATTTAGACACATCACAATTCATGAGAAACGAAATAAAAAAGAGATTCTTTTAGTTTTCACCGATGGCTTGGTAAACACAAGTGAACTGAATGATAGCATTATTAAGCCCCTTAATCATTTTAGCGTTTCCAAAGAAGATAGTAAGCACATACAAGAGATAACAATAGATAATGTTACAAACATTGTAAATTCAAATGAAATAGCTAGTGTTTCTACCCTTGATGAGATTATACAAGCTGTTCTATCTGGAGATACTATTATGATCATTGAAGGCTACAATACTGCATTAAAGCTGAATAGTAAGGGTTGGGCCTCCAGAGCCATAGAGGAGCCAACGGTGGAAAGTGTTGTAAGGGGCTCAAGAGGTGGTTTTACAGAGAACATTCGCAACAATACAGCAATGATTAGAAGAAAAATTAAGGATCCTAGTTTAAAAATTCAGGAATTAACTATAGGCACTAAAACCAATACCTTTGTTGCAGTAGTATATATGGAGGATATAGTCGATAAAGAGCTACTAAAAAATATAATCAATAAGCTAACCGGCATTAAAATCGATGGAATATTTGAAAGTGGCTATATTGAACAAATACTAGAGCAAAATCACTTTTCTCCCTTTCCACAAATGCAAATAACAGAGCGTCCCGATAAGGCCTGTGGTAATTTAATCGAGGGGAGAGTTGTAATAATAATTGACGGTGCTCCTCAGGTACTGATTATACCAACAACCTTTAATCAATTATTTCAATCTCCTGAGGACTATAATGAGAGGGTTTTGTTCGGGAGTCTTATAAGAATTCTTAGATATGCAGGATTCCTCATAGCCACATCTCTACCGTCGATTTATGTTGCCTTTATATCCTTTCATGTACAAATGCTCCCAACCAACCTAATAGTGGATTTATCTAAAACTAGAGCACAGGTACCCTTTCCCCCGGTGGTGGAGGCAATCCTCATGGAGATTACCATAGAGCTGCTGAGGGAAGCCAGTGCACGTCTTCCCGGTACCATCGGTCAAACCATTGGTATTGTTGGGGCGATAGTCATTGGAGAAGCAGCAGTAAGAGCAAACATTGCAAGTCCTACTATGGTTATAGTTGTAGCTATAACTGCCTTAGGTAGCTATGTACTACCTCACTACAGTACCTCCTATGCCTTAAGGACGATACGCTTTCCAATGATAGTTATGGCAGCAACCTTTGGTGCCTTTGGAATAATAATAACCTGGACCTGGCTAATTATCCATTTATGCAGCCTAAGCTCCTTTGGATATCCATTTTTGGCACCCTTTGCACCAATAAACATGGGCCTGTTTAGAGATGCCATCTTTAGATTGCCTTTAGAAAAACTCAAAAAAGCTCCCAACAGAAAATCCTAGTATAGCTTAGAAAAGAGGTTTAAAATGTATCGAAAGTATGCAAATGGAGAAATAACTGCCCTACAGTCCTATATCATAATTATTAGTATAATGATAGGTACTGGAATACTTGGTTTATCAAGGGTTGTTTCAGATATAGCCCAGCAGGATGCTTGGATATCAGTGCTACTAAACGGAATATTCATTAGCATTATTATGGCAGTAATAATCCACACAGTAAGGAAATATCCAGAGGACAATTTTCTACAGTATATTTCCTATTTGCTATCAAAGCCCATTGCTTACTTAGTTACGATAGCTTACATTATTTATGCCACATTGGCTACTGCTACTATCATACGTTTTCTACTGGAAATGATCAGAACCTGGCTGCTGGAAACTACACCAATGGCAATACTAAGCCTTATCTTAGTATTAACAGCAGTATACATGGTAAAAAACGGTCTTACGATTGTAGCTCGCTTTAATGAAGTGCTTTTTTTTTACTTAATCGTATTTATTTTATTAATCTTAGTTGCCCTACCTGAAACCCAATTAATTAACCTGAGGCCCGTTGGGGGAAGCGGTATCAAAAGCATAATTAAGGGAGCTATTCCATCCTTTTACGCCTTCGGAGGCTATGAAGTAATTCTAGTTTATTATACATATATATCTGATAAAAACACTAAGATACTTAAGTATTCGGTGCTTTCGGTTTTATCAGTTACTCTTTTTTACACAATAACAGTAGCGTCACAGATTGCGCTGTTTGGTCCTGACGAGCTAAGTAGGGTATTATATCCCTCAATGAATTATTTGAGAGCTGTTGACTTCCCTGTTTTTGAACGAATGGAGCTGTTTTTTACAGTATTCTGGAGCTTTACTGTTATTGGTACTATGGGGCTGCAATTTTTTTCTGGCTGCCTTTTATCTCAAATAGTCTTCAAAACTAAAAAAGCTGCTACCTTTGCATATATATATGCTCCAATTATTTTTATGCTTACCTTATACCCCAAAAACACCCCACACCTGGTGGAGCTTAGCAGTTATATAGGATATATGAATATTTTCTTTGGTTTAATATTGCCATTATTATTGTTTATAATGTCACTAATCCGGGGGGGTAAAGGGTCCAATGAGAAAAGTGTATAAGATACTGTTAGTGTCCCTATGTATGTTGGTTGTCAGCGGCTGTTGGGACCAAAAGGATCTGGAGAAGCTTTTGATAGTGTATGGAGTCGGTATAGATACAAGTCTTAATGAGAGCACTGATAGTCCTTACCTTATAACCATTGGCTTTCCAACAATTATTGAGGATGCTCCAGATAAAAAAATGGAGTACTCAACTCCGGCTAAATCCCTGGCGGATGCATATGACAGACTTCAAAGGAAGGCCTATAGAGAAATCTCCTATGACAATACAAGGTTAATAGTTTTTGGTGAGGAGGCAGCCACATTAGGGATTATTCGCCATGTTGATGCTATGCTGAGGGCGCCTTTATTTCCTGGAACAGCCAGATTTGCAGTAGTTGAGGGAAGAGCAATAGATTTATTATCGGTAGTTCCACCTGTTTCACTTTTTGTAAGCACCTTTTTATTTGAGTCCATACAGCAAAGCAACATGTCAACCTCCGCACCCTTTACAACCCTTAGAAGGTTTCACAATGAATTTAATACTAAAGGCATAGAACCTATAGTTCCCTATATTACCTATGCAGCGGAGCCCGGAATAATATATGTAGGCTGCACTGCACTATTTCAGGGTGATAAGCTAATAGAGGTTATTCATGGAAATCACAGCCGGGCCCTTTTAATACTAAGGGGTGAAATTAAGAATGGTTATTATACAGCTAAATACCAAGTAGAAAATGAAGAGCTTGATAACTTTATATCTGTGAGATTTCAAGGGGGAAAAAGTAAAATAAGGACAGAGGTAATAGATGGTGAGTTAAATATTAACCATAAGATTTCAATTAATGCAATATTATCTGAGTTTACAGACTATGAGTCGGCTTTTGATTCAGAAAAGCTTAAAGTCTTTGAAAGGGCTGTTGCTGAAGCCATTAAAAGGGATTTGCAATCTACCCTGAACATACTTCAAAAAACCCTAAAGAATGATAATGTCGGCTATGGTAGATATGTAAGAATAAAACATCCTGAGATTTTTGACCCAGAGAATTGGAATGAACAGTTTTCTCATATGAATATTCACCTAGAAGTTGAAGTCACCATCAGTGAAGTTGGTATAACCCATTAGTATTTATAGAAGAGATACTATTTATAATTCAAAAGCATAATTCCTTAGCATTAAAAAGAGTCCAGTTAATAGGACTCTTACTTATTTTACTTATTGAGGCTTTACCACCACTAAAAACATTTTAAATCTTTCAATAGCATCTAGTGCGTGGGGAATATTTGCTGGCATAACTACAACATCTCCTGCAGCTGCAGTAATTTTTTCATCTCCTATTGTGATTTCTGCTGTACCATCCAGCACATGCACTAAAGCGTCTCCAACAGAAGCATGGGAGCTGATTGCCTCCCCCTTATCAAAGGCAAATAGGGTTATACTTAAATCCTCCCTCTGTGATATTGTTCTGCTAACAACCTGATTTTCTTGATATTCTAATAAATCCACCATTTTTACTGCCTCGGAAAAGGGCATGTTCTTGATTAATGTTTGTTTTCTCATTTAATCTCCTCCTCGAATCATTTCTATAAGTAGAGTTTATACTATTTATTGACAATAAAATATGATTATAATCACAATATACCCAAATTTTATATTGTTGGATTATCTATCTTGAGCTTGGTATATATATATCTGAGAATTCAATATTAATGCTCTCTACAGGACAATCAAAGGCGGCTGCAGCCTCACCCACTGACATTATTTCTTCATTGATGGTGACGTAAGGCAGCTCAACAATAAACTCACTTCCAACCCCTTCTTGGCTTATGACACTTATTTTTCCGTTATGCATTCTAACTAAGGACTCCACCAAAGACAATCCTATACCGCTACCTTCGTAGCTCTTAGTCAGGGATTTATCCAATTGAATAAAACGATTAAATATAGTATCCTGTTTATCCTTTGGTATACCTATACCAGTATCCTTAACTGAAACCTTTATTTTGTTATTATCCGCCACTATTGCAACCTCAATTTTTCCCCCAGGCCTAGTAAACTTTATTGCATTTGATATCAAGTTCAAGAAAATTCTCTCCACTTTATCTGGGTCACAGGCTATAATTCTGCTGGAGGCATTTGTTTGGAAATCAAAGATTATTCCCTTGCCTTCTATATATTCCTTAACGGAATATGAAATTGCCTTTATTATAGCAACTATATCATAATTTGCCAGCTGCATTTCATAATAGCCAGAGTCTATTCTAGTAATATCAATCACATTATTTACCAGCCGTAAAAGCCTATAGCAGTTCTGCCTCATCATACTGAATTTCTTCTTAAGATTTAAATCCACCTGTATTGTATCCTGCTGCAGGTATAGATTTAATAGCTGTAGAGTGCCAAGTATAACATTTAAAGGAGTTTTGAACTCATGGGATATATTTGAGAAAAAATCCGTCTTTAGGCGATCATACTCCATTACCTTATCTAAGGATTTATTCTTTTCCTCCAGATAAAGCCTCAGCTCCTCTGCATGCTTTCTAATGGATAAATCCTTTATGATAATCATAATAGCATTTTTTTCACTTGGAATCCTTAAGCAGGTAACCTCAAAATCACTATATAAACCAACCTTTGTTATTAATGACAATTCGCCACTTAAACCTGTATTGTCTTTTTTATTCAGTATATGCTTCAGCCTTCTCTTAACCAATCTATGTAAATCCTTTGGAATAAAATCAAAGATAGACTTGTTTACCATATCGACTGCTGAACTGGCTTCTGATAGCTTTAATGCTGCCTCGTTGGCAAATTGAATATGATAATCCTCTACAACTACTATCCCAAAGGGTGATGCCTCCACCAATGCTCTATAGCGTTCCTCACTCTGAATTAGTCTATCCTCATAAAACTTAATTGAGGTTATATCACGAATAGTAGCATATATCAACCCTTCTTCAGGAATTACGTAGCAATTCCAGGATAGCCATTTATAGGAGCCGTCCCTGGCCCTGTATCTATTTCTGAAATTATCAGCAATAGGCTCACCCACAACTTTTGCGTTAAATGCCTTGAAGGTTTTATCTAAATCATCTGGATGTAGAAATTCGCTAAAATGCTTGTTTAGCATTTCATCCCTACTATAGCCTAAAAGCTTTTCCCAGGAAGGACTTAGCTCTACAAACAGTCCCTGAAGGTTTAAAATCCCAAACATATCATTGGCTAGCTGAAAAAATTTCCAATGCTCCTCTTCCGAATTTTTGTAATAGGTTATATCCTTGTAGGTGGCGACAAAACACCCCTCTTCTATACTAAAGGCAGTAATTAAAAGCCATTTCCCTATTGCTTTAAAGTATTTTTCTATTTTTATACTCCTACCTGCTTTAGCTGCCTCAGAAAAAAAAATTAGCAGTCCAGCAGTGCCTGAATCTAAGCCCACATATACATCTTCAGAGGCCTGGTTTATCACCAGTTTTGTTCTTAGGTTAAATAATTCAAGAAAGGCTTGATTAACCTCTAGAAAAACATAATCCACAGGTCTCCCATAATTATCGATTATCATTTTGCAGTAAGCAAACCCATCCATTAAATTTTCTAATATAAGACGATACTTGTTTTCCATCAATGCTCCCCTATCCCCCAAACCCTCTTTTTTTCTATATAGCTAGAGGCCTATTTTACAAGCATATATTACTCTCTTTAAACGCTTAATCTCCAATATATAATTAATTTGATTTAACATAATATGAAATAATTCAATAAATACAAAAAAAATCCTCTTTTATGGAGAAAAAAGTAGAAAGATAGTCAAAAACATCCATAAGCTACCCTCCCTTTTACTTTAGAAGTAAAAAAGCTCAGGTAGCTTCATTTGACTATTTAACAGCGTCATTATTAAGTTTACTGTGAAAATAAATGTCAGAAAACTCTATATTTATCTTTTCAACATAGCTTTTATCAAAATTATCCTTTAGCTCAGGCTCAGCTTGATCCTTATGGACTGCATTTATAGGGAGTCTTATCAAAAACTCGCTGCCTTTACCATGGATGCTTTTAACCCCAACTCTACCATGATGCAGCTCAACTAGGGATTTGACTATTGATAATCCAATCCCACTACCCTCATGATTTCGTGTAAGGGACTTATCCACCTGTGCAAAGCGATCAAATATTATTGGGATTTTGTTATTAGGGATACCTATACCTGTATCCTTTACCGTTATAATCAGCTCATCCTTTTCCTCTGTAATATAAATACCTATTTTCCCACCAGCCTTAGAAAACTTTATGGAATTCGACAATAAATTTAATATTATTCTTTCTATTTTATCTGGATCGCAGGCAATAACCCTTTGTTTTACAGTTGTTTTAAACTCTAAACTAATGTTCTTATTTTCGACATAATCCCTTATGGATAATGCTATATTCCTTATAATCTCAATGACATCATAATTATCTAACTCCAGTTCAAAATAACCAGAATCAATTTTTGTGATATCAATAAGGTTATTAATAAGCCTTAATAGCCTGAAGCAATTCTGCTTCATAAGCAATAGCTTTCTTTCAAATTTATCCTTTATTTTACTAATAGGTATTTCCCTAACCAACAATAGCAATAGCTGTAGGGTTCCTAAGATAACATTTAAGGGGGTTTTGAATTCATGGGAAATATTCGAGAAAAATTCTGTTTTCATACGATCATATTCAATGGTTTTATTTAGGAGCTTTTTATTTTCCATCATAATATTCATTACAGTTTCTTCAGCCTTTTTTCTATCGGTTATATCGGCTTGTGTTCCAACTATTCTTAATGGCTTACCATCTATATCATAGCTCATTACCTTTCCTCTAGAAAAAATCCATTTGTAGCTACCATCCTTGCATTGAAGTCTGTACTCCATTGAAAGATAAGAGGTCTTTCCACTTATATGTCTCTCGAACTCCTTAATTACCCAATTCAAGTCTTCAGGATGAATTATGCGTTTCCATTCTTCAAAGGTATTGGCAAATTCATGATCCTCAAAGCCCAGCATAGATTTATATTGTTTGGAGTAAAATACTGCATTTGTTTTCAGATTCCAATCCCAAACACCATCTCCACTACCCTCTAATGCAAATTGCCAGCGCTCTTCAGCTTCCTTTAGCTTAATCTCCATTTCCTTATAGGCCGTTATGTCTCTATTGCTAACCCTTCTCCCGAGATAAACCCCATTACTGTTTCTTACTAATTGACAGGTATGATTTATCCATATAATTTCACCCTTACGGTTAAAAATCCTAAAGTCTATAGTGTGATTATCCTCCGACACTGAAAGGCTATTGATATGCTGCCGTAGTAGCCATCTATCGTTTGGGTGTATTATATTCATGATTAAATCATTATCGTCATAGAACTCCTTAGGCGTATAACCAGAAATTTTTTCACACCAGGGGGAAATGTACACAAATTCACCCAATGGGTTTAACCAATATTCCCAGCTGGCTGTATGATCTGATACTATTTGAAATTTCTCCACTAGTTCAGTTAAGCTATCATCAAAATCCATATCCTCAATAATTTCTATTTTGTACAAGGATTTAGCATCACACATTAGGTTTCCCCCTTGAAAGTCATAGTAATACACAACCTACGAGACCTAAATATTACCAATATGCTACATAATTCAACACATAAGGCTATTTTCCTTTATTTAACAAAAATATAGAACAAAAGCCCTATAGGCTTTTGTTTCATTGGCATTAAAAACTAATATACAGTAAAATGCCAAAAATACCACTAGCTACATTTTTCAACTAGTGGTACTCTTTTAGATATATTTTATTATAAATCCTTTGCCATTTCCGTAAGAATAGTAGCTGCTGAATTAAGCTCCTGCAATGCACCGAGTATTTGATCCGTTGACTCCGCCTGAGCCTTTGTAATGGCAGTAGTACCAGTAACCAGCTCATTCATTGATTCTACAGAGGTTTTTATAGACAATAATATAGTATTAATGCTGCTAATGGCATTTTTTGTCTCCATTGAAAGCTTTCGTATTTCCTCAGCTACAACAGAAAACCCTCTTCCCTGCTCACCGGCCCGGGCAGCTTCTATTGCTGCATTTAAGCCTAAAAGATTTGTCTGGTCTGAAATTCTTTGGATATATTTTAAAATAGTATCTGTTTGTCCTACCTGAGTATAAGTAATTTCGCTTTGATGATTAATATCATCTGCTTGAGTTGCAATTTTGTCTGCTCCACCTGAGATTTCCTCAATACTGGCAGTAATTTCCTCAAGTGCAGCCGCAATGCTATTTATTTGCTCCTGATGCTGATTTTGCTTCTTTAAGCTTTTACCTAGGCTAACAGTCCCAATTGTTTCCCCTAGCTGATTTTTTATAGGCAGGGTAATAGATTTAAAGGGTATACCTAAGGCTTCCTTTGGGATAATCTGTATTATTCTCTGGTTCTTCTCCAGGCATTCATACATAGCATCCCCTTTTTTAAGCGCTTCTCCCTCTTTAGCCTTAACATCCAGCTCTTTTCCGGGGAAATATCTTAAAAAGGTCTCACGATCTGAAATTCCAACAATAACATCCTCATCTATCAGATCTTTAAGACTACTACTAACTTTAATCCAGCTTTCTAACAATTCCCTATTATTATTTGACATCATAATCCCCCCGAGCTAATTCTCATTACTTTTTTACTGACATATTTCAACATTTTCCCGTATATTCCTTCTGATTTTGAATATTTATTTTTTTCTGAATTATATGTGTCACATTATCAACCCTTTGTTTCTCAAAACAAATAGGGATTAAATTCTTCGATAGAATTCAATCCCCTTTAATATTAATTTTCTGTATACTTTTCAGACATTTAATATTTATCTTTTACTTAGGTCCTGTAATAGCCCTTCGTACCAGCCAGCAGCGAATTTTAAATGATCTATACTATAATCAAGGGTTGAGGCTTCAGAGAAGTCAAGAGAGGTTTTTATATCTATTATTTATGTTTGAACTTCAATACCCTATCTATTAAACCTGCCGTAATAGCATTTACTTTATCAAAATCAATATTTGGAATATAATAGGTCTCTATTTCATCATGATTTATCTTGGTTTTCTTCAGATTACAAAATACATTATCCATCAAATAGGTATATACTCTTTCGCTTTCCATTAGCTCATCCTTATACTTTTCTATAACATCAAGCTTAAGGTATTTATCTAAATCTAAAGCAAGGCTGTTATCGTAATTGCTATTTGTAGTTATTGCAAGGTCAAGCTCTGGCACTATAATACTTTCAAGCTTTTCAGGCTCTAATGGCTCATGATAAAGCTCTATATCATACCCCTTTTCAATAAACTTATTGGCAAGCCTTTGTAACAAGGTCGATTTTCCTGTTCCTGGAGCTCCCTTAATGCAATAAATCTTTTTAATCGGGCTAATAAAGGTTTCACTATGCTCTATATGCCCTTGATAGGTTATGGCGCTACCAAATAAATGTCTCTCCTTTGCCAGCTTCTTCTTAGCCTTAACTCCCTTAAGAAGCTTTTCAACCCATTGATTTGTTTCTATATTTAGCTTTGCATAATCCATTGCCTGACCATATACCCACTCAATATCATCATGAATGATTTTAGCAGCTGCTAAGTACTTATATACTCTTTTATATATCTTGCCATTTTCCTCAATTGATTTGATAATACGTTCCCTATTGGCAACCATTTTGTCTTCAACCCAGCAGTCACCTAGGTTGATGACTTCGTCTATTGCTCCAGGGAATTTGGGGTCAATAACATGGGGTGCGGTTCCATCCACAAAGGCAACCTTCAGCTCCGGAATATAAATAGCATCAATACTATCTGGGTCCCCTGAGCAATGATGGAATTCTACATCATAGCCTAGAGCCACCATTTCATGACCTACCTTCTTCATAAGTGAAGATTTACCTACACCAGGTCCTCCCTTTATAACGAAGAATCTATTTGCTTCCTTGAGGTTTATAATATTGTCAAAATAAGAGTAAAAGCCTTTTGAGGTGTTACCCCCTGGGAATAATCTTTTAATACAACCCTTTTTCTTCATAATTTCCCTCCTTATAAAAATAACCTATCAGTTTATAATATTCGAGAGGGATTGAGGTGTGCATAGGAGCACGGGTTATATTTTTCTTGAAATTAATATATAAAGTCTTATTTTATAATTTTCTATGATTGTAAATTATTCCTAAATATGATATTCTTCTTATATCCCCCCACAGGGGATATGGAAAGGAGTAATAAAGATGAGTGAGCAACATAAACATGAGAATACAAAAGCAGTTATTCATCGTCTCTCAAGAGCAATTGGACATTTAGAGTCGGTAAAAAAAATGGTAGAAGAAGGAAGAGACTGTAGTGAGGTCTTAATTCAAATTTCCGCTGTAAAATCGGCAGTTAATAACATCGGGAAGATCATACTACAGGATCACATTAATCATTGCGTGGCAGATGCAGTTGCTACTGGAGATAAGAAGGTATTAGATGATTTATCTATCGCCATTGATAAATTTATAAAATAATCGGGAGGTTAGCATGATGAAAATCCAAAATAGTACCGCTATTCTTTGGGCAGTTTTGGCTGCAGTCCTATATGCTATAAGTTCACCAATTAGTAAGTTGCTTTTAATAGAAATTCCTCCAACTATGATGGCATCCCTTTTATATCTTGGCGCAGGTATTGGAATGTCTATAATTAGCATGATACGCTATAAAATGGGTAATTTCAAAGATGAGATGAAAATAACAAAACAAGAACTACCGATTACAGGTGCAATGGTTGTTTTAGACATATTGGCTCCAATTTTTCTTATGATAGGATTGAAAATGACTACTCCTGCCAATGTCTCACTTCTAAATAACTTTGAAATTGTAGCGACTTCAGTTGTTGCAATTTTCATTTTTAAAGAGAGTATTAGCAATAGGCTATGGCTTGCAATTGGTTTAATTACAATTGCAAGCGTTATTCTTTCAGTGGAGGATTTAAGTAGCTTTACTTTCTCCTTTGGTTCTGTTTTTGTTTTACTTGCTTCAATATGCTGGGGATTTGAAAATAACTGTACAAGAATGTTATCTGTAAAAGATCCTTTACAGGTTGTGATTATAAAAGGATTTGGTTCAGGTTTAGGGTCTTTACTAATATCTTTGATTCTTAAAGAAACCTCCACAAATATAATCTATATATTTGCATCGCTTCTGTTAGGATTTGTTGCATACGGTTTAAGTATATTCTTGTATGTGCATGCCCAGCGCCAGCTTGGAGCTGCAAAAACTAGTGCATATTATGCGGTTGCCCCATTTATTGGTGCAGGACTTTCATTTATGATTTTCCTTCAAACTCCTACAATTACATTTATTATTGCATTGTTGATTATGATAGCTGGAACCTATTTCGCCTCTACGGATAGTACACAGGAAGCATTAATAGAATTGTAAATAAGCCCCTTAAAACACCGTAAATACGCTATTCTAAAGGGCTCATACATCATTCATATATGTTTTTGTCAGCTGACAACTATCTCCAATTTCTGTATTACGTAAGTCTTGTGCAATTTATAATGAAGACTTAAATGAAAGAATTATCATAGCATTTACCAACAGCTTCTTTGCAATTAACTTTGTACTTTTTCTATTTCCATTTTTCTTTCTATGATATTATAATCAATATCCTGTTGTCTATGAAAGCGATAGAGACCCATAGAGTTCAATACAACGATAATAGCACCTAAGTTATGGATAATAGCTGCCATAACAGGTCCAATCCATCCATAAGCTGCTGCAATTAATGCAAATACGTTAATACCATTAGCAAGCCATAGGTTTGTTTTAATAGTGGCCACTGTACGTTTACTTAATTGTAAAGCTAGTGGAATTTTCTCTATGGCATCCGACAGAAGAGCTATGTCTGCTGCTTCTATTGCCACATCCGTACCTGTTTTTCCCATTGCTACGCCAACATCTGCTTGCATGAGGGCGGGAGCATCATTAATACCATCCCCAATCATTAGCACTTTTTTTCCAATGGACTGAAGTTGCTTTACAATCTTTAATTTTTCATCTGGCAGTAAAGAGGCATAGACTTCATCAATCTCTATTTCATTAGCAATCCTCTTTGCAACATATTCATTATCTCCAGTAGCCATTCTTATATCTTTAATGTACTCACTCTTCAGCTTTCGAATAGTAGCTATAGAGTTTTCACGAATTGGATCGTCTATTGCCATCATCCCAATCAGTGTCTGATTGTATACAATAAAAATTGTTGTATGTCCTTGGTCATTCCAGTGCTTTTGCTTATCAGTAATCACCGAATCTACTTCCATGCTTAAGTATTTTAACACATTTTGGTTTCCTATATATACTATTTTTCCATTAACAGTTCCTTCAATCCCAATGCCTACTATACTTTTCCATTCGCTAGCTAATTCCCAGCTCAAACCTTCATCCTTGGCAGCTCTGGTAATTGCTTTAGCTATATGGTGTTCTGACAAACCTTCCAAACTTGCTGCTAACTTCAATAGACGTGTGCGGTCCCAGTCTGGATCCATCAATGCTATATCAGCAACTTCAGGCTTACCATTTGTAAGAGTACCAGTTTTATCAAAAATGATCGTATCGATTTTACTTATGGCTTCTAGTGCGGGTGCACCTTTGATTAAAATGCCTAGCTGTGCTCCTCTACCTACCCCTGTCATAACAGCCGTT
>Ga0208243_1000744_pt1 | contig 14807 bp, 15 predicted proteins | sample Subbio2Aug_QV12A_FD_184826 | JGI IMG/M metagenome (GOLD analysis project Ga0208243, IMG submission 184826) | Serpentinite rock and fluid subsurface biosphere microbial communities from McLaughlin Reserve, California, USA - CR12Aug_QV12A (SPAdes) | ecosystem: Environmental > Terrestrial > Deep...
CCGTAAAGAAAAAGAGGCTTTGGAAGCAAAAATTGAGGAAGAACAGCAGCAGCTGAAGGAAGCTCTGGAGTATGATAGGTTAAAAACAGAGTTTTTTGCAACCATTTCCCATGAGCTAAAAACTCCTTTAAATATTATTTTAGGTGTTATTCAGCTTATTGGAAATATGTATGAGGCTTCAGAGGGTAAACAGCTTATTAATGGTAGTAGTATCAGATATGTTAACATGATGAGACAGAATTGCTACCGTTTGCTGCGTTTAATAAATAACTTAATTGATATTACAAAAATAGATACGGGTTTTATGTATATGAATCTTAGAAATCATAATATAGTTAGTATAGTTGAAGACATTTCAATTTCTGTAGGGGCGTATGTGGAAGCTAGGGGCGTAAGTCTAATATTTGATACAGAGGTGGAGGAGAAATATATAGCCTGTGATGCAGATAAAATTGAAAGGATTATACTTAACCTGCTTTCCAATGCCATCAAGTTTTCCAATCCGGATGGATGTATAGAGGTAAATATTTATGATAAGGATTCTAGCATAATTATTTCAGTAAAGGATTCGGGAATTGGTATTCCTGATGATATGCAACAAAAGATATTTGAACGCTTTAGGCAGGTGGACTCAGTTCTTCATCGAAAAGCTGAAGGCAGTGGGATTGGATTATCACTGGTGAAGGCTTTAGTTGAGGCTCATGGTGGTATAATTTATGTTAAGAGTCAGTGTAACGTAGGAAGTGAGTTTATTATAGAGCTACCTGTAAGGCTTGTCGAGGAAGAGCATGATAACACCTATGACGAGATTGCAGTATCGTCACAGCGCAAAGTAGAAAGAATAAGCATTGAGTTTTCTGATATATACTAGTATAACTTGCTCTTCAAAAAAAACCTTAATCTATTGTTCAAGGAGTATTCACCGCCGGATTTATATTAAAAAGGAATAGAAAATATAATGCTGCCTTTTCTATTCCTTTTTGTTGGATTATCAGGAAGCTTATCTAGCCCCTTAAGGGTAAAACATATAACAAAATTGAGAAGAAGTGACAGAGGCTACCGCCTAAAACGAATAAGTGAAATATTGCATGATTAAAGGGAAGCTTCTTAAATAAATAAAATACTGACCCTGCAGAATATAAGATTCCACCAATAACAAGTAATCTTATTCCTTCAACAGCTAAATTTAATTTTAATGGATTGAAGGCAAATATTATTATCCATCCCATAAGAACATAGGTTAAGGTTGAAATAATCTTAAACTTTTTGATGAAGAAGGCTTTTAATATTATACCTACAAAGGCTAAGCTCCAGATCAGTCCAAATATTGTCCAGCCGATTGGACCTTTAAGGGTTACCAATGTAAAGGGTGTATATGTACCTGCTATTAATAGATAAATTGCAGAATGATCTAGGATTTTAAATACTGCCTTTACCCTTTCATTTTGAAAGCTATGATATAGAGTTGAAAATAGATATAGAATTATAAGGGAGGTGCCATAAACACTGAAGCTTATGATGTGCCACGTATTTCCATAAAGAGCTGCAAAAACAATCAACAGGGTCAGGGCTGCAACCGCCAATAAAGCCCCTATGCCATGGGTTACTGCGTTAAATATTTCCTCGGGAATACTATACCTGTTTGTTGACTCCATAATTATACCTCCTTGAAAAACTAATTCCTAAAATTATAGTATACTGCTATTATAGGAATAAAATACCTATAATGCAATGGTTGTGCTGAAAATATCCTAAATTTTTGAATGTTTTATAAATGGATAAGAGATAGCAGCATAATATTGCTGTTACCTCTTATTTTGATTTTGATTGCTAATCTTTAGCTATATCTAATAAATATTTACCATAATCCGTTTTGCTCAAGCCCTCTGCCAGCTTAAGCAGCTGAGGTTTATCAATATAGCCCATTCTGTAGGCGATTTCCTCTAAACAGGCTATATAAAAGCCTTGACGTTTTTGAACCACCTCTATAAATTTTGAAGCCTCCATAAGATTATCGTGGGTACCAGTATCTAACCATGCGATTCCCCTGCCCAAAAGCTCAACCCGAAGCTTGCCTCTTTTAAGATATTCTTCATTAACAGAGGTTATCTCGATTTCGCCCCTTGCTGAAGGCTTAACATTTTTAGCTATCTCAATTACGTTATTGTCATAAAAGTAGAGGCCAGGGACTGCATAATTAGACTTTGGGCTTGTGGGCTTTTCTTCTATAGTTAATACTTTACCCTCTTTATCGAACTCTACAATGCCGAAGCTCTGGGGATTCTTAACATGATATCCAAATATAGCAGCACCCTCCTCCAAGGCTGAAGCTTTTTTCAGAATATCTGTAAATTTATGACCGTAGAAAATGTTATCACCAAGAATTAAGGAAACCTTTTCCTCCCCAATGAATTCCTCGCCAATTATAAAGGCATCTGCCAGTCCTCTAGGCTCATCCTGGATTGCATATGAAAAGGATACCCCCAAATGACTACCATCTCCCAAGAGCTCTTTATAAAAGGGTAGGTCTCTTGAGGTCGATATAATTAAAATTCTTTTAATGCCGGAAAGCAGAAGGATAGATAATGGGTAATATATCATAGGCTTATCATATATTGGTAATAGCTGTTTTGATGTAGCTTTGGTTATAGGGTATAGTCTTGTTCCATGGCCCCCTGCTAAAACAATACCTACCATCATTACTCCTCATTTCTAAAATAGACATTATATTAAATCTCACTTAAAACAAAAGGCACAAGTGCTTTTCTTCTTCCTGTACTTATATTATGATGCTACAGGTGGATAAGACACTAACTGCAAATTATTAAAGCTAGTATTATGAAAACAAAATAAACATATTATGAGGTAGTGGTATTTATAAATGAGAAATCTGGCAAGCAATATGTATTATTTTGAAATATTGGCAGCATATTTGCAGAATTTGAAAGGAATTTATAAAAGTTTGTAGAAAGTATAACGTAAAAATCCTATCAGGAGAGTTGATATAATGGATAACTCTGGCGTAAGCTTTGTAGAGCTTTTTATGAAAAAAAATGGATTGGATTTGCAGGAGGTAGTGGAGCTTTATATTTTATTCATGGAGGAATTAGCTAGTGAGATAATTGAGCTGAAAAGCTCAGTTAAAATGCAAGACTTTATAAAGGCTCAGCAGGTAGCTCATAACCTTAAGGGAATATGTAGTAATTATTTGGCTATGAAGGTTTATACCATAGCAGAGTATATAGATTTACAGTTGAAAAAGGGTATATATGAGGATTTACAGTATCAGATTCAGGAGCTTGCAGAAGAGTTTTTGTGCTTCAAAAAAGAATTTGAAGAGGCAGTTATTAAGTAGAGGTATAAATAGGGGGATTAAAAATTATGATAAATAACGGCAGGGTGGTGTTAATTATCGATGATTCACCATCTATAAGAAGACAGGTATGTATGGTATTAAATAAAACAGGTATAGAGGTGAGGGAGGCAGGTAGCGAGTTCGGCATGTTTAATGCCGTGGAGCAGTATGGAAAAATGGCTGAAGTAATCATAATGGATCTTACCTTAAAAAATGAGCATGGCTTTAATTTAATTGCCAAGCTGAAGGCATCACCTAAGTTTATGAATATTCCTATTCTTATACTAACAGAGCATGCTGATGCACAAAACGTTCTTTCAGCAAAAAAGCTTGGAGTTCAGGGATATTTAAGAAAGCCAATAGATGCGGGTGAGTTAAATGAAAGGGTTTCTGCTCTCTTAAAAAAATAATTTATAAATCATAAGATATTTGGAGGACTTAAATTGGGTATTTTCGTATCTCTTTCAACAATTAGTATAATCCTTTCTCTTGTTCTGCTTATGCAGATACTCAGACAGTTTCCGGATAGAGACAGCTTTAGATATTTTAAGCTTATAATGCTATCGGTAGCATTTTGGACACTATTTGCAATGCTGGAGGTTATATCAATAAATCCTACAGCTAAAATTATCTATTCAAAGCTTTCATATATTGGTATTGTCAGCACCCCTGTGCTTTGCTTTTTCTTCTCCTTTGAATATGCAGGTAAAGAGGCCTTCCTGAAGGAAAAAAGAAGGCTATATTTCTGGATTATACCTGTGATTGTATTGGCTTTGGTCATGACGAATGAATTACACGGACTTATTTGGTCAAGCATTTATCCTGAGAAGCAGCTGGAGAATCTGTTGGTTTTCAGGTATGAGAGAGGGCCTTGGTTTATAATCAATTCGATATATTGTTACTCTCTGACTATTATGGGAATAATTCATATATTAATTACCCTAGTAAAATTTAAAACTCTAAAGGAGCATTTTATAGTTTTAATTGGTATTATTACACCCTTGGTGGGAAACGGTCTTTATCTAACGAGACTTATTGAATATGATTATGCACCACCCTCCTTTTCCTTATTGTGTATATGCTTGGCCTGGGCAATTATTAGTGGCTTTTTTGAAAGGAAAATAGCCGTTTCAGAAACAATATTTAGGCATCTGGAGGAAGCTATATTACTAATAGATGAAAAGTTTAATATTATAAGCATGAATCCTTATGCAGAGGAGCTATTCAAGCTGCCTTTCAAAAATCAGCCTTTACCAGCAGTAGGTCTACTTCCTTTTTGGGATAGGATAGAGGGAACCTTAAGGGATAATATGGATGAAGTTCTTGAGGTATGTCTAAATTATAATGAACCCCCTAAATGGTTTACCACCAGACTTTATTCGATAAAAGACAATACTAAGTACCCTGGTTGGATTATTAGTATGTTTGATATTACAGATAAAAAGCTTTATGAAGAGGAATTGCAAAAGGGAAGAATAGCTGCTGAAACTGCAAATGTGGCTAAAAGCCAATTTCTAGCGAATATGTCCCATGAAATCAGAACACCTTTGAATGGTATTATGGGCTTTACTGAGCTATTGGGCAATACATACCTTGACATGGAGCAGAAGGATTTTTTAAAGGAAATTAAAAATGCTTCCAATACTTTATATAACTTAATCAATGAGGTTCTTGACTTCTCGAAAATAGAAGCAGGCAAAATGGAGCTGGAGAAGGTTGATTTCACCATCTCAGAGCTTATTTCAAGCTCTGTAGCTCTAGTTAAGCATACTAGTCAGAAAAAAGGTATCGAAGTATGTTGTAATATAGAGGCGGGAATATCAGAACACCTCATGGGGGATATACTTAAATTAAAACAGGTAATGAATAATCTTGTTGGTAATGCTGTAAAATTTACAGAAAAGGGATATGTAAAGATTGCTGTAGGTAAAATAAGAGAAGCTGAAGCTGAGGAGCTAATAAGATTTGAAATCTCAGATACAGGTGTTGGAATACCATTGGAGGCCCAAGAGAAGCTTTTTCAGGTCTTTACCCAGGCAGACAGCTCTACTACTAGAAAATACGGTGGTACAGGACTTGGCTTAGCTATTTCAAAGAAGCTGGTAGAGCTTATGGGGGGAAGAATTTGGGTTGAGAGTGAAGCAGGAAAGGGGTCAAGCTTTAATTTTGAGGTGCCTTTAGAGAAGTCGCTGGGAGTAAAGCAAGGTACAACATCCAGCGAGTCCATAGAGCAAGAGGCTCCATCCTCTATTCATGGCAGCATCTTATTAGTCGAGGATATAGGTGCAAATAGAAAGCTTGTCCAAATAATGCTTAAAAAGCTTGGCTATATATGTGATATAGCTGTCAATGGTAAAGAAGCTGTTGAGGTAGCTAGACAAAAGAAATACGATTTAATCTTTATGGATTGTCAAATGCCTGTTATGGATGGCTATACAGCAACGGGTTTAATAAAAGCAAATGACGGGTTAAACAATAGCACTCCAATTGTTGCGATGACAGCAAATGCTTTGGAGGGGGACAGAGAGAAATGCTTAGAGGCTGGAATGGAGGATTTCATAACCAAGCCGATAAACCAGCAGAAGCTATCAGAGGCTTTAAAGAAATGGAAAGTGTGGAAAGTGGGGACGGACCTTTCTTTCCAGTAATGTAACAAGCTAGATACTAGTTAATATCTGTAATTTGGTATAATATGGAGTGGAGAAAATATTATATGATTTGCAGGCTAATATTAATAGAAAAGGCATTGGAGACTGTTCCAATGCCTTTGTTTAGATTATTTACTGTTATTATTTTCCTTGTTAGCTCGATGCATTATATAAAAGCTTCCTAAACAAAATACTACAAACACAGAAATTACAATTATTTTTTCTATAGACATAAGCTACACTTCCTTATCAATAATTTTTTAAATTACTAAATTAAAAAATTATTGATAAGCCTTTATATCTCCCCGAGTTTTGTACGGGTAGGAGTAGATAAAACAGCTTCAAAGTGTTAACTGAAATATAGCTATTATATTTTTGTTTAATTGCTATTGGGTTGACTAGGAAGAAAATAAATACCAATATCAAAAGCTGCTGGACATTACGTACATAGGAATTATTACTATGGCTACCTGTATCAGTAGTAGAATAATACTCAAGGATATCATTTATAGCTGCTGCTTTCCAGCTAGAATTATAAATTGAATTAGTCTCTATTGAGCTGTTGCTACAAATACTTATAAACAATAGACAGCATAATAGAGCGATCACAATTGTAAGGATAAGGGGAACATTAATTTTTCTTGACTTAAGATGCATATAGCTAAGCATATTTTTGATTCACCCCTAATTTTTTTATCAATAATTAATTATAAATCCCAACAACATGAATAGCAAGTGGAAATTGGTCGCGTACAGTCCCTACTTTCCACCGTAAGGAGCTTTTTATTTACTGACGAATAATTACTACAGCCAATTGCAAATCCTTTTAGTAGACATATAATATTTAAGTATTTTAGTTAGGTGACAAGGATGCCAAACCTTGGTAAAGTAGAGGAGGAACAGAATAAAACTTTTTATTGATATTGGAGGTAAATAAATGAGACTAAAGGAGCTCTTTGAATATAATTCAAGGGAGGATTTTTCAGATAAATTAATTGATTGGATAGGAGAGGTTTTTTATGATATACTCCCAGAAGGTGGATATGAGATTCGGGAGGAGCAGGAATATACAGCCTTTCAGCTGGCAGAGGCGGTATGAAATAAAAGAATTCATCTAGCTGAAGCCGGCCTTGAAACTGATAAAACCTTTGCCTATCTTCTAACGGCTATAGCCTATGCCCGTTTTACGGGGAAGCCTGTTGTTATTGCCTGTGCCTCGACAGTGTTACAGGAGCAGCTGGCGGGACCAAAAGGAGATATCCAAACCCTTGGTAAGCTCTTAGGTATAAACATAGACGCTGAATAGCAAAGAATCCACGTCAATATATTTGTGATGAGAAGGTAAATGAAGCTAGAGGCTGGTTCTCAGACAGAGAGGATAAGAGGGTTGACGAGCCTAATAGGTGGATAAACTAAACCAAGAGGGGTGAGCGTACCGAGATTACACTTGTACCCGATAAAATTTGGAAGCATATAGCAAAAAATAGAAGCTCTTGTAGCCTTGTTAAAGCAGAATAAAGGTTGCGCATTAGTGCTTACTAATTCAATAAATGAAGTAGAAGGGATAAGGAAAGCCATTAAGGAGATTGATTTACCCTTTGAAATTTTGTGGGAGGATAATGGGGAGCTTGGGCATCTGATAAGACGGATATATATCGATAAAAAAGAAAAGGAGACAGCATTATGGAAAAGGGAGTATTAGAAGCAGGTTGGAATATAGACAATAGCTATGCCAGACTTCCGGAAGCATTTTTTTCACCACAAAGCCCTAGTCCTGTAGAGGCACCTGGCTTAATAATTTTAAACCATCAATTGGCCAGAACTCTTGGTTTGAATCCAGAAGGTTTAAAAAGCAAAGAGGCGGTTAAGGTATTTGCTGGAAATGCTTTACCTCAGGGGGCATATCCGATAGCACAGGCATATGCAGGTCATCAGTTTGGACATTTTACAATGTTAGGTGATGGGAGAGCTTTACTTTTAGGTGAGCAAATAACACCCTCTGATGAACGCTTTGATATACAGCTTAAGGGTTCAGGGCCTACTAAGTACTCCAGAAGAGGTGACGGAAGGGCAGCTATAGGGCCAATGCTAAGAGAATACATTATAAGTGAGGCAATGAATGCCTATGGAATACCAACAACAAGAAGCCTTGCTGTAGCTACAACTGGTGAATATGTCTATCGTGAAAATATTCTTTTTGGTGCAGTTTTAACTCGTGTAGCTGCCAGTCACATAAGGGTAGGTACCTTCCAATATGCTGCAAAATGGTGCACTCTAGAAGAATTAAAAGTCTTAGCTGATTATACAATTAGTAGACATTATCCTGCTATTGAAGAGGGAGAGGGTAAATATCTTACATTTCTTCAGGAGGTAATAAAGCGACAGGCTCAGTTAATTGCACAATGGCAGCTGGTGGGTTTTATACATGGAGTAATGAACACTGATAATATGACCATTAGCGGAGAAACAATAGACTATGGTCCTTGTGCCTTTATGGATAACTATGATCCAGAAACGGTTTTCAGCTCAATAGACCGACATGGACGCTATGCCTATGGCAATCAACCAGTAATTGCTCAATGGAATTTAGCACGATTTGCTGAAACACTGGTACCTCTGCTGGCTGATAATAACGATGAAGCTGTAGAGGTAGCACAGGATGCAATAACAAGCTTTGATAGGACATATCAAAAGTACTGGCTGTCAGGGATGAGGGGAAAGCTTGGCCTGTTTAATGAAGAGCCAGAGGATGAAGTTCTTTTTAAAGAGCTATTAGCATTGATGCATAAGCATGAAGCTGACTTTACAAATACCTTCAAGGCAATAACACTTTCCAAGTATGAGGACAATGATTTGTTTAAGGCTTCTGCCTTTACAGAATGGGAGAAGAAATGGAGGGCTCGTCAATCCAGGCAACAGGAGAACAATGCTGTAGCCCAGCAGCTAATGAAGATAAGCAACCCTGCAGTCATTCCTCGAAATCATAGGGTGGAGGAGGCCCTGGAGGCTGCCACAAAGGGTGATTATGAACCAATGAATAGACTACTGTCTGTATTATCAAATCCCTATGAATATACCACTGAACAGGAGGAATATAGTACCCTGCCTCCAAAATCCTCTTGTGGATATCAAACATTTTGTGGAACCTAAATTTGAGAGGGAATAGAAATTACTGAGCAATTAATTTCTTAAAAGAACCTGAGGTAACGAAAAATTCCTTAATCAGCTAATGATTAAGGAATTTTAGTTTAGTTGTTTTGTGATTTTTGGAAAATGCTGCTGTTGAAATAATATCTGCAATTCCTGAAAGGTACTTATGTATGCTCTTAAATTATTTAAAATACAGCTTTACAATATTTTATTTTTTTGCATTTGGTATAAATAATGATTGACCATACTGGTCTTTTCCGAATTCAGCTATCAGGGCTTGACCTTCCTCTGAAAGCATCCATTCAATAAAGGCTTGAGCACCCTCAGCGTTTATTTTTTCATTTTTATTTGGATTAACAGCAATTATTCCATACTGATTAAATAATTTCTTGTCTCCCTCTACAGCAACCGTTAAATCAACCTTATCCATCATTGATAAATAGGTTGCTCGGTCAGCAAGAGTATAGCCTTGCATTTCATCAGCCATTTGTATTACATCTCCCATACCTTTACCAGCTGAAATATACCACTTGCCAGAAGGCTCAATAGCAGCACTTTTCCAGTGAGTTAATTCTGCCTTATGGGTACCAGAGTCATCACCTCTAGAAATAAAAGTAGCTTCATTTTCCTTAATCAATTGAAAAGCCTTTACAACGTCGGCTTTTGCATTCTCAGACAGCTTTAGTGAATCTTCTTTAGGTCCAAGAACCACGAAGTCGTTGTACATTACCTCAAATCTTTCTAGACCATGGCCTGCTGCAACAAAAGCTTCCTCAGAAGCTTTAGCATGGGCTAATATTACATCAGCTTCACCGTCTTCGCCCAGCTTAATTGCTTGTCCTGAACCAACAGCAATTACTTTAACCTCGATACCTGTTTCATCTTTAAATTTTGGTAATAAGAAATCTAACAAGCCGCTATTTTCTGTACTGGTAGTTGTTGAAAGGATAATAGCTGTACCTGCAAGTGGCTTTTCATCAGCTGTTGCTGGTGCAGGAGCAGGCTCTTGCTTTGTACAGCCTACTGTAAAGGACAGTAGCATATGCATAATTAATGTTAGTGCGATTAATGATTTTCTTTTCATAAGTGATCCCCCTTAATTTTTTTAATCTTACATTAATCCTCACAAACCCCTTCTGAAAGGAACTACAATCTTCACATTACAAAAATAAAAACGTCTTCAAAAAGAAGACGTTTAAATGTACGTAATAAAATCATCTAAGCTCCTTTCCACACGGGAGGCATATTAGTTTCCCAATATACCCTAACGGTTAGTCATTCATAGCTAACTAAAAGAAATAGCTTTAGAAGGATTAACTCGGAGAAATATGTAATTTAAGTAAATTATATTTGGTAATTAATAGCTTGTCAATAAATAACATGAATAATTATGATAACTATCTTATAGAAGTTTTAAAAAAATAAATAGAAATTTTAGCAGGACATTAAAATAAATATATAGAATATATTTTTAACATTGATAAAACTATAACAAATGCAAAAATGCCGACATAGACTAATAACAACAGAATTTTAAATAAGTAGGTGGTTATTTATGTTAATACCAGAGAAATTTTATGAAATGTATGGAATAAGATCTATTAATATAAAGGAGAAATATTATAGTAAAAATAACAATGTTTATTGGATTCAAGCCTATGGCGAAGGTAATATTCCTATGGACCTTGCAGTTAAATTCTATAAAAGGTCCAGATATAGCTTTAATAAAGAGGTTGATATATTAAAGCATCTTAAGGAATGTGGAGTAAGGGTGCCGGATATATATTATACAAGCAATAACCTGATAATTATGGAAAGAATATCCGGTGAAGTCCTATTAGATAGAATTTTGGCACTGGAGAATACTGAGGGTAATTTGATATCGAAGGAAGCCCGTAAAATCATATATGAGCTATCAATATGGCTAAAGAGCTTTTATAGAGGGATGAAAAAATGGAAAAAGCGATTATATATTAAAGAGGATGTAAATCTAAGAAACTTTATTTATAGTGATAAGATATATGGAATAGATTTTGAAAACTGTCATCCAGGGTTTATTGAAGAGGATATTGGTAAGCTTTGTGCCTTTATTCTAACCTACACACCTGAGTTTACACCATGGAGATGCAAATTTACTGATGCCTTGATTCAGATTTTTAGTCAAGAGTTTGCAATAGACACCGAGTTAGTTATAAGAGAAATGAAGAATGAGATAGAAGTAATAGCAGAGAGGCGGAATACTAAATATTCAACCGAATTAATCGAGGTAATGATTAATAGCTGGAGAAAGCAAAAAATACTTTACAAGGTTTAAGCTGATAAAAACTCCATCAGGAGGGCTCCTGATGGAGTTTTTAAGTGCCTTAATGTTTATGGACCTGCTGCTTATGGTAAGGATTGTTTTTATAAGATTGACTTCTTAAAAGGCTGGCGATGAAATCAGGGCTTCAGAGTATTAAATAGCTATGAATTGTCACCGTGGCATATAACCTTTAAGTTTGTTTTACTTTCCTATTAGTGGGTATATAATCATAAATTATAGCAAAGGAGAGATTAATATGCACAATGAAATGTTTTGTTATCAATGTGAACAAACGTTGGGTGGAAAAGGATGTACCAGAAGTGGGATATGTGGTAAAACTCCAGAAATTGCAAATCTTCAGGATCTATTAATTTATCAATTAAAAGGGATAGCCTGTTATGCAAAGCCCCTGATTGAAGAGGGACAATTAATAGATAAAGAAATTGTAGAATTTGTTGAAAACTCATTATTTACTACACTGACAAATGTTAACTTTGACCCTGAGGTGCATATCAGGTTATTAAGGGAATCCCAAAAAATAAAAGAAGAGCTTAGAAATAGAGCACCTAAGAAGCAATATCCTGCCGCAGCTACATATAATCTGAGGGAGACAAAAGAAGAGATGTTAGAGGATTCAGTAAAAGCTGGCATTATGTATGACCAGACCCTTGATGAGGATATTCGTTCACTAAGGTCAACAATACTTTATGGATTAAAAGGGGTTAGTGCTTATGGTCATCAGGCAAGATTTATTAATTATCAAAGTGACCAGGTAGATAATTTCTATTTTATAGGACTTGAGGCTACAACGAATGATAATTTAAAATTAGAAGACCTAATTAGTATGACAATGAAGGTTGGAAAAACCAGTGTTGAGGTTATGAGACTGCTGGATGAAGCGAATACTACAAGGTATAGTCATCCAGCTCCACATAAGGTGAACATGAATATTAAGAAGGGTCCCTTTATAATCATTTCAGGTCATGACTTAAGAGATTTAGAAATGCTACTTCAGCAAACGGAAGGTAAAGGAATCAATATCTATACCCATGGAGAAATGCTTCCTGCCCATGGCTATCCATCTCTAAAGAAGTATAAGCATTTAGCAGGCAACTTTGGCTCTGCTTGGCAAAATCAGCAGAAGGAATTCGATAGCATACCTGGTTGTATGCTGATGACTACAAACTGTATGATGAAACCAAGAGAGACCTATAAGGATAGAATATTTACAACAAACGTTGTTGGCTGGGATGGTGTTAAAAATATAAAAGTAAAAGAGGATGGAACAAAGGATTTCAGTGAACTAATAAATAAGTCTTTAGAACTTGGTGGTTTTACAGAGGATCAAAAAGAACATGAAATTCTTGTAGGCTTTGGACATGATGCTACCTTATCCCATGGGGAGGCCATTGTAAAGGCTGTAAAGGAAGGAAAATTGAGACATTTCTTCTTAATTGGTGGATGCGATGGTGCTAAGCCTGGAAGAAATTATTATACTGAGTTTGCTGAAAAGATTCCTCAAGACTGTGTTATTCTTACCCTTGCCTGCGGTAAGTATAGATTCAACAGATTAGATTTTGGTACTGTTGCAGGGTTACCGAGATTATTGGATGTGGGCCAATGTAACGATGCATACTCAGCAGTAAAAATTGCTTCAGCCCTTGCGGATGCCTTTGAAACCGATGTAAATTCATTACCGTTAACGATTGTACTTTCTTGGTATGAACAAAAGGCAGTTGCTGATTTACTAGCATTATTATCCCTAGGAATAAAAGGCATGTATTTAGGGCCTAGCTTACCGGCGTTTCTATCTCCAAATGTTTTGCAATATTTGGTGGATACCTTTGAGATCAAACCAATTAGTACAGCCGATGAGGATTTAAGAAATTCTCTTAAGTAAATCAATTGGTCAATTGCATAATTAAAAGTAATCCTTATAAAAGTATACAATTCATGAAGGAAGGGCTGTCTCATATTAGATGTTTAATCTAGGGCTGAGACGTCCTTTTTATGTTGAAAAATAAAGACAAATTCCTGAGAATCTGTCTTTATTGATAGGGATATCACGCTGGTTCAACAATTCTAGCTTTGCCATATGGAAGACATAAGGGAGTTCCAAAAAGTGGGTCTCTTAATATCTGGCGTTCCATGTTAAATACGTGGCGTACTGTATCACTTTTTATAACATCTTTAGGTTTCCCATGAAGGTATATTTGACCATCTTTAATAGCAATTAGATTATGGGCATAGCGGCAGGCTAGATTTAAATCGTGAAGTACCATAACAATTGATCGTCTTTCCCGCTGGTTTAGTTCAAAGAGTAAATTTAAAATTTCAACTTGGTGTGTCATATCTAAGTATGTAGTAGGTTCATCCAATATGATATGAGAGCCTATTTTATAAGCTTTTTTTAGTTTTTATAGCTTCAGATATATTTCTGCCCTTTCTCTTATCTCCAAAATCATCCATATGTATTATTATTCTATTGTGTTAAAAAATTATGAAATTATGAACTTGTTTACAATATTTAATATTTTAATGAAGGTAAAGCTATAAGCAATATCGAATCTTAACATTATCATGATATTATTCAACTTTATCATTGTAATTTACTAGAATAAGGAGCTTGAGTTTAAATGAAAAACAACAGGTTGTTCACATATTTACTAAATATATGTTTAGTGCTACTGATAATGCTTCTTTTAAAAATGGTGGGTAGCTACTTGGAGCCTATTGCAAGAGTGTTGAGATTGTTGTCTGTACCAATAATCCTGTCATTATTCTTATATTATGCATTAAGACCTATAGTTAGGAAATTAAATGACAAAAAGATAAATAAAGGTATTACAGCCTTCTTGACAATACTGATGACTTTATTTTCTTTAATGGTTATGATTGTTTATGGATTTACAGTAATAAAGGATCAGTTTCAAAATTCATTTATTATTAATCTTGATCAATTGGTTAATTACACGAACATAATAGACAGTGGATTAGGCGGGTACATATCTGAGTTTGATTTAACAAGTGACCTCCTAAATGCATTTAAAAATATGATATTAAATGTAAGTAGTCACATGGCAAGTTTTTTTTCAGAGACAGGTAACATTGTTACCCAAGTAATATTGATCCCCTTTATACTATTCTATTTGCTAAAGGAGGACGGCAGCATTATAGAAGGGATCTTGATATATGTCCCTTTAACATATAGAGCTAATGCAAAGGAAATGTTCAAAAAGTTAGATTATGTCCTATCAACATATATTTCAGGTCAATTATTAGTTGCTTTGATTATCGGACTTCTAATGTCTGTTGCCTATGTATTAATAGGACTTCCTGATGCACTACTTAT
>Ga0208243_1000745_pt1 | contig 14705 bp, 10 predicted proteins | sample Subbio2Aug_QV12A_FD_184826 | JGI IMG/M metagenome (GOLD analysis project Ga0208243, IMG submission 184826) | Serpentinite rock and fluid subsurface biosphere microbial communities from McLaughlin Reserve, California, USA - CR12Aug_QV12A (SPAdes) | ecosystem: Environmental > Terrestrial > Deep...
CCGAAGCCGCAGCCCGCGGCACCCGAGACGAGGCCTCCATCGGCAGGGCCGGCGCCACGGGCCGCCGCAGGGACGTCGGCCGCCTCCGGCGAGGCGGACGACGAGGAGGCCGATGCGCCCCCCGCGAAGCCGGCGCCCCCGCGCCGGCCGCTGCCGGCGCATGCCCGCAAGGAAGGCGAAAAGCCGCTCGCCGCGCCCTCCGTGCGGCTGAAGGCGCGCGAGCGCGGCATCGACCTGCGGTTCGTGCCGGGCACCGGCCCTGCCGGGCGCATCATGCATGAGGACCTCGACGCCTTCGCCGAACAGGGGGCGCGGCCACCGGCAACCGGCGGGAAGGCACCCGACGGCCGGATCGAAGAGTTCAAGGTCGTGGGCCTGCGCCGCAGGATCGCGCAGAAGATGGCGCTCTCGAAGTCGCGGATCGCCCACATCACCTATGTCGACGAGATCGAGATGGACGCGCTGGAGACGCTGCGCGGCAGCCTGAACGCTGCCCGCCGCGACGACCGTCCCAAGCTGACACTGCTGCCCTTCCTGATGCTGGCCATGGTGAAGGCGCTGAAGGAGCAGCCCAACATCAATGCCCATTACGACGACGAGGCGGGCGTCGTGCGCCAGTTCGGCGGCGTGCATTGCGGCATCGCCGCGCAGACGAAGAACGGCCTCGTCGTACCGGTCGTGCGCCACGCCGAAACGCTCGACCTGTGGGCCGCAGCGGCCGAGATCGCGCGGCTCGCGGAAGCGGCGAAGAACGGCACGGCGACGCGCGAGGAACTGACCGGCTCCACCATCACCATCACCTCGCTCGGCGCGCTCGGCGGCATCGCCACCACGCCGGTGATCAACCACCCCGAGGTGGCGATCGTCGGCGTGAACAAGATGCAGGTGCGGCCGATGTGGAACGGCACGCAGTTCGTGCCGAGGAAGATGATGAACCTGTCGTCGAGCTTCGACCACCGCGTCATCGACGGCTGGGATGCCGCGGTCTTCGTGCAGCGCGTGAAGGCCCTGCTCGAGGCGCCGGCCGCGATCTTCATCGAGGGGTGAGGCGGATGGTGCTGACCGCGAAACGTCGCGTTCCGTCGCGCGCCCGTAGGGCGCAGGTATCGCTACTCGGAGCCACCCCATGATCGACATCACCTGCCAGCTCCTCGTCATCGGCGCCGGGCCAGGCGGCTACGTATGCGCCATCCGCGCCGGCCAGCTTGGCCTCGACACGGTGATCGTGGAGGCCGCGAGGCCCGGCGGCACCTGCCTCAACGTCGGCTGCATCCCCTCCAAGGCGATGATCCACGCTGCGGACGAGTTCGCCAGGCTCGGTCATTTCGCGCAAGGCGCGTCACCGCTCGGCATCACCACGGCAAGCCCCGCCATCGATCTGGCAAGGACCGTCGAGTGGAAGGACGGCATCGTACGCCGCCTGACCGGCGGCGTCTCGGGCCTGCTCAAGAAGGCCGGCGTCAAGCAGGTGGAAGGCTGGGCTCGGTTCCGCGACGGCAAGTCGGTCGTGGTGGAGACCGCGACCGGCCCGCAGCGCATCCTGGCCGAAACCGTGGTGATCGCCACCGGCTCCGAAGCGGTCGCCTTGCCCGGCCTGCCCTTCGGCGGTGACATCCTGTCGTCGACCGAAGCGCTGTCGCTGACGGCGGTGCCGGAGCGGCTGGCCGTCGTCGGCGCCGGCTACATCGGCCTCGAACTCGGCACCGCCTTCGCCAAGCTGGGCTCGAACGTCACGATCCTCGAAGCCGCCGGCCGCATCCTGCCGCTCTGGGACGCAGAACTCACCCGCCCGGTGGCGAGGCGGCTGGAAAAGCTCGGCATCGCGGTCCACCTCGACGCCAAGGCCGATCGATACGCCGAGAACACCCGGACCCTGTCCTTCGTCGATGCGGAGGGGTCAGACCGCAGCATCGCCGTCGACAAGGTGCTGGTCACCGTCGGCCGCAGGCCCGCCACCCGCGCCCGGGGCCTGGAGGAACTCGACCTCACCCTGGACGGCCATGCCATCGCCGTCGACGAGCATTGCCGGACCTCGATGCGCGGTGTCTACGCCATCGGCGACGTCACCGGCGAGCCGATGCTGGCGCACAGGGCCATGGCGCAGGGCGAGATGGTGGCCGAGATCGTCGCGGGCCACCGGCGCGCGTGGGACAAGCGCGCGATCCCCGCGGTCTGCTTCACCGATCCCGAGATCGTGTCGGCCGGGCTCTCGCCGACGGATGCGCAGAAGGCCGGCATCGACATCCGGACCGGCGTGTTCCCGTTCCAGGCCAACGGCCGCGCCATGACGCTGGAGCGCGACGACGGCTTCGTGCGGATCGTCGCCCGTGCCGGCGACAACGTCATCCTCGGCATCCAGGCGACGGGCGTGCAGGTCTCCGAGATGGCGTCGTACTTCGCGCATGCCATCGAGATGGGTGCGCGGCTGGAGGATGTCGCGGCGACGGTCCACGCCCATCCCACCCAGGGCGAGGCCGTGCAGGAGGCCGCGATGCGCGCGCTCGGCCACGCGCTGCACGTCTGACGACCCCGGGGCGCCCGCAGGGACCGGCCGGCGCAAGCGAAACGCGACCGCGCCCTGCGACACGGGTTGCGTTGGCCCCGCCTTTCCCGGATAGTGCGTGTCAAGGCATGACGGACCGCGCGAAACGACGGTCGGTGTCTCAAATGGGAGATTGTTGATGATCGCACGAATCCGTACGAACGGCCTCGCCATGTCCGGCCGCAAGGCCCTGCTCGCCGCCACGGCGGGCCTCCTCCTTGCCACCGCGGCGCAGGCCGAGACTCTTCGCTTCGCCTTCCAGGGCACGCTGAACGCGCTCGACCCCTACACGCTCAACGAGACCTTCTCGCTCGGCATGTTCGGCAACGTCTACGAGGGACTGACCAAGCGCGACAAGAACCTCCAGATCATTCCCGGCCTCGCCGAGAGCTGGGAGATGGTCGATCCGCTGACCTGGCGCTTCAACCTGCGCAAGGGCGTGAAGTTCTCCAACGGCAACGACTTCACCGCTTCCGACGTGGTCTTCTCCGCCGAGCGCGTCCGCGACGCCTCCTCCGACCTGAAGACGCGCATCCCGGCCGACTCCGTCTGGACGGCCATCGACGATCATACCGTGGAGGTGAAGCTCACCTCGCCCAATCCCATTCTCCACTACGAATGGGACACCTGGTACATGATGGACAAGGAGTGGGCGGAAGCCGAAGGCGCCACCAAGCCGATCTCGGCCAAGGACACCAACCCCGGGCCGGCGGCCTTCAAGACCAACGGCACCGGTCCCTTCGTCATCGAGAGCCACGAGCCGGGCGTGAAGACGGTCTTCAAGCCGAACGCCGGCTGGTGGGGCACGCCCGAGCACAATCTGACCGAAGTGGTGTTCACGCCCATCGCCGCCGACGGCACCCGCGTGGCGGCCCTGCTCGCCGGCGACGTCGACCTGATCGATCCCGTGCCGGTGCAGGACATTCCGCGCGTGAACGCGGATCCGAACACCGAAGCGATGACGGGACCGGAACTTCGCGTCATCCACCTCGGCTTCAACCAGATGGATGACGAGCTCGCCACCTCGGACGTCAAGGGCAAGAACCCGTTCAGGGACCCGAACGTCCGCAAGGCGCTCTACCAGGCCATCGACATCGAGGCCATCAAGGAGCGCGTCATGCGCGGCCTGTCCACGCCCGTGCCGCTGCTGATCGCCAACGAGCTGTTCTCCGGCGCCAAGGACTTCCAGCGCTGGCCCTACGATCCCGAGGCGGCGAAGAAGCTGCTCGCCGATGCCGGCTATCCGGACGGCTTCACCGTCGGCATGGACTGCCCGAACGACCGCTACGTCAACGACGAGGCGATCTGCCAGGCAACCGTCTCCATGCTGGCGCGGATCGGCGTCAAGGTGAACCTCAACGCCCAGCCCAAGGCGCAGTACTTCGCCAAGGTGCTGGCGCCCGGCGGCTACGACACCGACTTCTTCCTGCTCGGCTGGACGCCCGGCTCGTTCGACTCCTGGAACGTCCTGGTCAACCTCGCGGGCTGCCGCGACACGACCGGCAAGGGCGGCCCCTTCAACCTGGGCGGCTACTGCAACAAGGACCTGGACGCGCTTTCCGCCAAGATCGTCGTGGAGAGCGACACGGCCAAGCGTGAAGCCATGATCAAGGAAGCCTACACGATCATGACCCAGGAGACCTCGCACATCCCGCTGCACCAGCAGTCGCTGGCCTGGGGCAAGCGCAAGAACGTCGAGATCGTCCAGCGTCCGGACAACCAGGTCCTGTTCTACTGGGCCAAGGTGAACTGACGGCCTCCGCCGCGACCACGGCCCGCGCGCCAGCGCGGGCCGCAACGCACAGAGAGGCTCCACCGCATGCTCGCTTTCGCCATCCGGCGGCTCGTCCAGGCCATCGGCGTCATGCTCGTCGTGGCGCTCATCTCCTTCGTCATGTTCCGCTTCGTCGGCGATCCGGTGAACCAGCTCGTCGGCGTCGACACCTCGCCGGAGGATCGCGCCGCGCTGCGCGAGGCGCTGGGGCTGAACGATCCCGTGCTGCTGCAGTTCGGCCGCTTCATCCTGCGCGCCGCCCAGCTCGATTTCGGCATCTCCTACCAGTTCAAGCAGCCGGTGGCGGCGCTGATCGCCTCGCGCCTTCCCGCGACGCTCGAACTGTCGCTCGTCTCCGCCGTGCTGGCGCTCGCCGTCGGCGTGCCGATGGGCGTCTTCACCGGTCTCTATCCGCGCTCCTGGGTGTCGCGGGCCTTCCTCGCCGTCTCGCTTGTCGGCGTCTCATTGCCCACCTTCCTGATCGGCATCCTGCTCATCTTCCTCGTCTCGGTGAACCTCGGCTGGCTGCCGTCCTTCGGACGCGGCACAGTGGTGGACATCGGTTTCGGATGGACGACCGGCCTGCTCACCGCGTCGGGCCTGCAGTCGCTGATCCTGCCGGCGATCACCCTCGGCCTGTTCCAGATGACGCTCATCATGCGGCTGGTCCGCGGCGAGATGCTGGAGGTGCTGCGCACGGACTACATCAAGTTCGCCCGCGCCCGCGGCCTGTCGCGCCGCGCGATCAACTTCGGCCACGCGCTGAGAAACACGCTCGTGCCGGTGATCACCATCACCGGCCTGCAGCTCGGCTCCATCATCGCCTTCGCCATCATCACCGAGACGGTGTTCCAGTGGCCCGGGATGGGGCTGATGTTCCTGCAGGCGGTGCAGAGCGTCGACATTCCGATCATGGCCGCCTACCTCTTGCTGATCGCCTTCCTGTTCGTGACGATCAACTTCATCGTCGACCTGCTCTACGTCGCGGTCGACCCCCGCATCAGGCTCGGAGGCGCCCGCGGATGACCGGACCATGCTGATCCTCCCGAACCGGGCCGCATCCCGCCATCCGCCGGTGCCGCTCGACGATCGACGAGGTGCGCCATGCCATACGTGACCGGCGAGGAAGCGAGAGCTGCGACCGCCCCGTCCGACGCAGCCGCCGGGCGCGGGCCGGGCCTGCTTGCCCGGCTGCGCGACAACGACGTCTGGTTCTCCTTCACCCGTTCCCCGATCACCCTCGTCTCGGCGATCGTCACGCTCGTCCTGGTTCTGTCGGCGCTGTTTGCGCCCCTCATCGCGCCGCACGATCCGTTCGACCCGGCGACGCTGTCGATCATGGACTCCTTCTATCCCCCGGCATGGACCGGCGAAGGCGACCCGCGCTTCCTCCTCGGCACCGACGACCAGGGCCGCGACATCCTGTCGACCATCCTCCACGGCATGCGCATTTCGCTCGCCGTCGGCTTCGCCAGCGTGCTCTTCGCCATGGTGCTGGGCGTGACGCTCGGGCTGCTCGCCGGCTATCTCGGCGGTGTCGTCGATTCGGTGATCATGCGCGTCGCCGACGTGCAGCTCACCTTTCCGGCGATCCTGATCGCACTCCTCATCGACGGGGTGGCGCGTGGCGTCGCCGGACCCAATTCCTACCAGGACATCGTCTTCGGCGTGCTGGTGCTGTCGATCGGCCTGTCCTTCTGGGTGCAGTACGCCCGTACCGTGCGCGGCTCGGTGCTGGTGGAGAAGAACAAGGAGTACGTGCTGGCGGCGCGGCTGATCGGCCTCAGGCCCTGGACCATCATGGTCAAGCACGTCCTGCCCAACGTGCTCGGCCCGGTCCTCGTCATCGCCACGATCAACCTGGCGCTTGCCATCATCACGGAGGCGACCCTGTCCTTCCTGGGGGTCGGCGTGCCGCCGACCCAGCCGTCGCTCGGCACCCTGATCCGCATCGGCAACGACTTCCTGTTCTCCGGCGAATGGTGGATCACGATCTTTCCGGGCATCACGCTGGCCGTGCTCGCGCTCGCGGTGAACCTGCTCGGCGACTGGCTGCGCGACGCGCTGAACCCGAAGCTCAGATGACCCCCACCCTCTCCGTCCGAAACCTCAGGGTCGAGATCCCGACGCGCCGCGGCGTGCTGACCGCCATCGACGACCTCTCCTTCGACATCGCGCCGGGCGAAGTGCTCGGCATGGTGGGCGAATCCGGCGCCGGCAAGTCGATCACCGGCTCGGCCATCATCGGCCTGCTGGAGCCGCCGGGGCGGGTGGCGGGCGGCGAGATCAGGCTTGCCGGCGAGCGCATCGACCACCTGCCGCCCGAGCGCATGCGCCATGTGCGCGGCAGGCGCATCGGCATGATCTTCCAGGACCCGCTGACCAGCCTCAACCCGCTCTACCGGATCGGCGAGCAGCTCGTCGAGACGATCCTGACGCATGAGCGGCTCTCGGGCCGCGCCGCGCGCGACAAGGCGCAGCGCCTGCTGGAGGAGGTGGGCATTCCAGCAGCAGCCGAGCGGCTGTCGGCCTATCCGCACCAGTTCTCCGGCGGCATGCGGCAGCGGGTGGTGATCGCGCTGGCGCTCGCCGCCGACCCGCAGCTCGTCATCGCCGACGAGCCGACGACGGCGCTCGACGTTTCCGTCCAGGCGCAGATCATCGCGCTGCTCAAGCGCCTCTGCGCCGACCGCGGCGCTTCGGTCATGCTGATCACCCACGACATGGGCGTGATCGCCGAGACGGCCGACCGCGTCTGCGTGCTCTATGCCGGGCGTCTGGCCGAGATCGGCCCGGTGCGCGACGTGGTCAAGCATCCGCAGCACCCCTACACGGAAGGCCTGATGGCGGCGATCCCGTCGCTGGCCGGCGACCCGGACGAGAAGCTGGCACAGATCCCGGGCTCGATGCCGCGGCTCGGCGCCATTCCGCCCGGCTGCGCCTTCAACCCGCGCTGCGACTTCGCCTTCGATCGCTGCCGCGCGGAGCGGCCCGACGCCTATCCGGCCGGCGCCACCCAGGCCGCCTGCTTCCTGCACGACGCGACGTCTGCGCCCCCGCCGGAGATCGCCGGCCGCGCGTCGGAGGCAGGCATCCGTCTCGTCCGGGCACCGGCGGAGACCGGTCGATGAGCATCACCGAAGCCCCCTCCGGCCTCGCCGCCGCATCGACTGCTACCCCGCTGGTCGAGGTCAGGGGCCTGCGCCGCGTCTTCGACCTGTCGAAGCCGCTGCTCAACCGCCTGATCGAGGGCGGCGGCCGCGTGACGCTGACGGCGGTCGACGGCGTCGACTTCTCGATCAGGCGCGGCGAGACCTACGCGCTGGTCGGCGAGTCCGGTTCTGGAAAATCCACCATCGCCAAGATGGCGGTGGGGCTCCTGCCGCCTTCGGCAGGCTCCATCACCATCGAGGGCATCGACGTCTGGGGCGAGAAGTCGCAAGACCTGCAGCGCCGCATGCGCCGCCGCATCCAGATGATCTTCCAGGATCCCTTCGCCAGCCTCAATCCGCGCTGGCGCGTCGGCGCCATCGTCGAGGAACCGATCAAGGCCTTCGCCATGATCCCCGACCCGAAGGATCGCGCCGCACGCGTCGGCGAACTCCTGTCGCTCGTCGGGCTCGACCCGCGCGACGGCAGCAAGTTCCCGCACGAGTTCTCCGGCGGCCAGCGTCAGCGCATCGCCATTGCCCGCGCGCTGGCCTCCGAGCCGCATTTCATCGTCTGCGACGAGCCCACCTCCGCACTCGACGTGTCGGTGCAGGCGCAGGTGCTGAACCTCCTGCGGGAGCTCCAGGAGCGCCTCGGGCTGACCTACCTCTTCATCAGCCACAACCTCGCGGTCGTGCGCCACGTGGCGACCCGCGTCGGCGTGCTCTATCTCGGGCGGCTGGTCGAGGAGGCGCCGGCGCGCGAGCTGTTCTCGGACCCGAAGCACCCCTACACCCGCATGCTGCTCGACGCGGTGCCCGACATCGAGATGGCGGGGAAGGAACGGCTGGCGATCGCCGGCGAAATTCCCAACCCCGTCAACCCTCCCTCCGGCTGCCACTTCCACCCCCGCTGCCCCTTCGTGATGCCGCACTGCAGGACGGTGGCGCCGCCGGTGTTCCCCCGAGGCGACGCCGGCGTGCGCTGCCATCTGTTCGCGGAGGCCTGAACCGGCCGAGCCTCAGCCGCTATCGATCGCGTCGAAGCGATGCGTTCCGAAGAAGCGTGCCGCGACCTCTCCCGGCAAGGGCGGCTGTTTCAGCACCGGGATCAGGGAGATCTCCGAGACCATGCGCGCCGTCATGTAGGCTTCTTCGACCCCGATCATCGCCAGGTCGCGGGCCGAGTAGCAGGCGAACCCATGCGGCGCCATCACCAGATAGCCCGCGATGAGACGCGGATCCCCCGGAATGATCATGCCCTCGGCCTGGCAGCGCTCGATCTCCTCGATCAGGGTGCGCAGCGCCTTCTCGTTGATGCGCTCCCGCGCCTTCGCAGCCGATACGCTATCCTCGCGTGAACCGAACATCAGCCAGAAGGCGCCGGGCTTTTCCCGGGCGAAGCGAATGTAGGCATCGCTCAGGGCGTGCAGGCGTTCCATCGCATCGTCGCCGGCGCGGGCGAGCTCCTCCTGCTGATAGGCATGCAGCAGGTCGAAGCCACGCGCCGTGAGCGCCTCGAGCAGGGCCGCCTTGTCTGCGAAATGCCGGTAGACGGACGCGTGTGACACGCCGACCGCAGCTGCGAGCTCTCGCAGGGTGAAGCCGATGCCGTTGCGCTCGGCGACCAGCGCCAGCGCAGCCTCCTGGAGGGCGTTGCGCAGATCGCCGTGGTGATAGCTCATGTTCGGCACCTCGTGCTCGTCGTCATCGTTCGCCGGGCTCGCGGTGCCGCAGGCGGCGGCGCGAGTCCGCGACTGTCCATGCGCTCCCCCTGCCCGTCAACCGAGCCGTGAGGGAGGACCTTGACCGCCGGCGCCGGATGAGCAATGTTACCATTGGTTACATCGCATGGTCCACCCGACCGGAGGAGCCCCAAGGGTGGCATCGGGTGCGCGACCTCATCCAGCGGTGACCAAGACAGGGAGGACTTCAGCATGCCGAAACACATTTTCCTCACCGCGGGCGGGCTCCTAACCGCCGCCATGGCACTGGCATCCGCTCCGGCAGGGGCTGGAGAGGCCGACGCGCGCTGGCTGACGCCGACCATGATCACGGCCCGCGCCCACATGTTCGACGCGAACCTGAACTACCTGACGTTCCAGCACATGGATCAGCTCTTTGCGAGCCGCACGGTCGCAGCCGGCGACGAGGTCTGGGAGCTTCCGGTCGAACCCGTCCCGTTCGACGGCGAGTTCACGGTGGGAGGCAAGGCTCTCTCCTTCGAGGAAGCCCTCGAGGCGACTTCCACGAACGCTCTGGTCGTGGTGAAGGGCGGCAAGATCGTCCACGAGAGCTATCGCAACGGAAGCGACGCCAATACGCGCTTCCTCACCTTCTCCGTCGCGAAGTCCTACGTCTCAACGCTCATCGGCCTCGCTCGGGCGGACGGCGCGATCAAATCGCTCGACGACAAGGTGACCGACTACCTCCCCGCGATGAAGGGCACGGGGTATGACGGGCCGACCATCCGGGACCTGCTGCGGATGCGCTCGGGCGTGGACTGGCTCGAAGTCTACCAGTTCGGCAGCGACACGCAGCTGACCAAGGTGCACGACAACTCGCTGGTCGCCTATCGTTATCGCTGGTGCGACTATGCCGCCAACGAATCGAAACCCGGTCCGAACGCTCCGGGCGCCGTCTTCAACTATGCCACGCTCGACACCAGCGTCCTCGGATGCATCCTGGAAGCCGCGGTCGGCAAGACCGGATCGGAATACATGTCGGAGAAGCTTTGGAAGCCCGCCGGCATGGAGAACGACGCCTATTGGATCATGGACGGACCCGACTCCGTCGGGCGCGAGTTCTTCGGCGCCGGGCTCAACGCCACCGCGCGCGACCACGCGCGCTTCGGGCTGATGTTCCTCAATGGCGGCAAGGCGAATCGCAGGCAGGTTCTGCCGGCGGAATGGGTGAAGGAAGCGACCGTCCCCGACGAAGGCTATGAGCCGACGGCAGCCGGCGAGCCGCTGGGCTACCAGTATCAGTGGTGGACCGTCGCCGGATCCGATGCCTACTCCGCCATCGGGCTGCACCATCAGTTCATCTACGTCGATCCGGCGAACGATCTGGTGATCGTCAAGGCCAGCCATACGGCCGAGCCGGTGGGCCGCGACGCGGAGAACTTCGAGCTTTTCCGCCAGATCACCGAGCGGCTCGGCGGCTGATCCTCCGCGGAGAGAACGGGGATCGCGGCCGCAGGCGTCGCGATCTACCCGCATCGTGCGAGGAGACTGTCCGGGACCTCGGCGGCGGTGGGCCGGCGGTGGATGTCTCCCCGTCCGGAGGGAACAGAACGCAGCCGATGTCGGAATCATCGGAGAGGACCGGCGGCGACCGGAGGACGGAAAGGACGCTATGGACCAAGCCGCCAGTGTTTGCAGCACTCTTTAGGAGAGCACCGCCCGCAGCATCGGCGCCTTGCGATCCTCCCAGGCCAGCTGCCCGCGCCGCAGCATGTAGTTCACGTGGGCGTGGACCTCGGAGAAGGCGAAGGACAGCTGGTGCGGGTCGAGCGGGCGGGGGAAGATGGCGGGCAGAAGTTCGGCCACGGAACGGGGACCCGTCGCGCAGGCCTCGGCGATGCGCGCGCAGCGCTCCTCGTGGTGGTCGATCAGTTCCCCGCAGCGCAGGTGCAGGCCGTGGAACGGCAGCTGGTGGCCGGGCAGCACCAGAGCATCGGCGGGGATGCGGTCGCGGATGGCATTGAGCGAGCGGATGTAGAGGCCGAGCGGGTCGCCCTCCGGATCGACAGCCCAGACGCTGATGTTGGGCGTGATCTTGGCCAGCACTTGGTCGGCCGCCAGGAAGACGTGGTCGTCGGGGGCGTAGAGCATGATCTGCTCGGGCGCATGGCCGTCGCCGGACAGGACGTCGAAGCGTCGCCCGCCGATGACGAGCGTGTCGCCGGCCACCAGCCGCCCGAAACTGAGCGGCAGCGGCGTGACCATGCGCAGGTAGCCGTGGCCCTGGGTGGACACGATCGCCGCGGTCTCCTCGCTCATGCCGTGACGCAGGTAGAAGTCGCGATAGGGCTTGGCCTCCATCGCGCCGGGGCTGAGCGAAATGTTGATGCAGCCGAGATAGGCGGTCTGACTGGTCAGCAGGGGCAGGTCGAAGCGCTCGCACAGCCAGCCGGCCAGGCCGATGTGGTCGGGGTGGTAGTGCGTGACGATCAGCCGGGTCAGCCGGCGGCCGGCGAGCGGCCCGGCGACCAGCGCGTCCCAGACGTCGCGGGTGGCCTGGTTGGAGATGCCGGTGTCGACCACCGCCCAGCCGTCCCCGTCCTCGATCAGGAAGATGTTGACGTGGTCGAGCCGGAACGGCAGCGGAATGCGGGTCCACAGGATCCCCGGCGCGATCTCGACGAGTTCGCCCGTCGGAGGCGGCGCGGCATGCGGGAAGGACAGTGCGGACTGCGGGAACGGGCCGCCGCGCCCGGTCTTGGTGTCGTTCAGCAATGGCCTGTCTCTCGTTTTCGGAAGGCTCCGTCTCCGGGAGGACGAAGCGGGACGGCAACCGTGGCGACGGCATTCCACGCAAGGGCGCAGCCCGGATCAACGCGTCCGATTAGACCCTGCTTCCCCGCTTGGCAAGAACGTCGCGGCCGCGAACGCTGTACCACCCCCGCCGCCGCAGGGCCGTACTTTCGCAACGGGCGCTGTTCCTGCCGCGAGACAATGCGGATAAGGTCTGGCCGGGGTCGGTGAGAGAGGCGCGGGGGCGCATGATCAGGACAGTCAGGATCGTTTCGGGGCTGGTGCTGTTCGCCTTCGTGACGATGCATCTCGTCAACGTCGCCTTCGGGCTGCGCTCGATCGAGGCGATGGACGACGCGCGACCGTGGCTCATGGCCGTGTGGACCAACCCGGTGGGAAGCCTTGCGCTCGCCGCGGCCTTTCTGGCGCATGTCTCGCTGGGGCTCGTCGCGATCTATCGGCGCAACACGATGCGCATGTCGGCGACCGACGGCGTCCAGCTCGCCGCCAGCCTGGTGGTGATCCCGCTGCTGACGCCCCATGTCGTGGGCACCGCGCTCGCGGCCCGGTTCGGGATCGAACCCAGCTTCGCGACCCTCATCCCGTATTTCTGGATCTGGGCCCCCGAAGAGGGACTGCGCCAGGTGCTGCTCCTGGCCTTTCTCTGGATCCACGGCTGCGTCGGCGTGGTCACCTGGGCCCGGATCCAGCCATGGTGGGCCAGGACCGGGGCCTTCCTCCATCCGCTCGCGGTCGCCATCCCGGTGCTCGCGCTGCTCGGCTTCGTCGGGGCCGGCAACGAGGCGATCGAGGCGCTCGAAGCCGCGCCCGCCGTTTCCGCCGCCACGTCGACGCCGGCCGTCCCGGATGACGAGGCGGCCGCCACAAAGCCCGCCGACGGAACGGCGGCCGGCCCGCAGCTGTCCCGTGCCGAGATCGTCGCCTTCCTCAGCCGCGTCAACTGGACGGTCTTCACCCTCTATCTCGGCGTCGTCGCTGCGGTGCTGGTGGCCCGGCAGGTCAGGCTGGCCGGCGAAAGGCACACGGTCCGCATCGCCTTCGCCGAGGGTCCGTCGGTATCGGCTCTCGCCGGACTGAGCATCCTGGAGATCGCCGAGCAGCGGAACGTGGCGATCGCCCATCTTTGCCGCGGACGCGGCCGCTGCGGGACTTGCCGTGTCCGGCTGACCGGCGGCGACGCGGTTCTGCCCGACCCCGACCGGGAGGAGGCGCAGACGCTGGCCCGTGTCGGCGCCGCTCCCGGCGAACGGCTCGCCTGCCAGCTGCGGCCGCAGCCTGGCACGCTGGCCATCGAACGGGTCCTCGCACCCTATGTGCGCCCGGGCGACCTGCACCAGATCACGAATGCCGTCCTGCCGCCGGAAGGAACCGCCGCATGATGCGCACCGGCGTCGTCGCACTGTTCCTGGCGGTGCTCCTTTTTCCGGCGGCGGCCGCCGCCCAGGCCGGCCTCCAGCTCGCCCAGCGCGCACCGGCCGCAGCCGAGACGACCGCGCCGCCGCCCGCGGCCGCCGACATACAGGAACTGCTGCGCCTCCTCGGCGACCCCAGCGTGGTCGAATGGCTGAAGGAGGCGGCGGCCGAGCAGCCCGTAGCCGCCGGCGACGAACGCGGGTCGTTGCGTGCGGCAGTCGAGCATCGCCTCGCCGCGGCCCGGCAGCGCATGGCCGAACTGGCCACCGCCTGGTCGAACTTCCCGCTGATGCCGGAGGTGCTTGCCGAGGCCTGGCGATCGCAGCTGTCGCGCGGCGACGCGTTGCGCAGCCTGACCTACGTCATCATCTTCGTCTTCGTCGGCGGCGGTCTGGAGTGGCTGTTCTGGCAGTACTTTCATCCCACGCTGGTGCGGATCGAGCACACGGTTCCCCGGACCCTCATGCGGCAGCTCTCGGCGGCGACGTCGCGCCTGTTCCTTCAGGCGCTGGCCATCGCCGTCTTCGCCACCGGCAGCGTCGGTGCCTTCCTGTCCTTCGTCTGGCCGGGCTTCATCGAGCGGGTCGTCGTCAACCTGCTGATCGGCGTCATCGCCGCGCGCGCGCTTGCCACCCTGTCGCGCTTCCTGCTGGCACCGCTCTCGCCGTCGCTGCGGCTTGTGCCGCTCGACGACCGGCTGGCGTCGAAGGTCCATCGGTGGAACGTCTTCGTCGCCGTGGTCTTCGTCGCCTCCCTCCTGGTGTCGGACACGCTCGCCGCGCTGGCCGCGACCTCGTCCGGTTCCCCGCAGGCGCAGAGCGCGGCTCTGGCGGTCTCGGTCGGCCTCGGAGCGGCAACGGCACTCGCCGTGCTGGCGATGATCTGGTCGATGACGCCGAGGATCATCCGCGAGGTGGCGATACCGAGCTTCTCGCTGGGCAGGCTGGAACCGGTGGCGGTGCGCCTGCTTCCGATTGCCCAGTCGCTGGTCCTGATCGCCGCATTGCTGCTGTGGATCGCGGGCGCGCGCGAGTTGATGTGGACGGTGCTGATCGCCGGGCTCTTCGTGCCCGTCATGACGCTGGCGCGGGCGATGATCGACCATTTCTTCGACCGCGCCGAGGAAGCAGCAGAAGCGGAGGACAAGGCGGCCGCCGATGCCGCGCCGGCGGCGGAGCCGGCAGGCGCTGCCGCGGCCCCTCCCCCGGACCTCGACGGCGGCCCGCCTGCAGTCGCGGCGCCCGCGGCCTCCGCCGATCCCGCAGCCGGCCGCTATGCCATCTACCGGCCGATCGTACGCCGGCTCGTGCGGTTCCTGCTCGCGGTCG
>Ga0208243_1000746_pt1 | contig 14699 bp, 17 predicted proteins | sample Subbio2Aug_QV12A_FD_184826 | JGI IMG/M metagenome (GOLD analysis project Ga0208243, IMG submission 184826) | Serpentinite rock and fluid subsurface biosphere microbial communities from McLaughlin Reserve, California, USA - CR12Aug_QV12A (SPAdes) | ecosystem: Environmental > Terrestrial > Deep...
CCAGCTTTGCCAGCACTGCGTGTGGGCCTTGCATAGGGCTGAAGCCAACAGACCGGCCAAAATGGCGCAAGGCAGAGGCGCATAATAAATGGGCAAATATGTTTCCCCATAATATGGGGAAAAAGTTTTTCTCTATTTTTGGTTGCGATGAGCCTAATTTCTCGGCACATAACCAGCGGGAAATCCTATGCTTTTCCAGTTCAACCTATTGGAGAAAAGCTGATGCGTCGTTTGCTGATAATGATGGTCGCCGCTGTGCTTCCCTGCATGGCTCAGGCACAGGATGCCACTCCCCCTGCCTTGGGCACTGTTGACCGAATGTTCCATGACACACAAAAGGCCCGCGTCGTGTGCCGCTTGGCTATGCAGGTGCAGCTTATCAAGCGCGAGTTGGCGGGCAGTGGCGTGAAGGACGGCGACAAGAATGCCAATGAGGGCGAGACCTGTATCGCCAGGGAAAAGATCGAGATGGGTCAGAGCTACAAGGCAGCCATCGCCAAGTTGGCGAAGAAGCCGGAGGCATTGAAGTCGGCCAAGCAGTATCACGTCTTCGCCCTGACCATGCTCGACGGCATGCATCCGCTCGGCGGTGAGGTGAAGATCCAATACGTCGCCCGCCAGAATGCCAATGACGTCAGGCTGAAGGAACTGGAAAATCTGGTGCGGGTGGATGCGCAATGAGCGCCGCTCAGCATCTATCCCGTGGCGTGGTTCTCGCAGCCTCGATCATGGCGACGGCTTGCAATCCGACCATGACGGCAACGCCCAACTACGAAGAGAGCCGGCTCGGCTACAAGGAGCTGTCGCAGTGCGTCTATGTGAAGGCGCAGGCTGAACTGCCGAACATCTACATCGTGACGCTGGAGGCCGAGCAGCAGGCGCGCATCTTCAACAACAGCCCCGAGGGCTTCCTGGTGACGACCAACATCCAGGGCTACAACCTCGTCTTCCGCAGCACAGGCTCGGGCAGCATGGTCGAGATACGGCTTTACCCGACGATCTGGGGACCGGAAGGACGTTTGAAGGAATGGCGCCAGCGTTTCCGCGATTGTGAAGCCGAAGCCGCAGCGAAGAGGAAGGCGTGATGCTCTCGGCCCGGCATTTTTATATCGCGGCTTTCCTGATCGTGGCGGGCAATGCCACCACCATGGTGGCGCTCGATCAATGGCAACAGGCATACCCGCCGATCAATAGCCCTGAGCGGAACGCCTATGACGATTGTGCCGACGAGAACAAGTCGGTCATGCCTATCGGCAGATTCAATCGGTGGAGTTACGAGGACCGAAAGGAATGCCTGCTCTGGACCCGAGTGAGGCGTAGGTAACGAAGCAATGGTCAGCGGATCATCGCCAACCGAACTGAGAAGCGACCTGGTGCAATCCGCTGATGGGATTGCTGGTGAGTAGCGGCCAACGAACATATGCACCAGGGATCACCGCTCCCGCTTCTGTGACATGCAAGGATGGCCGATTTGGATGCGCCGATGAATGCCGTGGCGTTCGGTCATGTCCTTGCGGCTAGGATGCCGGAAAGTATCGCCGAGCGGAAAACCACGGCTGGTGCATGCCAAGCCAGGCCTTCTGATGGCACCCGGACGGAAAAAACGGGAAAAAGCTATAATTCTTATATATTCGAAACCGCTAAGGCATTGAATTACATAAATAAGATACTTAGTCCCCACACAATCATCACGTCCATTTCAGCCCAAAATACCGTCGAAACCGGCTTGAATTTTATGATTTCATAAACTGGGACTAAACCTCGGCAGAGCATGCGAGGTGCTTTTCCAGGACAGCAGGAAGTCCAGTGGAAGCCAACACAAGAGCCAAGCCGAGGGTGAATTGATGATAGAGCTGGTATTGAGATAGCTTGGTCCCTCATGCCATAGGCTTTGCTTTTTTGACCGTAGTTATATGCGGGCAGCAAAAGACCGCGTCCCGTCTGGTGTTGATACCCGGCATCGGGAGAAATTCTGTAGACGTGGCTCCTCATACCTTGCCCTTGCTCATGCTGTGGGCGAACTTCCTGAAAGCGCGGTCAACAATGCGGCCGAGTTCCTTATGTGCCACGATGCTGTACGCTTTGGTTGCCAGGGAATAATGCCGGGCACCATCGCTGTCAGTCGGCCTCTTACTCATCGCGGCACTTCCCACCTTCAGTCCGCCCAGGGTGACGCCACGCTTCCATATCTCACGGTCAACGACAGCCCACACCCCTGCGGCATGGAAATCGGCGGCCTCTCTGGCCACGAAGATTGTGCTGATCCGGCCACCACTTTTCATCATTTCCGGATTTCTGACCACGGGGCAGCGGAACCGAAAGTGCCTGGATAGGGCTCGCAGCTTGTCGCGGTCTTGCAGGGAGGCAATTGTCGTCAACCCGGCCTTCGCCAGAACAACCCCTTTTATCCTCGCCTCGATCCGAACGCACCGTTTTCTGGAGGGTAGCGGCGCAGCACCCGCCTTCCATCGGTGGTCACTGATCTTGTGGATGACCATGTAGTTGAGGTCGCTTTCGCGAGCGCCCAAATACATGGTTGCCTTCGGATCGATCCTGCGAAAATGCACTCGCCTATCGTGCGGCAGGCTGCACGTTTTCCATGATCGCCTAGCAAACACGGTATTGCGGAAAAACCAGCGCATGCCGCCATGGCCTTGTGTGATTTCCGGATCGACTAAAAGATGGCGCGACAGGCAATCGAGGAGCTTGTGCCGCTCTATGTGATCTTCTTCATCGGTGCCAGGTTTGCTGAGGTGGGCATCAAGGGCGACATGGAGTTCATAAACGGGAGGGAGGTCGCCATCTGGAAACCACCGTTCCAGGATGCCCCGAAGCTTCCGCAGCACCGGGGGTGATACATCCTGTATGGTCAGCCCGGAATTGCTCAGCGGATGCGTTTTTTTCTCGGTGCTGAAGTCACTCGAAGATCGAACCGAGACGCCAAGCTGCTCTTGCAGTTCGGCGACCAGAAGCCGCAGCTTGATCGGGCAGCCGATCAGCGCAAGGTCGAGGGTCAGCGTGTCGATCCCAACGCTGAAGCGAGCCTGCTTGAAATTGTAGGGAATGCTAAGGGCGAGGCCCCGCTTACTCTTGTGTGCGCCAGATACCGGGTGCGCAGCAACTCCCGTCGGTAGCCACTCGGCCACCAGACCAGGGGAGCCGAACATTAGTTCACCAGCGTTAACTCAACTAAAGAATGCATTTTTATCTCCGATCAACTTCAGGGCGACGTTTGGCTTTTAGGAGGCAGACTACCAGCCTGACACCAATGATATGAGGCAGTCGGACATAGTGCCGTTAATTTTTGATAATATGCCCTGACACGGGTGCAAGGATTGATAATTCCTGGAGCGGGACACAGGCTGCATCCGGGAGCGGACAATGGATTCTGTCTAGGACTTCGCCCCTCCTGGCGACAAAAGGTCCGAAGCGGATCAATGGGATGATGCTCAGTAGCGGCGCTTCTCGATGCTCCCCGTCCGTCTGCCCCGGCTGTCCCGGATGACATAATCCCCATATGGCGTCGGCTCGACGGTCCCCAGACGGCGCCCACGTTCGTCACGGCGGATATAGGTCTGCGCTGGCCCTGGCTCCCAGCGTTCCTGGGCGCGTCCATGCTGATCCCGCTGGGTGAGTACAGGGCGATCCCCAGCGATCACCAGGGGCGACCAGGCGAACGTCACCAGGGCAAGCCCCAGGGCTGAGCCACGCCAAAAGAGCATAATACCACTCATGCGGGAATTCCTTGTATAAACCCTAAATGCTCGTATAGTCCTTATACAGGACTATAATCCCACACCCCGGAGAGCAGCATGACCCAGCCCACCCGTCAAATCGTCGTCTACGCCCGCGTCAGCACCGAGCGGCAGGGACGCTCAGGGCTGGGGCTGGAAGCGCAAATGGAGACATGCAGCCGTTTCGCCGAAGCCCACGGCTACTGTATCGCCAGCCAATACGTCGAAACTGAGACCGGTAAGGGGGCGGATGCCCTGCTCCGGCGCCCCCAGCTATCCGCTGCCCTGTCCGATGCCCGCAAGCGGGGCTGCCCGATCCTGGTGGCGAAGCTCGACCGCCTGAGCCGTGATGTGCATTTTATCTCCGGCTTGATGGCGAACCGGGTGCCGTTCGTCGTTGCCGAGCTAGGCCCCGAGGTCGATCCATTCATGCTGCACGTCTATGCCGCCCTGGCAGAGAAGGAGCGCAAGCTGATCAGTGAGCGGACCAAGGCGGCGCTAGCACAGAAGAAGGCCCAGGGAGCGAAGCTGGGCAATCGGACGAACCTCGCCGAAGCCAGGGCGAAGGGGGCGGCCGTGAACGCGGAGGCTGCGGCTGCTTTTGCTGCGAATGCACTGCCGGTGATCGAGAGTATTCGAGCCTCAGGAGTAACCAGCTTGCGCCAAATTGCTGAGGTGCTGAATCGGCGTGGTATCAAAACGATGAGAGATAGAAAATGGTATGCCTGCACAGTCACGCAGATAGAGCAGCGCAGCTAAGTAGGTAGAAATATAATCGAACGGATGAGAGATAGAGTAACACCTTCATATGCGCGACTGGCTTCGCAGACACTCGATAGCAGATTTAATAGCTTCATCCTGTGGCTTAAGAGTCCCCCATTCTTTCCAGAAATCACGGGTCGCACTGTCTGGGGGAATCTTTGGGGTGTCCAGTTTGATGCGTGCTGGTAGAAGCACTGCGTCACCCAACAACAAGGCTTCTCCCGTATCAAGCAGAGGAAGAATGCTCGTCAATCCCGCCAGTGAATCTGGCATCAACCTTTTAATGACACCTTGGTCAGTTTCATTCGTCAGTCGTAGTGCCAGAAAATTATTACACTGGCTAAGAATCGTTCTGCTCACATCCGAAGGGCGTTGGCTGACAACCAAAAGGGAAAATCCGTACTTTCGACCTTCTTTTGCGATGCGCTCGAACGATCCAAGAGCTTGGCGCTGCACTGCGTCGGCATCTTCTCTAACAGGTAGATATAGATGTGCCTCGTCGCAGAGAAGTGTGACCGGTGTGCGAGTATTGGCGTTCATCCAGAACTGCACATCGTAGAGTAGCCGTGCAAGTGTTCCAGTCACGACAGGAAGTACGTCGGCTGGGACTTCCGAGAAATCTATTACCTTGATGCCTGCACTACCTTCTGCACTGAGAAGCTGGAGCACCTGGTTAGCTAGCCAATCATAAGCCATAGTCTGCGCGGGTGGAGAAAACATGAAGCCATATCGTCGATCATCAAGCTTCGTCTCCAATCGAGATAGAAAGCGCGTAAGCTTATCTTCCCATTCCCCTTTAACAGGCCCGCTCTTACCGACACCTTTTGTCGTGTTATCTGTGTCAAGAAGCTTTACAAGCTTCCGCACGTCATAGGGTATTGGGGAGTCGACCGTGAATGTCTTCTTAACAGCTTCCTTTTTTTCTGCATCTAGCGTTTGCCCTTTCAGTGTCCGGACATGAAGCGTGAAGCGAGATGCTTGATTCGGTGCGTTCTGATCACTGCGATCAAGAATCATCGAGAGCATTTCATCACGATTCAGGAGCCAATACGGTAGAAACAGAACATCAGGTCCTGGCTTTTCAAGATCACCTGGACCTGCGATGCGGAACCTTTGTGCAAACCCATTAGCTGTTTTATCGGCAAGTGGTGCGTATTCACCATGCATGTCGAAGACAATAATATTTGGGAACTTCAACTTGGCTGCACGTTCCAAGATAAGTGCTACGGCCCAGCTTTTGCCAGAGCCTGTGCTGCCAAGGATGGCGGCGTGACGTTGGAAAAATTTATCGCCGCTTGCAATTGCATCCGCAGAACGGTCAGATACAAAAGTGCCAAGTTTTAATCGCTCTTCAGCGGTGAACCCGGCGCCCAAAATACCCATAAAGCGTTGTAGGTTCGCCGCTTCGATTACAAAGCAATCGCGATCAATCTGAGGAAAACTGTCCGCACCTCGCTTGAAGGTATTTGATTTTGCACCTTCAACTGTGCGGAAAGTGCCAATCAGGACTGCCTGTATAAGATCGGTCGGAACGGATGCCAGAATAACTCCGTCTTCTCCGTTCTCTTCAAAATTCGGTAGTTCATCTCTAATGCTTCGCGTAACACGTTCCGTCATTGAGATTAGATACTCGCGCTCAGTCGCACCTCGAACGGCAATTAGCTGTCCAATGCCGATTCGGGTAAGCAGTACTGAGTTGGTGACATCAATACTAACCCGACTGGTGTCGACCGAGGCGACGCGGCCAATCTTATCTTCTTCAGTGAGTTGGAGGGCTGGTTCGATCATGGTTCAAGTACCTCTGAAATGAAGGCATTTAGATCCCAAAGAGCGGAGTTCGGTACGAAAAATTCTTTCATATTTAAAAACACTATCGAGCCTGCTACCCCCGATTCTACTCCGTGCTGGATAGCAATAGCATTCTCATGCTGGCGGGCTATCTTTAGGGCATTCTCTGATAGTGTATGCGTGAGGAGTAAGGTGGGAGTGCCCCCCTTGATACGGGGCGTAAGGTGAGTTTCAAGATGGTCATCATTGAAACCATAACCTAATATCAGAAAGCGGCTTGCCTTATCTATTGCGCTGTTCGCTCGCTCACGGTGTCGATCAAATGGGCTTTCATACCCATTCCGAAATTTGTTAAGGCCGGGTGTGATAATCAACCGGGGCAGGGGGAGGTCGCCAGCATAGCTTACCGGCTTGCCATCGCGATGGTACCAGTCGAGACTCCCGTGCGGTTTGAAAACGTTTACGCGTTCTCGATAACGGTACTGAACATTTTTTCCCTTCAACGTTACTTCACGGCAGAAAGAAAGACGACTCTCTTGCTCATTAAGATGCCCGGCGAATTGGCCAATGAATAGCGTATCCACACCTAAACCAGCTTCTTCAGAAGCGACTTCGATCAATCGGTCATAATTTGTTGTGATGACCGGCACACCCGCCGTGGGTTTCAGCATGTGTTTTAGAAGGCGAGTGAAGCGGAGCGTCCGTTTTTTATTGAACACCTCTGCGACAATTTCACGCTCACGCTTAGCAATCAGCTCGGCAGTTTTCGCTACAATCACAGCTTCTAACGTTGCACTCGGCGGTTTCGATAGTAGTGCTGCCTCGAGTCCTTGCGAGCCAATCAGAGGCAGTAGTTCGTGCCATAGCGCCTGATCTTCTGGAGAAAGGTGCGCTTCTATTGTTGCCTTTAAGTAATCAGCCAAGGCCCCCATGCTGGGCAGACCTTCTGCACAAGACAATCCCGATCCGACGATTGTTACCAAGCCGTCGGTAAAATGCTTTTGAAGTATCAATTTTAAATCGTGCAGCTCCACACGCACCCCCTAATGGTGAACCTTACGCACTCTTACTTTTTGACCCGGTTCGCGTTTGGGGTTAATCTTACAGAGAATTTGATGTCACAACATCATCTAATAGTGGAGGGAATTTGACAGAGGTTCATATTAAAGGCCGCATTGGAGTAAGTTCAACACCTTGATGCTAGGGCGGCATGATTGACTCATATAGCCGCTTCATCGGCACATAGTCGCCGCGATATATCTCGCTGGAGTGTTTGTCGGTGCGTCCGCCGAGCAAGAAGCGGAGCTTGTAGTCGGGGATGTATTCTAGCATTGCGCGCTCGCAGGTGTGGCGGAAGCTGTGGAAGACGAGGCGGGGGATTTCAGGCCCACGCTATACGTTGATGACGATGAACTGCTGGTCATCGCTCGGCGCATAGTGGTTGTTACTCGACTTACCAGCCCAAATAAACGGAGCCCCTTCACTGGCGAGTAGAAGTTGGCCTGACTGCAAGACGAAAAAAAGCCCCGCCAGTAAGCGGGGCTTTCCCCAATCAGCTCTATTCTTCTTCCACACCCATAAGCAGTAAGCGTGAGGCAATCTCCGTCACTTCTCGCTTGGCGATAGCCAGAGTCCATTCACTGGCAGTGTCAGCCAGGGCCGCAAGCTCAATCGCGTCGCAAGCAATGTTGAACAGCCGCGTAATGGATTCCGTGCGCTCGCTATCCGCCATGCCTACCGTCAATCGGTCAATGAGTGCCACAAGTATCAGCCGTAGTGCCATCTGCGCGGCTTGAAGCTGCTGCAGCTTGCCCTCTATTTCCTTATTCATTACCCGGTTCCTTCGGTTGCACCACCTTGTTGGTGGCTCCGATTGGTGTTGGGGAATCCGGTGTAATATCAATGTAAAAACACTTAAAACGGGAGGCTCTCTGTCACGAAAGGGGACCCCCTGCCGCCGTTTGATCAGTCGTCCTGATTGCTGGCCCAAGTATGATCCTGAAGAGTGCAGTCATGCTTCTCCTCCCTTGAGGGCGAGTTTTAATCCCGGATACCGGATTCGCTTTACCGCCTCATATAGCCGCTTCATCGGCACATAGTCGCCGCGATATATCTCGCTGGAATGCTCGTCTGTCCGCCCGCCGAGCAAGAAGCGGAGTTTATAGTCATCGATGCATTCAACCATCACTAACTCGAAAGTGTTGCGGAAACTGTGGAAGACGAGGCGCCGGGATTTCAGACCCACGCTGTCGAGGAGGCGGGCGAACCATTTTCCGAAGGGATCGTAGCGACCCGAGGCACCAGGCTCGGCATCGAACAGCATTGCCTTTCCTGCTTTGCGGCGCCGCTCGACCATATCGAGGAAGCCGATGCGCTCAAGGTCTGGATGGATGGGTATGTAACGGATGGATGATTCGTTCTTGACGCTCTTCTGCGGCAGGCTCTCGTCGTCTTCATCGGGCTGGTCGTTGATCGAGATGCACCGGATGCCTTCCTTCTGGACAATATCGCTGACGCGAAGCTGGCATATCTCGGCGCGGCGACCACCTGTGTAGAGAGCGATGATGGGCGCCCAATAGCGTTCGCAATCCAGGCGGTGGTTGCCCGGCTCTTTCCAGTAGTGAGCTGATTTGCAGCCGGTGAAAACGGGTGCGGTGAAGATCGCATTCAGTTGTTCGACCGTGAAGCCATCGCGCTTCTTGATCTTGCGTGCTGACTTGGCAATGGGGATGCGCATGCCCGCTGCTGGGTTCTCGCTGGTGAAGCCGTTCTTGTGCGCCCAGTTGAAGAACTGGTCTATGGGCGCAAGGCGTTTGCCGTTAAGAGCGGCGACCTCCAGTTTTTTGTGATCAGATTTGCGGCTGAGTGCGACGGCCTGCTTGATGGTCTTGCCGGGAAACTTTCTGCTCCAGTTTGCCGCAAGATCGGCGATGGCGTCCTTGTATTCGACAATATCGGCTTTGCCGATGGTCGCAGCCATGTGATCCGCGCCGACATATTGTTGAAACCAGTCCAGCGCCGTCTTGAGGTCGTTGACCCATTGCGGCTTAACACCGCCGCGCGTCTTCTCCTTGATGAACAGCGGCACGAGGTCCTTGAGCGTCTTGGTCGAGGGCAGCGTGGCTGCCTGTAGTGCTGGCGCAGTGATGACGGTGAAGGGCAGGGCGACGGAGGGTGCCTTGAACAGCGGATCGTTCGGCGCCACTGACCAGTCGCCGCGTGAGCGGCCTTTGGCGATGCGGTTGAAATCCACATGGGCGCGGATGACGCCGAGACAGAACAGGCGGTATTGCTCGCTATCGGGGGCGAGGTCATCGATGCCCTGTTGTTGCAGGAACAGGTCGGCGAGACTGGTGGCGCTGGCCCAATCCCGGCGCCGCAGCATCGAGCGCCATTCTTCGGCTTCGCTTTCCAGCGCCGCATCGTCGATGAAGTCGGCTGCCTGCTTGCCGCTCGCCTTGATGGCTTGGGCGATCTGGGTATCGGTGCCGATATGCTCGACCAGGAAACGTTCCGGGGCGTCGGGCTGGGCGAGTGGGTTGGCGCGGTCGCTGATCCGCTGTGCCTCGTCATCGGCCAGCAGCTTGTCGAAATAGGCCCGGATCAGCCCGTCTACTTCCGCCCTCGTCAGCATTCCGCCCGCCCGCAACGACTCGAACAACCCCACCGAAGCTACCCCGAGACGATAGCCAAGACGCTTGGCGGTTTGCCAGTCTGCGGTTGCGAGGCTCCGCCAGATTTCCCGTCGTCCGAGGCGCTGCTGCAAATCACGGGGCAGGGTGATGCGGAATGCATAGCTCTTGCCCCGCCAGAACACATTCTGGAGCCGTTTCATGATGCCTGCCGTAGCACCGCGCCGTAGCGCGGATTGATCGGCAAGTTATTGAATTCAATTAATTATTGGAAAACCGAGGCGTTTGCCGAATGTGGTGCTTTGTCCCCGTGGGGACGCCACTTTCCACTTAAGTATTGTTTCCATTGGTTTTTCTGGCTATATCAGCCTCAAGGAAAGCAAAAAATTCTACATGGGAAAGCAAGTACCGGTGAAGTACCTGTCTGTGAATCGGCAAGGCACCTACATCTATCGGCGGGTTTTGAAACCTTCCGAAGCCGAACTACTCGGCGTGAATGTAATCTCAATAAGCTTGAAAACATCCGATCTGACGAAGGCATCTCCAGTCTGGGCCGAAGTCACTCAACAGGTTAAAAAGCGCATCGAAAATGCGCTAAAGAACGGTGCCAAGAGTCCGGCTGAAGAAGCTTCGCAATGGGCTTATCGCTAGGCAAATAAACGCCTCAAGGATGATGCTGAAGTTCGCATCGCATCGACTGACCGGCCCCTATTGAGTGGTCCGGTTGCAATGTTAGTTTAGTGACCTGCTCCCCACAACTGGATAAACGTTCGGGCTCAGGTCAGTCCGCATGGACCCAGCGATTACCCACCATCATTAGGCAGCAGTCAATGACGCGAAGAGTAAATGCTTCTCCACGGGGGTCGTTTCCAATGAAGTTTCTAATTTGATTGCCCGCTGAGCCTTTTTGTATTTTGCGCACATCGCGGCGATAGTCTGAGTAATTGTTGTAGGGAAAATTTTTTAAAGGATACCGCAAGGGGCCGCCTGCAGGGGCAACGGGATAAGCGCTGCGATTGGCTACATAATGCGCGCCACGCCTTGCATATCTATCGTACGCGATGAATTCAGCTGGCCTTATGAACGACGCCAATTTCGATAACAAAGATCGAGGTTCTTCAAATTTATCCTCGTCGTCAGGTGATGAAAATTCTTTCGATATCTCTTTGGCCAGATGGTCTATCCTCAAGCCGGATGTATCGGTGACGGCGTTGAGGATTCTGTTCTTTTTACACAGAAAAACCCAAACTTCCTTTTTTCGCTCCAGCGTCTTATATCGTAAGACGCTATATTCTTGGCAAAAGCGATGAAATCTTGCTTGGTCATTAAGTATCGGTATTTCATCTGGCTTTCCTGAGTGCTCGAAATCACGCCTCCAGTCGCTCCAGTTAACTTCTGCAAGCCACCGTGCTCTATTTAAGTCTTTTGTACTGAATTCACACATTTTGCGTTTCCCCGTCCTGGCCGCACAGGTTGACGCGTTGCTACGTCTTAAAGCTACGGCACCGATACTGCGAATTTACATAAGCTTCGTCTTGCCCCAGTCGAAGTGTAGAAACTCTTTGCTTCGCTTGCTCGTAGTCTACCGACTCCAATTTCGAACCGGATAAGGGAATAATGAAAATCGCCGCGAACAGTTGGTCAAACTGCCGCACATAAATTTGGCTTTTAGCAATCTCAACGAACTCGGATTTGTTTGGAATGAGGACATCTGCTTCGTACTTGATGTCATATTTTCCAGGGGGTATGCAGAAAACATAGAAGTTATCGTGTAAGAGCCCACGCATCGCTATGTTGCCGTTTATATGGATGGTTGTTAGGCCGGGCTGCCGACGCTCAGGTGCAATTAAATATAGAAGGCCGGAGTCTTCCTGCGGCGTCATCTTGCGTGCATTAGATTCAACCTCATATAGATTTCGCTTTGCTTCGATTGATGGCTGATAAGCGCAGGCTGTGGCGAGAGGTAGAGTTAAAACGGCGCTCAGAATTAATTGGTTCATGAATACTGACATCCCCCTTTTGCGCAGCAATTCAGTAAATTGATTCTGTCGGCAAAAGCTTGCTCAAAAACTCGCGCCGAGGAAAGCATAAACTATCCGAGTCGCTCAGCGTCGGAGCGGCTTCAAAACGAAACCCCCGCAAGTTATCTGGCGGGGTTTATGTTACTTCAAACTCGAAGGGGACTCCAAGTCGGGAGGCTGTATCCCTTAAATTTGACATAGCGTCGATTTCTTAAATGCCAAGGACTTTCCAATTGCCCAAACATACGGATTAGGCGTACTTTCAATTTTGGCAAGGAAAGCAAAAATCCAGACCAAGGAAAGCAAAAGTTAACTTCGCACTGTCAGCAAGCTATTGAAAATAAAAATAACTTAGACCTGAAAAATCCCCGGCTCACGTCCCCGGGGGGGCGCCATTTCCCGAATTTAAGTGTTTGAAATCCGCCGCCCGCACCGCAGCCCGCATGCTGGATGCCTGTGGCTGCACAGGCATCCAGCCGCCGCCGTGATGGCTTAGTTCCTGGCGTTCGGGAAGAAGAGCTGCTGGCCTTCGATCTTGTAGGAGGCGATGGCGTCCTGGCCTTCCTTTGCCGTCACCCAGTCGATGAAGGCCTTGCCCTCGCTCACCTTCACATGGGCATGCTTGGCCGGATTGACCAGCATGGCGCCATACTGGTTGAACAGCTTCACATCGCCCTCGACGCTGACCACCAGGTCGCCGCGATTCTTGAAGCTGAGCCAGGTGCCACGGTCAGTGAAGGCATAGGCGTTCATGGCGCTGGCGGTATTCAGCGTCGGGCCCATGCCGGAGCCGGTTTCGCGATACCAGCCGGCGCCGGCGGTTTTCACGTCGATATTGGCTTCCTTCCAGATGCGCAATTCGGCGGCGTGGGTGCCGGAGCTGTCGCCGCGCGAGGCGAAGGGCGCCTTGGCCTCGGCGATCTTCCTGTAGGCGGCGACGACATCCTTGCTGCCGCCGATCTTGGCCGGATCGCTTTTCGGGCCGACGATGACGAAGTCGTTATACATCACCTCGCTGCGGTCGATGCCCCAGCCATCGGCGGCGAATTTCAGTTCCGCCACGCGGTCATGCACGAAAACCACATCGGCATTGCCCTGTTCGGCGGTCTTGAGTGCCTGGCCGGTGCCCTGCGCCACAACGCGCACCTGGATGCCGGTCTTCTTGGTGAAGATCGGCAGGATATGGCCGAACAGGCCAGATTGCTCGGTCGAGGTGGTGCTGGCGACGATGATGAACTTGTCCTGCGCCAGCGCGGCGGCGCTGCTCAGGGCCAGGGTAAGGCTGGCGGCAAGCCCGAGAAGATGGCGGCGATTGAAAATGGACGTCATGGTTTCCTCCGTTTTGGACAAGTAAAAAATCACCAGGTCAGATTGCCATCGAGAAAAGCGCGGGCGGCTTCGCTCTGCGGCTGGTGGAAAAAGTCGGCGGCGGCGGTGCGCTCGGCGATGCTGCCGCGATGCAGGAAGATCACGTCGCCGGCCAGCCGCTTCGCCTGGCCGAGGTCATGGGTGGTCATCACGATCTTGGTGCCGCTCTGGGCGATGCTTTCGATGATGCCTTCCACCTGGCGCGTGGCGCTGGGATCGAGCGCCGCCGATGGTTCGTCGAGGAACAGGATCTGCGGCTGCAACGCCCAGGCGCGGGCCAGCGCCAGGCGCTGCTGCTCGCCGCCGGACAGCACCCTGGCAGGCCGCTCGGCCAGGCCGGCAAGGCCGACGCGCTCCAGCATGGCCATGGCGCGCTCGCGCCGTGTTGCGGCATCCAGGCCGCGCAGTTTCAGCGGAAACTCCGCATTGGCCAGCACCGAGCGGCGCAGCAGCACCGGCTTCTGAAACACCATGGCTTGGCCGAAGCGCAGGCTTTCCGCGTTCTGCGCCGCCGTACCCTGCCAGATCACGCTGCCCTGTGTCGGCATGATCAGGCCGTGGCAAAGCCGCAGCAGCAGGCTCTTGCCGGCGCCATTGGGGCCGAGCACCAGGGTTGGCGGGCCGGCGGCGAAATCCAGTGTCACGCCGCCGATCAGTGTCTGGCCGTTGATGCTATAGCCGACATCCTGCAGCCGCAGCGGCAGCAGCGTCGGGCGAGTCTGGAGCGGTGCCAGTTGCATGTTCATCATGCGCCTCCGCTCAGGCACCCTGGCGCCGGCGCGCGGCATTGCCGAGCGTGGTGGCGGCTGCATTGATGCCGATGGCGATGGCCAGCAGCACGATGCCGAGCGCCATGGCGAGCGCCAGGTCGCCACGGCTGGTTTCCAGCGAAATCGCCGTGGTCATGGTGCGGGTGTAGCCGGCGATATTGCCGCCGACGATGATGATGGCGCCGACTTCGGCAATGGCGCGGCCGAAGCCGGCAAACACCGCCGTGCTGAGCGAGAAGCGGCCATCCCACAGCAAGGTGGCGATGGCTTTCAGTGGCGTGAGGCCGAGCGAGCGGAGCTGTTCTTCATATTCGCTCCACAGATCGGCGACGGTCTGGCGCGACAGGGCGGCGACGATGGGCGTGATCAGCACCACCTGGGCCATCACCATGCCGGCGGGGGTGAACAGCCAGCCGAGCGTGCCGAGCGGGCCGGAGCGCGACAGGATCAGGTAGACGATCAGGCCGACCACGACCGGCGGCAGGCCCATGCAGGCATTCAGCACCACGATGCAGGCATTACGGCCAGGGAAGCGGGTGAGCGCGAGCAGGGCGCCGAGCGGCAGGCCGATAATGCTACCGAGCACCACGGCGGTAAGGCTGACGCGCAGGGAGAGGCCGACGA
>Ga0208243_1000749_pt1 | contig 14664 bp, 11 predicted proteins | sample Subbio2Aug_QV12A_FD_184826 | JGI IMG/M metagenome (GOLD analysis project Ga0208243, IMG submission 184826) | Serpentinite rock and fluid subsurface biosphere microbial communities from McLaughlin Reserve, California, USA - CR12Aug_QV12A (SPAdes) | ecosystem: Environmental > Terrestrial > Deep...
ACATAATTAAATTAAACGCGTTATCCAATATTTTAGTCTGTAGAGGCGGTACAGCGCTTCGGAAGGTAATCCACATTCCCCCGACCATGTGATCGGCGAGGTTACCCTCCTCATTCAAGTCTACTGATTCTTCGAGATCGATAAGCATCGATTAACCCTCTGTTAATTCAAGGAAGCTATAGCATCATGGCAACTAAACAACAAAGCATGAAAGCCAAAAAGACCGAGCGCCGGAAGGTGAAGACCAAGGCTCGTATTAAAGCGACCCAGAGCAATTTCATGGGTCAGCGCAGCGCCGGCGGCTTCCACGATAAGAGTGTTAGCGTTTACGACCTGATCAACAACATCAAAACTGGCGCTACCAAGGCCCAGTCCAGCCTGAGCAAAGGTGAAGTACCTGAAGTCGGCATCAGTCGTGGCAACTTCCTGCGTGCTATCCACGAAACCCTCGATCAGGTTATCAAGATGCACGGCGGTATCGCGGTGTACCTGATCCTAGCCGAGGACGAATCCCGTTTCGCGGTTACTCCAGAGAACAGTGCCCGTATCGAAACCTACGAGCGTAGCGTTGTGCGTTTGGTAGAGAACGTGGACGCAATCGTTCTGCTCGACCAGGCCAAGAAACTGCCGGAAGATTACATCGAGCTCGTGATCGACATGGCGGACGTGATGCGTGACCTGATGGTCATCAACCACAAGCCGACTTACGACATGCTCAAGCGTCAAGAGCAGGAGATCAACCGTTACATTACCGAACACCTGCCGACCGGCGTGGACGTGTTCGAATACACCCGCCAGCTCCACGAAACGCGCATCAAGAAGGTCGGCCCTCAGTACGTGACCACCACCGGCGTCAGCGCTAAAGAAATCGCTGACATGGTCTTGATGACCCAGACCCTAATGGATGAGAACGAGGAAGGCGTGATCGTTTCCGCTGATATCAGCAACCTCGTTCCGGACGATCACCCTGACGTCCACCCGATCAAAGATATCCCTAACGACCCTATCACCGAAGAACGCATCAAGGACGCCCAGTAATGTCTGACGAACATAACCCAAACACGCCATCCGACCAGTCGGCTTTGGCAACTGCTGTAGCCGATGCTATTCCTGCGGCGCCGAAGGTCTTTGGCTACGGTGATAATCACACACCCGAAAACACTCCCCTGAAGACCAAGGTAGATTCTCTGCCTGAGTCGGTGGGTAAGCTGGACGATACCGACGCGGTTCGTAGTCAGGGTTACACCACGGTGTATATCGGCAACAGCAAGGAAGATTTCACTGCTGTTCAAGAACTGGTGTCGATCTGGTTCTCGGTCAGCAGCATCCGTAACGCTTCCAAGAGCAACCGTATCAACCAGAGCATGCTCAACGCGGCTATGGCTGAATGGCATCAGTACTGCGACGAGAAGTTCCCAGGCGTCACGTACGACGAGATGGAAGAGCGTGCGGCGGACATGTACCGTTACCTCCAGAACACCTCCGACCCGATCATGGTCAAGACCAAAATGATGCTGGAAGACGTGTCCAACGTCTACAAGGCGTCTGACAAGATCGCCATGGGTGACATCACTGGTATGGTTCCAAGTGCCTCGGTTAAGCCTAACAGCTTGTCTGAAGAGATGGAACGGGGTGGCGCTCGGGGTAACTCCAGTCCTTACCTCTACTCGGTGAACCTGCGGAACAGTTTCCTGAAGTTCCAGTTTTCCCGTGGTCACAAAACCGATGCGGCAGTAATGATCAACGAGATCAATGCGACCATTCGTGGTTACGTTCGTACCGTGGGCGGTAACTCCCTGATCCTCTCGACCATCGCCGGGTACCGTGCTGTTTGGAACTGGTTGGTTCCTTATATCACCAGCTGTAGCGTTGACGGCATTGCTGACTTCAACGATCTGGCTCGGGTAATCCGTTTCCGTGACATGGAAGTGATCTTGGCCGCACTGTTGTCGTCCTTCGAAGACGATGAAGCCAACATGGACCTGCGTTGCTTCAACCTGGCCTGTGACTGGAGTTCGTACGAGAAGATCAACCCAGCCCTGCTGGTTCGTCATCGTCCGAGCGCGCATACCGACAAAGAGTTCGCTCTGCTCGGTAACATCTTCAACGGCACCGCCCGTTACAACGTGAAACAGGTTCTGGACTTCATCGACGAGTCCACCTACGGTATCGATGATACCTACCTGTATAACGAGAAGCAGACCATTCGTTTGACCATGGGTTCGACGTCGTTGGCTGAAGCCTTCGCTGCGCTGGACTACATGGTAACTCAGGTGGATCCGCAGATCGCTAGTGCGCGTAATAACATCACTGACCAGGAAGCTCTGGAAGCTCAGATTGGGGTCATCCTGAGCAGTGTGGGTGGTTGCGAATTCCTGCACTGGGTTAAAGAGTTCGCTCTGATGCCGGAACCGGGGAGTGAAGGCGAGCCACGTGTCTTCAAACGTCGTGACTCCGATCAGTTTGAATTCAACAAAGGCCTGCGGGGTGCATTGAAAGACGACTACCTGGATAAACAGGTTACTCGTTTCGTCTATACCGTCGGTCCTTACATGTCCAAGACCTTTATCGGCCTGCGGAACTGTAAGTGTCCTAAATGTGGCAAAGGCGCTGAAGAGTTCAACGGTCAAGCTCGTAACTTGGGCTACACCCCGATCGATATCTTCATGACTTTTTTTACCCATACCCAGTTCATGTTGGTTCGTCGAGCGGAAGCGAAACGACGAGTCGAGCTCGAAGCCCACTCCTAATAACGGGGCAGGCTTTTCATAACGATCAGTACAGGCAAGCGTTCGCTAACTTATCGAATATCGACCAGAGTATCTTCACGGTCGAGCAGCTTGCCTTTAACAAAGATCTGTTATACGACATGAATATGGGTTATATCGACGTCAAGCGAATTCGACCCGGTCATGGTGTTCTCTATTACGAGGGCGAGAATGAGTACAATCATCCTTGGTCCATGGATTACGTGATGGAGCAATACCATTTCCACAAGCTGCACGAGTTCATGACGTTGACGGAATACCTGAACACACCTGCCCACATGGTTAAGCGAATCCTTAAGGGCAGTGCTAAAGGCAAAGCTGATCGAGCTAAATGGGATGATGAGAAGAGGAAAGAAGCGGAACGCATGAAGAAGGATAAGTTCCAGGACACCTCTAACCCCAACATGCCTATTGAAGACCAGCAACTTGCTGAGGCGTGGCGACTTGCCAATATGGAAATAGAAGGCAAGAACCAATAATCTGAATAACCCAGACCTCCTTTATGGGGGGTCTGGGTATTTTATGGTGTACACCCATGTAGTACTTTATTTCATTCAGGAAGGGGCCCCTTTCATGAGCAAAGATCAAAAAGATTACAGCGCTCCCGCTGTTCAGAAACTTACAGGGGACGAGCCACAGGCCGTGGAGGTTGTTGAAACCGCTCCTATGGCAAAAGCGGAGGTCGCTCGACTTCCCGGTATTGTTATCCCAGACCAGATTGGTATTGCTAAACTGCTGAACGCCAAGGCGACCGCGGTTACCGATATCCTGACTGCTCGTGTTGCACAACACCTTGAATACACTTGCGGTAAGAAAGGGTTTGCCAGTCGTGAAGCTCAAGGCGAAGAACAGGGCGGTTTCATCAATACCGTTCTGGGCAGCCTCGAACTGGACTTCGATAAGTACGTGGTCTTCACTGACTTCCTGTTGACTCAGTTGCGTGCAAACTCGACTGAGATCAGTACGGGTAAGCTGCTTCGTCACATGGGCGGATTGGCTCCGTCTTACGAGAAGGAGAAGATCCGTAAGTACACGGTGTACATGTCGTTCCTGACTCGCATCGCGTTGAACTGGAACATCCGCTACAAGTTGAATACCCTGATCGACGTTAATTTGTTCGTCGCTGGTTTCAGCGCCAACGGTCAGCGCAACATCACCACTTATTTCAATCACCTCCAGAACGTTTAAGGATTCCATCATGAGTCAGGAAAACGCAATGCAAGACGATATCGTCATCGACGAGAGCGGTGAGTTCGTCGCTCCGGAAACTGGTCACGTTGAGCTGGTCTTTCAGGCCCTCGGCGACACCGTCAACGCCATCGCTGGTACCGAAGGTCTGACCACTGCTCAGATCTACTTCCACGGCGTTCTGAACGCTTCTGGCGCCCTGACCTACACCCAGGCTGTTGCTGGTGCTGAAGGTTTCTTCGCCAACGTGAAAGAAGGCGCTTCCAAAGCCATCGCTTACATCAAGAAGATGGTCAAGGACATCTGGGGTTTCTTCTTCAAGAAGCAAGGTCCGGAAGAAGCCAAGGCTGTTAAAGCTGCCATCGGTGAAACCAAGGCCGACCTCGAGAGCGTCGACAAGGTTAAGGCTGGTCTGAAGAACGCAGCCGGTTCCGATTCGAAGGACTTGGTTGAACACATCAGCAAAGCAACCTCCATCGGCGAACTGAACACCCTGTCGAAAGATGTGGGTAAGAAGAACTCCAAAGGTCAGCAAGCGTTGGTTGTCAAGATCGCTCAACTGGTTGAATCGCTGGAAGGCGAAATCAAACTGGCTGATGAAGTCGAAGCTGAAGCCAAGAAAAGCGGCGAAGCGAGCTACACCGCCTGGGCTACTGGCGTGAAAAGCGGCGTGTCGGGCACTCAGGCTCTGGTCACTACCCTCAAAGGTATCCGTGATCTGGAAGACATCAAGGCTGCCGAAAGCACCCTCGATGCACTGAAGTCGCACGCTGACGTTATCAGCAAGGCGCTCGACGCTTCCGGTGGTACCGAATCCCGTGTTCAAGGCATGATCGATAACCTGTCCAAACTGGAAGGCAACGAATCGGCCAGCGACGAGCAGAAGAAGGAAGGCGACGACAACCTGAAAGCCCTCCAGCTTTTCGTGAAGTCGGCTGCCCGTTACTCCGGCCTGCTGAAACGTACCCTTTCCCATATGAAATCTGTTAACACTGCCGTCGGCAAAGTGTTTGGCGTTTAAGGAGCAAATGATGGACGAACTTATGAGTGAAGAAGAACTGGGCATGGAAGCTGATATTCCGGCACCAGAACACATCGAGACCATCCTGGACGGCATGGGTGATTCCATCAGCCAGGTGGCGGGTACCGAAAGCTTGACCAACGCTCAGGTTTACCTGGGTTCGGTTCTGGCAGCCAACGGCTACATCCGTCGCAACCAGGTTGGGCAAGAAGGTTTCATGTCGAAAGTGGGTGACGGTTTCAAATCCGCTATTGCCTACGTCAAGAAGATGTTCACCAACATCTGGGACTTCTTCTTCAAGCGCGACGCGCCAAAGCTCACCGCTGAAGCCAAGGCTGAACTCAAGACTGCCGAAGAAGTTATCAAGGTCGTCGAGTCCGGTGGTAGCGATGAGAAAGAAACCACTCTGGCGCTGTCCAACATGCGCAAAGTGGCCATGGCTCTGAGCCACGAACCCGACACCAACAAAGCTGCGCTGGATCAGATTCTGAAAGAAGCTGACGAGGCGATGAAAGGCGACCAGGCCAAGAAGAAGGCAGCCGTTCTGTCGATCGGTCGTGAGCTGCCAAAGCTCAACAAGCGCTCTTCGGTCGCTATCAAGAAACGTGTTGACGACGTGATCCGTGTCTTGGTCAACTTCGAAAAGTCGGTGGATGCTGTTATTCAGAAAGGTCAAGCTTCTTCTGCTTCCCCGGAAGAAAAGAAGTTGGGTAACGATCTGAAGTCCGCCAAAAGCGAACTGAGCGACGTTCTCGGCAAGTTCAAGAAGGCATCGGGCGACAGTACCGTAGCTAACTTGAAGGACTGCTATACCCACGTTGCGCAGACCATCACCTCCACCGAAGAGGCTTACAAAGAGCTTGAAGGTGGTCGTAATGCAATCCAGGGTGAGATCAGTAAGCTTGAATCCGCCAAGGAAGAGGAAGCCAAAGCAGGCGTTGCCGCGCTTAAAAGCTTGCTGGGTTCGGTCAGCTCGCTGGTCAATGCCTCCAAGGAACTGCTGACTGCTTCCAAGCAGCTGCTGAAGGCCGGTAACAAGTCCCTCGGGTACTAAGTTACAAGTTGCATACCTATACCCCTACCCAGCCTTTCGGGCTGGGTAGGGGTTATGGCTGCTTATGCTGCTTCGTTGAAGAACTCTTTGTTGGTGAATGTTTTACGGGGACGTTTGCCTGCTTTGATCTCTTCCAGCAATTGTTCCTTACCTTGTTCCTTCATGATCCGTTCAAATACTTCTTGGATCTTGTCGGCTTCCGGGAAACTGAACAGAGAGTTACACAAACCAATAGCGTTAGCCTCAGCACTGCTTGCGAAGTTAACACCAATCTCCCTGAACTTGTTCGGATCAGCTCCTTGGATTTGTACCGTCTCAACTTGAGTAGTACGGTTACTCACGTTACCCGCCAAACCACCGTGAGGATAAGCACCCTCAACGTCAATGTCATCGTTCATCCGACGACCCTGACTGATAACGTCTGCAAGCCCCTCAAAGATCGCGTAACCAACGCTAGCGTTCTTCTCAGTGTCGAGTAGGGCAATCCAGTTCTTAAGCGTAGGAAGCTGTTCTGTGAAGCTTGTGTCACGTTTACTCGGAGTACTACCCCACACAAAGCCATTATCCCGAGCTACGAAGCTAATCGTATCCGAAATAACCTTAGGCTGAGATGAATAGTTAAAGAACTCAGAGTACTTCAACAACATACCCAACGACAGAGTCAAGTCATTCGTCTTATCGTTGATGTATTCAATAACCCAGTTGTCGCAGATGCAATAACTGGAATACAGATACGGATAGTTCTTCTGCATGAAACGGTGCCACTGAGGTGTGCCCGGTAATAAGTGAGCGCCTTCTTCGGTGTACAGCTTACCACTCACTCCTACTGCCTTAGCACAACCTTCCAATGACGTATCAGGCTGCTTGCCATCCACAGGCTGACGTTTGATACAGAAGAAGGACATGTAGTCGACCCACTTCCATTTCGCCATGCAACGAACCGTAGGCCACTTCTCTTGAGGGTCCAGCGGGCTGCTACTACCATCTTCCTTAATCTTGTGAGTTCGACCCAAGTCCAGTTTATAGAAACGGAACTCTTGGGGAATCGAAGGATCACAATAAGCATCGTCGAGGTTATACCCCTCGTTTCTGAGCGCACGCTCCATTGCCTCCATGTCGTACTGTGCGTTCCAACTGGTAATCCAATCAGGTTCCCAAAAGTGAAACATGTCCAACATCGCTTTGGCTACTTGACCCGGAGTATCAAAGAGCTCATAAACGATAATGGCAACGTTACGGTCGATCTTGTGTTTCGCTAAATACTTGTCTTCGGATTCCTTTAAGCGCTCAATGATAGTGGCATCACTAGGCTGGAAGCCGTTAGCTTCTTTGTAGAACCCACGAACACCTGCAAAGTACACCTTCTCCTTCATGGTCAACGCTGCCATGATCATAGGCCGGGTAGCGTCGTCTTCCCATTCCATGTCCGCTTCAACGTCGAACGATGCAACCGAGTAAGGTTCCTTCTCTTGGTATTCGCCATACTTCTTAAAGAACGCGTACTTAATGTGAACCGGTGGTGTCTGATCCAGACCAAACACGAACTGGTTATTCGAAACATCTCGGATACTTGCCTTGTAATCCAATGACCCGTAGATCTGTTTCTTCACCATTGAGGCGATCATGCAACGCGGTAGTTTATATTCCCGTACTGCACTTTGTTCGATGTAATCTTTATGTTGTTCGAACTTCCGGCGTTCTGGTTTTACGATCCACACCGGCTGTTTGTAATTCTTGATAGCGATGAAAGAATTGCTACGACTGTTATCTTCATGAATGTTGGTAATTTTGACACAGGTCAGGTCGTCCCTTGACGCCTTACTTACTGAGTAAGTGGCGTTTTTACAAACCTTGGCGATGATCGGTGAAGTGTTCTCTGTCATTTCCTAGTTCCGCATTTTATGCCTACTTGGACGCTATAATGATAGCCATCTGAGTCACTTTTTACTCTGGAGCATCTTTCATGATCGACATGGATTTCCTTGTTCGTAAAGAACAAGTGGCTGGTCTGGAGTTTATGAACTTCCAGAACGATTCGTTTTACGTAACATTGGTCAGCATTATCAAAGAGCACCTCAGCTACGCGACCAAGGTCCCGGTGCTCCAGAAGACCGTACAGGAACCTCTGCTAAAAGTTCTGAAAGACTATACTGGTTTCGAAAACATCACTGTTAAGTTCTCTGACTCCGGTAACCTTTACATGGACACGGGTTATTTCTCCCCGGGTCACGTGATTAACATCAAGGGCATTGAGTACTGGCTGGACAGCAGCGAGACCACTATCTACCGTTGGTTCACCCAGAACAAGGACAAGATCTTTAAAGGGACTGTGGACTACAAGACGGGGAAGGTTGGCGGTTCGTTCTGCACTATCCCGTTGGAACTGGGTATCAATGTTAACGTTAGCGATTACTTTGGTGTCAAGGAAACTGAGCGTTGGAAAGCAACACCTGAAGAACTTATGGCGGGCGGACTCTGCCACGAGATGGGTCATGCGTTCAGCGGCTGTATGATGATGGCTTCAGCTTTCCACGACAACGTGGTAGGTCAAGCCTCTATTGCAGCCTACCGTAACTGTAAGCGCGACGAAGATCGTGTGGTGGTGTTGAAAGACTCGGCTACACTGTTGGGTCTGAAAACACCTAAAGCTGATGAACTACTGGAGTTCGCCAAACAGGCTAACGACGAGTCCTTCATGCTGTACTACACCAAGATGGTCACCCAGCGTAACAACCAGCGGGCTCTGTCCATGGGTGTGACTGAGATGACCTCTGAAGTCGTTGCCGACATGTACGCGATTCGCATGGGTTGCGGGAAAGGTATTGTGGCGGCCATTGGGGTTCTTACTTCTCGTGGAGTTATCTCTAGCTTTATGGGTAACTTCATTGCCAGCACCGTCGCCGGGATCTACATGGGTCTACTGCTGGGTGTTGTCTTTGGTGCGGTAGGGATCCCTGTTACCCTACCGGCCTTGGTTGGGATTATGTGTACGCTGGGGGCCATGACGTTCGTCTTGAACTTCTTCTCGCCTTATTACTCTGGTGTGTACAACACTGATCCTCGTCGCATGGAGGACGCTATCCGCCAGTTGATCGCCAAGATCAAAGAATGCAAAGACATGCCAGGTCCTGAAAAGACCAAACTGGTTGATGATATCAGCCAGCTACTTAAGCGTCTCGAACAGAGCCGTGGCTTCCTGGATAACACTGTTATTTACCGTGCAATAGGTTGGGTGTTCTCAGGGAGTGACTTCAAGCTCCGTGAGATCGAACACTTTACTCAAGCACTCACCAACAACGAAATGACTGTTCTGGCTGAACGTCTGAAAGGAGTTTAACCCATGTCCCATCTCAAGCACGTTATCGCTTTCCGCGGCTACCTGGCTGACAACTACATCACCTGTAACAACAACCAGACCAAGGCGACCCAGGAAGCGTTCATCCGCGCATTGATCCAGTACAACTGCAAGATGAACAACACCTTCCATTTCTCGGATAACGCAGAAGCGACCATCTGGGAACAAATGGACCTGTGGAACGCTGTGTTCCCGATCAATGCCCGTTTCATCCTCGAGTCGGCCAAAAGCCGTCTGGCGGAGCTTCACAAAGAACTGTGCCGTTGCGGTAACGTCTCCGGCTCCAGCATCTACGAAGTGGTATTCGACACTGAGTCCCATGACGGCGAAGGCGGCGTGGTTCCTTCCAAGTTCGTAGCCACCGACAATCACTTCTTCACCGAACTGGTTGCTTACCTCTACAAAGAACTGGTGGGTCATCATGAGTAATAAAAGCCCCCTGAGTGCGTACTTGCAAAAGAGCGAGCCGTCTGACCAGTGGAAGCCTGGTGAAGGCGGTCAATTGGTTGATCTGGACGAGTTCTTTGTTGAGACCGAACAAGGTAAAGCCGACTTCATGGTTCAGGGTAGCGAGTCATTCTCCCTGAACCGTCTGGACCGTAAACTGGCCAATACCCTCGGCATCAAGTCCCATGCCCAAATGGACTCCTATGCCTCTGAGCGTAATGCTCGTCTGGGCGCTGAAGGTTTCTTCTCGGTGGTGTATGAAGGGTTCCAATCCTTTATCGAAAACATCATCAAGTACATCCGCATGGCAATCGATTGGGTGGCCAGCACTGTTAAAGGGATCTTCGGATTCCGTAAGAGTGAGCGGATCGAAAAGGCTATCGACAGCAAACTGGACAACCTGAAGACCGAGTTCGAGCAAACCTTGAACGGTCTTGGTTTCCCAGGTGGTAACTACAAGCTGGAGAAGTTCATTGGAACTCTTCCTAACGGTGTTGACCGCGTGGGTCAGTTGACGGTCATGAAGACCAAGTTCGAATCCGACAAGGAAGCGATCGAAGGTCTGAGTGCGTCGATCCCGTTGTTCCAGCAGACCATTGCCGAATTGACCAAGAACTCGAACAAGGCCGTCAAATCCTTCAACGACTTCAAACGCATGATTCAAGACGAGTACCAAAAGACTCGTGTGCGTAAGGTCAAGGCAGAGCATGTCGACTTCAGTCAGTCTCCTGAAGTAGCGCGTATCCTGAAAGGTTGCGCTGAGACCACCGCAAGTGTCTCCAACACCACTGTGGTTCCTCTGGTCGCTGAACTGCTGGCTTCGCTGTATAAGGTCACCTTCAGTAACGATGAGCTCACCAACGGTTTTGCTGACGTTCGTAAGCGCTTGGACCAAATGGTCACTCTGGAGTCGGTGAAACTCAGCCAAGGTAATGTTACCCAGCTGATGACCACCATCCAGGGGTTGAACGCTCACTACGCCAATGTTGCAGATAACTCCATCGACATGTCCGACATCAACCTCAAGCAATTGGGTACGGCTATCGATAAGAGCGACGCTGACAAGATCAAGGCCATGGGTGATTACTACGGCGCTCCAATGATCGTGGCGGAATACCAAGCAGTGGCGCTGGCGGTACGTAACTACACCCAGTTCTGTCAATTGGTCACTCGTCAGTTGTCGTTGGTCGGTCGTCAGATCGATAACCTGGTCCGCTGGCATGCTCGCGGTTACCTGTGGTTCTACCATGCTCTGCTGGACGATCTCCAGAAGCTGCGTGAACTGAACCTGGAAGCCAAACAGCAAGGTCACAGTCCAATGATGGGTCCGGACGGTACACCTCAAGTCAAGTTCGAGTTCATCGACGACGCGGATGCCAAAACCTTCATGGAGAAATTCGGGGGTACCTCCCAGGAGATTATCGATAAGGACATTGGTAACCTCAAAACTATTTACAACACCTTCGTTAAAGACATTGGGATGGGTAGAACGATATGACTCCTGAACTGCGTGAATTTAAAAGCAATGCTCTGGGTGAGCTGACCCGGCTCAAGACTATCGGTGACGAGATTGTTAAGCGTCTCGAAACAGGTCTTGAACTGACTGCTGCCTACGAGATCGTCGACAAGCTGTGGCTCCCGGCTGTGGCCAATCGCATCAAGACCGAGTTCACCAGTGCGTCTCCTGAAAAGAACGCTCGCGTGATCTTGAACACTCCACTGTCGGGTGAGGTTTCTCTGTTGTTGGAGATCCCTAAAACGCTGGAGTTCATGGCTAAGGCGTTTCCCGAGATCATCGCTCAGGTTAACGACATCTACAACCAGATCAATAACCTGGGCGTGGATAACCAAGAAGCCATCGAGAAGTACAACAGCTTCCGTAAAGAGCCAGCCAAGTTCGCTGACTTCGTACAGGACCTGTGGTACCCCGATAGCGACTCGTTGCAGAACGGCACTGTCAAGACCTGGAAAGACCTGGCTCAAGACAGCTACCGCGTCGAGAACGGTGACTACCTCCTGATGGTGGATTACGGCGAGGTCATTGGTAAGGCTCAGGAGCGTTTGAAAGAATGCCTTCTGGACACCCTGGTGACTGACGACATGCGGCTGAATGACCTGAACTACCGTGCAGAGCAACTGATTGGTATGGTTGAACTGATCGGGTTGTTTGCGGAATATCTGGACACCGCGCAAGGCTAGTTACACCCTTAAGCAGCTACCCTACCCAGCCCGAAAGGCTGGGTAGGGTAGTATGCGTGTTTACACGATTGCTCTCATCCGAATGTCATGTGGCTGGAATACAGTTTCAACCGATTCCTTAACACCCAGCAAACCATCGCTGCTCAGTTCCAAACGCTTACGGATACTGAAACCGGTGAGGTTATCCAAGTTACTGATAACATCCACGGTAGTGTCACCTGCCATAGCACTCAACTTAACAGCCACCACTTCCTCACTGGTGTTAACCGAGCTAACTTGTTGAGTCAGCGCTTCAGTGGAGATCGTGGTCTTGTTAAGCAGACCCAAGTTCAACTGTTTAGGGTCACTGGCGGCCAGAGCTGCTTTAAGAGCACTGTTGCGCATCCCCGACTCAGTCAAGTAGTAAGTGACCACAAAGGACAGATCCTGACGGAGCACCCCTTCATAGTTACTGTTGATTACCACTTGCTGATAACCCAACTTGCTCTTCGGTTGGAAGAACAGTTTGGTCAAGTCGAGAGTCTCCGACGACAGACGTTCCATGTCACCGATGATGGTGTTGGTAAAGTAACGTTTGGTATCCCCTGCAAACTGGATATCGTAGTCGTCTTTACTGAAGAAGTAGTTCCCATCGAATGCAACAAAGTCCCAATGGTATTTCTTCTTACGAGGTTCGAGCTCCACAGGAACTCCGTTCTCGTACACCACATCAATCCCTGCCCGATACTTCAGCGTAGGAGTGATGCCATCAGGGCCATACATGATGTCCCCTTTGTGGTACTCGACGATAGGTTGCCCTGTTGCCTCATCGAACACCAGCTGACCGTTCACGCGCTTGTACTTGGTTTCCTCGTAGGTAGCAGGAACATCCACCGTATAACGCTTGTACTGAGCTTCACCGATCAACGGACGGATACGGCTGTACATGTTGGCCAGGTGCTTACCGAACGTGACGTTGTAACTGGTTTCGAGGATACCCACCATCTCTTCAGGGAAGATGGATTCGTCGATCTTCGGATCCAGCAACGAGCGGGTCTGAGACTGGTCACCTTCAACACAAAAGATAAAGGTGATGTCAGTTGTCAGCGCACTACGAACCTTATCCTGTTTAGAGCCGAACTGGTTAAAGCTGTTGAAATAAATCAACTCACTCAGGTCGACATCAAAACGACTATCCAGGTAGAACTCCCAGTTCCGCTCACCGTCTGCTGTTACCGAGACCAGCCTACCTGCCAAGTTGGCTGTTTGACTGGTTTCAGGTGGAGCAATCGAAAGCTGAATACCCAACTGTTCGTTAATCAGTTGTTTGTACGCATTGTCTGATTTGGTGGTCAGATAAATGGTGTACCCGTCTTCACGATGAGAGATAGCCAAGCTACCCACGCCAACGCCCAAGCCCAGTGCAGGGTTATCCCGTACAAAGGTCTGTTTGTTGATGAGAGGAGTGTCCAGGTTGTACGTGCGGAGCGACACCTGATCGTCCGTAACGTCCATGACGTAATAGAACGGGGTGTAGACCAGCGTCTTACTAGCCAGCAGATCAACCTTACGCTCAGAGGAGAGAGCCAGGTAGTTATCCTTGGTGTAGTTATTCACCAACACCGAAGTCGGCTGAGAGATATCGAACAGGACGTTGTGAGGGATAGTTACACGATCCCCGTTATCCTTAGCGACACCACTTCCCAACAAGTCTTCAATGGAACACAGATGACTGCCAACGTAGCAACTCATCGGAGCCAAGAAGTCTTTGTTCGACTGGTACGGTAACTCACCACTCAACGCATACTGACGACCGGTTACGTAGTCGATCACAAGCACCGAGCTATAACCGTTGTTCAGCGCCACGCCTTCCACGTTCTTCTCGGTGATAGGCAGGGTACGAATCTGGCGACCGTCGATCACCCGCTGCTTCATTTCAATGAAGGACGTTGGACTACGCCCACCTGTCACCCCTTCCACTGCTTGCCAGACAACGTTACTGGCGTTACGCAGAGGAGCAGAGTACTCGTTTAGATTACCAAGACCGTAACGGTAGTCCTGGTAGTTAGGGGTGATAGTCGATGGGGAGATGTCGATCAGATCTTTAACCAACGCACCCTTGGTGGTGTAGGTATAGATGCGGATAGTGCCGATACCCAGTCCGTTGGAAATATAGACGTCCGGGATCTCGTAGTTAACCCGTTTGTTAACCGTATCCAGCTCGCACGCCAAGGTGACCTGTGTTGGGCTGAAGACCGCTTGGTTAAACGAAACGTCAATCTCCCGCATCCCTGTATTAGTAATCAGGAACGCGCGAATGCCGTACAGGTAGTCGGTGTAGTTATACGAACCCGAGCAACCCGACGCACTGTTGGACGTGATGTTCTCAATCCCCTTACAACCCATCTGAAGAACAGGAACGTCAACCATCAAATACTCGGTACCGTTCTGGAGCTTGAATCCTTCCTTCAGCTTGTTGTTACGGATTGGACTCAGTGGGTTGTTGGTCTCCGAGTCGAAGATAACATTCCACCCGCTTCGCTCGTTGTAGAGGATACGGATCCCGTTCATCACGGAGAAGTCAAACCCGTTGATAGGAATGATGGTGTCTTTCGGAACCAGCAGTTCTTTGTAGGTAACGGTCAAGCTACCT
>Ga0208243_1000751_pt1 | contig 14591 bp, 14 predicted proteins | sample Subbio2Aug_QV12A_FD_184826 | JGI IMG/M metagenome (GOLD analysis project Ga0208243, IMG submission 184826) | Serpentinite rock and fluid subsurface biosphere microbial communities from McLaughlin Reserve, California, USA - CR12Aug_QV12A (SPAdes) | ecosystem: Environmental > Terrestrial > Deep...
CGGCGGCCCGGTGCCGGATGACGAAGCCCTCGGCCGCCGGACGCACGTGTACGCTGAATCGCGCCCCATCCAGCGTGGCGGCGAAGACCGGCTGGCCCGGCCGCCAGTCGATGTCCGACAGCACCAGGCGCCTGCCGGCCTCGGTCAGCTCCACGCTGACCGTGTCGCCCTCCAGGCTCAGGCGCACCGGATGGTCGGCGCCGCGCAGATTGACCACCCAGTCGTGACGGCCCCGGCCGGGCCAGGCGCGCTCGCTCATCACCTGATGCATGGCGCAGGCCGCAGCGATCTGGATGTCGGTCTGGCGGGGCGTCGGGACCGTGCCTTGGAAACCCTCGGGGAACTCGTCCTTGATGTAGCTGGTCGACAGCTGGCCCGACCTGAAGCGGTCCTCGTCCATCACCGCCACCAGGAAGGGGATGTTGTGGCCCAGGCCCTCGATGTGGAAGGTCTCAAGGGCCTCGCCCATGGCGTCGATGGCGGCCAGCCGGGTCGGCGCCCAGGTGGACAGCTTGGAGATCATCGGGTCGTAGAACATTGAGATCTCGTCGCCCTCGCGGACCCCGGCGTCGTTGCGCACGGTCAGCCCGTGGGCCTCCCGCTCCTGCGGCGGGCGGTAGCGCACCAGCCGGCCGATGGAGGGCAGGAAACCGCGATAGGGATCCTCGGCATAGATGCGGCTCTCAACGGCCCAGCCGTTGATCTTCAGATCGTCCTGCGTGAAGGCGAGCGGCTCGCCGGCGGCCGAGCGGATCATCTGCTCCACCAGGTCCGCCCCGGTGATCAGCTCGGTGACCGGATGCTCCACCTGCAGGCGGGTGTTCATTTCCAGGAAGAAGAAGCTGCGATCCTGGCCGGCGACGAACTCGACGGTGCCGGCGCTGTCGTAGCCGACCGCCTTGGCGAGCGCGATGGCCTGGTCGCCCATGGCCTTGCGGGTGGCCTCGTCCAGAAGCGGGCTGGGCGCCTCTTCGATGACCTTCTGGTTGCGGCGCTGGATCGAGCATTCCCGCTCGAACAGGTGGACCACATGGCCGTGCTTGTCGCCCAGCACCTGGATCTCGATATGGCGCGGGCTCTCGATGAACTTCTCGATGAAGATGCGATCATCGCCGAAGCTCGACTTGGCCTCCGCCTGCACGGCGGGGAAGCCCTCCTCCACGTCCTGGCGGGTCCAGGCGACCCGGATGCCCTTGCCGCCGCCCCCGGCTGAGGCCTTGATCATCACCGGATAGCCGATGTCCTCGGCGATCTGGACAGCGTGAGCGGTGTCGGAGATCTCGCCCACATGGCCGGGCACCGTGGAGACGCCGGCGCGGCCGGCGGCCTTCTTGCTCTCGATCTTGTCGCCCATGGCCGCAATGGCCTCAGGATTCGGACCGATGAAGACGATCCCTTCCTCGGCCAGCCGCCGGGCGAAGCCGGCGTTCTCCGACAGGAAGCCAAAGCCCGGATGGACCGCCTGGGCCCCGGTCTCGCGGCAGGCCGCGACGATCTTGTCGGCCACCAGATAGCTTTCGGAGGCTGGCGCCGGCCCGATGAACACCGCCTCGTCGGCCATCTCCACGGCCATGGAGTCAGCGTCGGCCTCGGAATAGACCACCACCGTGGCGATCCCCATGCGGCGGCAGGTCTTGATGATGCGGACAGCGATTTCGCCGCGATTGGCGATCAGGATTTTGGAAAACATGCTCACCGAACTCAACGCAGCTTCACCGCCGTACCCGAGGCGCTGACCATCAGCATCCCGTTCTCAACGCCCAGGGTCTCGTAATCGAGGTCGACGCCCACCACGGCGTCGGCGCCCAGGCTGCGAGCCTCGTCGCACATCTCCTTGAGCGCGATGTCGCGGGCCTCGCGCAGGGCTTTTTCATAGCCGCCGGCCCGGCCACCGATGATGTTGGTGATCCCCGCGAAGAAGTCCCGGAAGATGTGGGCGCCAATGATGGCTTCCCCGGTGACGACGCCCAGGGTCTGGGCGGTCTCCCGCTCGGCGAGACTGGGGGTGGTGGCGGTTATCATTCCTGGGCTCTCCGACATCGCCCCCATTTGACAGGGGGTCCTTCCGATCCGTCGGGGGCGACCTTAGATTGGCTCACATGACCAAGCCAGCCGAGTCCCCCGTGACGCCTTTTGATCTGACGCCCCCCGACCTTGCGGAACGCAAGACCTTGGAAGGCGACCTGACCCTCGAAGAGGCTGACGTCCTCCTTCGCCACGGGACGGAGGCCCCGTTCTGCGGTGGGCTGCTCGATAACAAGGAGGACGGGGTCTATTGCTGCCGCCTCTGCGGCCTGCCCCTGTTCCGCGCCCACACCAAGTTCGAGAGCGGCACCGGCTGGCCCAGCTTCTTCGCGCCGATGAACGAGGCCCACGTCATCGGCGTGCGCGATGTGAGCTACGGCATGGTCAGGGTCGAAACCCGCTGCGCCCGGTGCGACAGCCACCAGGGCCACGTCTTCCCCGACGGCCCGCCGCCGACAGGCCTGCGCTACTGCATCAATTCGGTGTCCCTGGAGTTCGTCGGCGACGGCGAGCCGTTGCGCGATCCTCTGGGCCGCGGCGACAACGCCCACCTGCGGGCGGGCTAGCCAGCCGCCTCGAGGATGACGAGCACCGCCCTGGCCTTGGCCGGGTCTGTGCCGTCCTGGGTGTGCCAGGCGGCCGACAGGCCCGCATGGGCGTGGGCCCAGGCCCTCAGCCGAGCCGGCTCCAGGTCCGCCGTCTGCGCGATCTGGGCCAGACGCGCGGCGAAACGGTCGGGGGTGACGGAGGCCAGGTCGGGGTTCGGGAAAATGTTGGCATAGTCATAGGCCCGCTCACCCGCCAGCCCCCAGGGATCGATGGCCAGCCAGCCCGCCGGACCGAAATCCAGCACGTTGCCGTGGTGGATGTCTCCGTGCAGGAGGACGAGATCGCGCGGCGTCTCCAGCAGGCCTGAGGCGACGCTGCGAGCGCGCGTCAGGGTCGGGTCACCCGACTGGAGCAAGGCTGAAAACAGGTTTTCCAGGGGTGGCGCGATCGGAGGGGCTGAGCCTCGCGGCGCATGCAGCCGGGCGACCACCTGGCAGAGGGTCGCAGTGGCCGCCTCGTCCCCTCCCGCCTGAACCATGGGGACCAGGGCGCCGCCTGGCGCACGCAGCATCAGCAGGGCCTCGTCCTGGAACGCCAGCACAGGGGCGGCGCCCTGCCCGTCCCACCAGGCCATGATGCTGGCGCCCCGCCGCTCGTCGGCGCTGTGGGCCAGCTTCAGCATGGCGGCCTGTTCCCCGGCGCGCACCGGCAACAGGCGCGAACGGGTGACAGGCATGGACATGACATCGCCCTCCGGAGCGAGGGTCCAGAGGGCGAGCCAGGGTTCGAAATCCTTCAGGTCATCGCCCATGCGGCCAGCCTAGGCCGGCGGCGACCTTGGGCGCAATCGGGGGCTATTCCTCCCCGTCAGTGACCTTGGCGAGGGTGGAATTGGACGACATGCGCGCCGGTTGGCCGGTGACCGAAGCCTGGTCCACCCGGGGCTGGACCCGCAGATTGTTCTGCACGTGCTTCACCCCGTGGATGTCCTCCACGCAGTGTTCGGCGCGGTGCTTGGCGCGACGGTCATCCACCGTGCCGCTCAGGGTCACCTCACCGTCCTTGACCTGCACCTGGATCTCCGAGGCGTCGAGCCAGGGATCGTCGGTCAGGTGGTGGTGGACGTCGTCGCTGATGCGGTCGTCGGGCCGCACATAGCCCTTGGGGCCGCGGCCGCGGTGGCTGCGGGCATGGTCCTGCTTGCGGCGACGCTCGGCCTCGTCATCCCCGAACCACGACGCCACCTCGTCGCTGGTGCGATCCCAGAAGCCGCGATCCTCGCCACGGTCGATGCGCCGCTCGTGACCGCCATAGGCCCTGGCGTAGGCGTCGCGGGTGGACGCCCGCTGAGGGGCGACCGGGCCGCCGAAGCCGCCGCTCTCCATGGCGTAGCCCTCCTGCCCGAAGTGGCCCTCGCCATAGATCCGGTCGCGTTCGTAGGCGCGGGAGTCGTCGCGGACCTGGAGCCGGCCATCGTCCTGGCGGCCATACTCGGCGCCGGTCTCACGATCACCGAAGACGGGGCCGCGGCTGGCCTGTCGGGGGGCGAAGCTGCGGCCCTCATCGTCGCGCTGGCCATAGTCCGCCGAGCGGCGGTCCTTGTCGCCGCGCATCGCACGAATGCGCTCATATTCCTGGTCTTCGGTCCACCTGTCGGCCATGGCTGGTTCTCCCGTCGTTGATTGGCTGCGCGTGACGCGCTCTCCCAAGACAACAGGTTCAGGCCGACCTTGTTCCGAGACGCCGCGGGTGGGCGGCCGGTTCAGAGCGGGATATTGTCGTGCTTCTTCCAGGGGTTGGACAGGGTTTTGCCCTTGAGGGAGCGCAGCCCGCGGACAATGCGGCGGCGGGTGCCGTGGGGCATGATGACATCGTCGATATAGCCGCGGGCCGCAGCGACGAACGGGTTGGCGAACCGCTCCTTGTACTCCGCCTCCCGGGCGACCAGCTCCTCGGGCGTCTGGTTGCGGAAGATGATCTCCACCGCGCCTTTTGAACCCATGACGGCGATCTCGGCGGTGGGCCAGGCATAGTTCAGGTCACCGCGGATGTGCTTGGAGCTCATCACGTCATAGGCGCCGCCATAGGCCTTGCGGGTGATGATGGTGATCTTCGGCACGGTGGCCTCGGCATAGGCGAACAGGAGCTTGGCGCCGTGGCGGATCAGCCCGCCCTGCTCCTGGCGGGTGCCCGGCATGAAGCCCGGCACGTCGACAAAGGTCACCAGCGGGATCTCGAAGGCGTCGCAGAAGCGCACGAAGCGCGCGGCCTTGCGGCTGGCGTCAATATCCAGGACGCCGGCCAGGACCTGCGGCTGGTTGGCGACGATGCCCACCGGCTGGCCGTCCATACGGGCGAAGCCGCAGATGATGTTCTTGGCGAAGTCGGGCGAAATCTCGAAGAAATCGGCCTCGTCCACGACCTTCAGGATCAGCTCCTTCATGTCGTAGGGCTTGTTGGGATTGGCCGGGACCAGGGTGTCGAGGCTGGGCTCCTCCCGCTCGGCCTCGTCGAAGCTGACCCGCACCGGGGGGCGTTCACGGTTGGAGGTGGGCAGGAAGTCCACCAGGCGGCGAACCTGGGTCATGGCCTCCAGGTCGTTCTCGAAGGCGCCGTCGGCGACCCCGGACTTCATGGCGTGGACCCGGTAGCCGCCCAGGTCCTCGTGGGTGACGTCCTCGTGCGTCACCGTCTTCACCACGTCGGGGCCGGTCACGTACATGTAGCTCGTGTCCTTCACCATGAAGATGAAGTCCATGATGGCCGGCGAATAGACGTCGCCCCCGGCGCAGGGGCCCATGATCACGGCGATCTGCGGAATGACCCCCGAGGCCAGGGTGTTCTCCAGGAAGATGTCGGCATAGCCGGCCAGCGAATCCACGCCCTCCTGGATGCGGGCCCCGCCAGCGTCGAACAGGCCGATGATCGGGGCGCCCATCTTCAGGGCCTGCCGCTGAACCTTGAGGATCTTCTGCGCATGCGCGCTGGACAGAGATCCGCCGAAGACCGTGAAATCCTTGGAGAAGACGAAGACGGTGCGGCCGTTGATCGTGCCCCAGCCGGTGACCACGCCATCGCCCGGCACCTTCTGTTCGGCCATGCCGAAGTCGGTGGCGCGGTGCTCGACGAACATGTCGAACTCCTCGAAGGAGCCCTCGTCGAGCAGCAGGTCGACCCGTTCGCGGGCCGTCAGCTTGCCCTTGGCGTGTTGGGCTTCGATCCGCCGGGCGCCGCCGCCCTGGCGGGCGGTTTCGCGCATGGTTTCGAGCTGCTTGAGGATCTGCTTCACGCTGCGTCCCGTCCCTGAAGGCCACTGTCGGGCTCAGGCGTAATGGGCGCCGCGAAGCCGCGCAAGTTCACGCGGCGTCAGCAGATTTCGCCCTTACGCGGCGTCCAGGGCGCGGAACCAGGCGTCCAGCATGGCCGACTCCACCGCCAGGCGCGCGACCCGTTCGGCGGCCTCCTCATCGATCCCCCAGGCCTCTTCCTGAAAGATCTCGTCCAGGCGCGAGAGCGTCAGCGCCTGAGCGCCGTCCAGCCAGCCCCGTTGCAGGGCCAGGGCCAGGACGCCCGAGCCATAGAGGGAGGCGCCAAAGGCGACCCCAGCCAGGCGGAAGTCATCAAGGGCGGCGGCCAGGTCGCGGACCTTGACCAGGGTGGGTTCGGGCTGCGGCCTATGGATGATGCCGGCCGCCCGGACGAAGGCAAGACCCAGCTCCCCTTCGGCCCGCTGCAGCACCGGCTCCCAATGGGCGGTCTGGCGGGCCACCAGGGCCTCGGGCTCCTCGGCAAAATAGCAGAGCAGGTCTGAGCTGGCATAGTCGGCCACGGACTGGGCGGTGGCCGCGCGGGCCTGCGGGATGGAGTCGATGGCGGTGTTGGCCAGCCGGGTGGCGTGCATGCCGGCCACATCCAGGACCTCGCCCTGGGACTCCCATTCCCGGGCGACCAGGTCGGCCAGGGCCCGGGTCGGGGTGATCAGTCGGCCGCCCCTCGGCCCGCGGACCTGGCGCTCATCCAGCAGGACGGCATGGCCGCCATCGGCCTCTTCGACGGTCACGGTCTTGTAGAATCGCCGGGGCCGGTCTGAGGCCTCTTGAAATCCACGTCTCAAATTCGACTCCATGGCGTGCGACGGAGATGGGGCGGATAATCGTGGAATGGGGGATCGCCCCACCGCGCGCAAGGAGGCGCCTTATGGCCCTGCCCGACCGTGATCTCCAGGCCGCAATCGCCGCGACCCGGTTTGGCCTGGGCGCGCGGCCTGGCGAGATCGATGCGGTGCGCGCAGATCCGCAAGGTTTTTTGCTGGCCCAGACGACGTCCCGGCCGGTCCCAGACCCGATCCGCGCCCTGCCCGTGGCGCGCGCCGAGGCTCTGCAAGCCTTCCGGCAGGCGCAGGCGGCCTTTCTGAAAGCCAACCGGCAGCAGGATCGCAAGGCCGTCGACCTGCGGCCAGAGCTCAGCGCCGCCCGCACGGTCCTGCGCGACCAGATCGCCGCCGACGTCCTTGAACGCGCCGCCCGAGGCGCGACCACCGAGGCCGGATTCGCCGAACGATGGGCGCTGTTCTGGGCCAACCATTTCAGCGTCGGGGCCGGCAATTTCGTGCGCACGGCCACCATCGGCCCCTATGAGGCCGCCGCCATCCGCCCCCATGTGTTCGGCAGGTTCGCCGACCTGCTGGTGGCCGCTGAAACCCATCCGGCCATGCTGCTCTATCTGGATCAGAACGGGTCGGTGGGACCCGACAGCCCGCTGGCCCAGCGTACGGCCCGGCGGCCGGACGCCAAGCGGCAGCTCGGCCTCAATGAGAACCTGGCCCGGGAGATCCTGGAACTGCACACCGTCGGCGTGGATGGGGGCTACACCCAGGCCGACGTCACAGAGTTCGCCCGAGCCCTCACCGGCCTGACCTTCCGCGGCTTCAACGCGCCGGCTGAGCAGGTGGGCGAGACCTACTTCCGGCAGATCGCCCATCAGCCCGGGCCACGCACGGTGATGGGCGTCGTCTATGAGGTCGAGGGCGAGGCCCAGGCCCTGGCCATCCTGAACGACCTGGCGGCGCGACCGCAGACCGCCCGGTTCATCTCCCGCAAGATCGCCCGGCATTTCGTGGCCGATGATCCGCCGCCGGCCCTGGTGGCGCGCCTGGAGGCGGCCTGGCGGGACGCCGACGGCGCCCTGGACCAGGTGGCCGCCGCCCTGATCACAGCGCCTGAGGCCTGGGCGCCCGCGCCGGCCAAGTTCAAGACGCCCTATGAATTCATGGTCTCCAGCTGGCGGGCGGTGGGCGCAGCGCCCCGCAAACCGGCCGATCTCGCCATGCTGACCGCCATGGGTCATCGCCCCTTCTACGCCCCCTCCCCCGAGGGCTGGCCCGACGAGGCGGCCGCCTGGGCGACGCCGGACGGAATCATCAAGCGGCTGGTCTGGACGCAGGACTACGCCCCCCGCGCCATCGGCGCCGCCGATCCCTCGAAGATCGCCGTAGAGGCCCTGGGCGCCCGGCTTTCGCCAGCGACCGCCACGGCGGTGGCCCGCGCGGAATCCCGCGGCGAAGGCCTCGCCCTCCTGCTCATGAGCCCGGAGTTTCAGCGCCGATGACCTCCTCCGCCCCGGTCTTTGCTCCCCCGCCCCTGTCTCGGCGCCGCCTGTTGGCCGCTGGCGCTGGTCTTGGCCTTGGTCTTCAGATGTGGGGCGCCCGCGCCCTGGCCGCCCCACAGCGTCGGAAGTTCGTGCTGGTGATCCTGCGCGGGGCGGCCGACGGCCTGTCGATCACCCCTCCGGTGGGGGACCGCGCCTACGCGCCCTTGCGCCGTGAACTCGCCATCACCGAGGCGGCCCTGCCCCTGGACGGCGACTTCGGCCTGCATCCGGAGCTGAAGACCGTTCACCGCCTGATCGGCGCGGGCCAGGGGCGGTTCGCCCCGGCCGTCGCCATGCCCGCAGCTGGCCGGTCGCATTTCGAGGCGCAGGACCGCCTGGAGGCCGCGGCCGGAAGCGATGTGAGCTCCGGCTGGCTGAACCGCGCCATGGCCAGTCTGGGGCGTGGCGCGCCGGTAGAGGGTCTCTCCGTTGGGCCCGTGGCGCCCCTGGTGCTGCGCGGCCAGGTGGCGACCTCCTCCTGGTCCCCCGGGCGGGCCGTGGAGACGGCGGCGCGGCTGCCCATGTTGGTCCAGGACCTCTATGCCGATGATCCACTGCTCGGACCCGCCCTGGCCCGGGGGCTGAAGACCGAGGTCCTGGCCCAGGCCAATCTCGCCAGGCTGGCGGTGGACACCGCCGATACGCCCGAAGCGCCGAACGCCGCCCGGCTGAGCCGCACCCTGCAGGGCGACAGCCGGGAGGCCGCCACCCGCCTGGGCGACGCCGTGGCCGGCTTCATGCGAGAGGAAACCGGCGCCGACGTGGTCGCCATCTCCCTGGACGGCTTCGACACTCACGCCAACCAGGCCGGCGCCCTCTCGCGCCGGCTGGCCTATCTCGACGCCCTGATCGGAGGCCTGCAAGGCGGGCTCGGCCAGGGCTGGGGCGAGACCGTGGTGCTGGTGGTGACGGAATTTGGCCGGACCGCGAGGGTGAACGGGACGCTCGGCACCGACCATGGGACGGCGTCCACCGCGCTCTTGCTGGGCGGCGGGCTGAAGCCCGGCGGCATCATCGGCGACTGGCCGACCCTGAAGGAAGCCCGCCTGTTCGAGAACCGCGATCTCGCTCCCACCGCCGACCTGCGCAGCCTGTTCAAGGGCGTGCTGGCCGAACACATGGGCGTCGATCGCCGGGCGCTGGACACCACGATCTTCCCCGACAGCGCGAAGGCGCCGCCAATCCTCGGCCTCGTCTAGCGCCGCTTGCGGCCGAAGGGCTCGGGATCGGCCTCGTGCTCGTCGAAGCCGAAGCGGGCGAAGCCGGCCTTCATTTCCGGGCTGAGGGGCGCCTCGAGGATCAGCATCCCGCTGGAGGGGTGCGGCAGGGTCAGCCGCCGGGCGTGCAGCTGAAGTTTGAGCTGTCCCGACAGCTGGGCCGAGGCCTCGTCGCCATACTTGGGATCCCCAAGGATCGGGTGGCCCATGGCCTTCATATGGGCGCGCAGCTGGTGGGTGCGGCCGGTGTGGGGGCGCAGGGCCATCCAGGCGGCCCGGGGGCCCGCCCGGCTGATGGTGACGAACTCCGTTTCGGCGGGATCGGCTTCCTTGTCGCCCTTCTCGGCCGGCACGATCATCTCACGGTCGCCGACGCCGCGCTTGATCAGGGGCAGGTCCAGCACACCTTCAGTGGGACGCGGATTGCCCATGACCAGGGCCCAGTAGGTCTTCTGCGCCTTACGCCTTGCAAAGGCGCCGGCGAGCTTGGCCGCCGCCGACGGGGTCTTGCCCAGCACCAGGACGCCGGAGGTGTCACGGTCCAGGCGATGGACGAGCCTCGGCCGCGACAGCCCTTCGCCCCAGGCGCCCAGCAGGCGGTCCACATGGCTGTTGGTCTTGGTGCCCCCCTGAACGGCCAGGCCCGAAGGCTTGTTGAGGACCAGCACCTCCTCGTCCTCATAGATGACGAGGCCCTTCACTAAGGCCACGTCCCGAGGATGCAGCTCGACGGCCTTGCGGCTGTCGCCCTTGGCCGGCGCGTCCGGCAGGGGCGGCACGCGGACGGTTTCACCGCCTTCCAGCCGGGTGTCGGGCTTGGCGCGGGCGCCGTCGATCCGCACCTGGCCCGAGCGGATCAGCTTGTGCAGCTGGCCCTGGGTCAGGTGGGGCCAGCGCCGGCGGAACCAGCGGTCCAGGCGCACCCCGCCCTCGGCGGGATCGACCACCATGTTGCGGACCTCACGCATCAGGCGAACCTGCGCATGAACAACAGGCCTGCGAACAGGGCGGCGATTGAAAGGACCACCGAGACCAGCACATAGGCCAGGGCCTCGCCATAGGCGCGGCGCTCGATCATCAGGACGGTCTCCAGGGAAAAGGCGGAAAAGGTGGTGAAGCCCCCCAGCAGGCCGACGCCCAGCAGCAGGCGCAGGCGTTCCTGCTCGCCGCCGCCGCGCAGGGCCAGCCAGCCCACCAGCAGGCCCATCAGCATGCCGCCGGAGACGTTGGCGATGAAGGTTCCGGCCGGCCAGGACATGCCAAGCCGGTTTAGGCTGACCACGCCCAGCAGGTAGCGCGCCACCGCGCCGACCCCGCCGCCGATGGCGACCAGAAAGAGCTTTTCCATGGCCCCTTATGCAAGCGGAGCCTCGATCCCGCCAAGCGCCGATTGGCGCTTAGAGGGTCAGACGCGGGGTCGCAGGGTCTCCTGTACGCCGCGGGCCTCATAGGCGTTGGGGTCCGGCGGCCGCTGGCCGCGGCCCATGACCACTTCCAGGCTCTGGATCGCCGAAGGCCCGCCCCCCAGCGACATGCTGGTGCCGACCCCGACCCCGATGGCCGTCCGGCCGCCATAGGAGCCCCCCCCGGTGCCCAGGGACAGGCGTGGTCCGCCGCCGGGCCGCCCGGATGTGGCGCGATCGGTGATCTGGAACCAGTCATAGCCTTGGGCGAGGGTGAGCTCGGCGGCGCGCAGCAGCGCATAGTCGGCCACCTGTTGCGGCGGCGCGCCGGGTCCGCCCTGATAGGTGACGCGGAAGCGTCCGGGCTCGATCTGGTATTCCGAATAGCCCGCCCCCCGGGGACCATAGGCGGGGCCATAGGGTGAGGCGGCCATGGCGCACCCGCCGAGGACCGCGCAGACAGACAGACAGGCGAAAAGGCGCTTCATGCGGCCATAACGTGCCGCGACGGACCGCTGTTCCGCAACAGCTTCAATAGGTCGGCGTCGCAAGGCCAAGGCCTGCGCAAAAGGCGCTCATGTCGGACGGCGGCGGGGCGGTGATGCGCAGGCGTTCGCCGCCGGCCAGGGGGACGTCCAGGGCCACGGCGTGCAGCATCAGCCGTGAACAGGTCCGCCCGCCAAGGCTCAGCGCGCCGCCATAGCGGACATCGCCGGCGATCGGCCGGCCGATGGAGGCCATATGGACCCGCAGCTGGTGCATCCGCCCGGTCTTCGGGGAAAGCTCCACCAGGGCGGCCGTCGCGGTAGCGCTCAGGGTCCGGTAGCGGCTCTGGGCGGTTTCGGCGCCGTCGGCGTCGGCGGGGCAGATACGCATATAGGCTTCGCGCCCGATCTCTTCACGACGCATGGGCTTGTCGATCAGGCCTTCCCGGGGCTCGGGCGCGCCGGGCGCCACCACGGCCAGATAGGTCTTGCCGAACCGCCGGGCCATCATCGCCTTGCCCAGCGCCGAGGCGGCGGGCTTGGTCTTGGCCGTCAGGATGACGCCGGAGGTGTCCCGGTCCAGGCGGTGGATCAGCCGTGGCCGCGCCTTGCCCGGCTTGGCGAAGGCGAACAGCAGTTCGTCCAGGGTGTGGACCTGGCCGCGCCCCCCCTGGCTCGACAGACCCGAGGGCTTGTTGAGGGCCAGCAGGTCGGCGTCCTCATAGATCACCATGGAACGGACCCAGGCGATCTCTTCAGTGGACAGCTGAATCTCTCGTGCAGGCGCCTTTTCAGCGCGCGCCGTCGGGGCGCGGCTCATCCTTGCGATTTCCGGGCGCGCAGCTCAGCCCAGCGGTCCAGGCGGGCCTTGATCGGCCCCTCGGCGCCCTCCCCCTTCGGGCGGTAGAAGACCGGGCGCTCCATCTCGTCGGGGAAGTAGTTCTGGCCGGAGAAGCCTTCCTCGGTGTCGTGGTCGTAGGCGTAGCCCTTGCCATAGCCCAGGTCGCGCATCAGTCGGGTCGGCGCATTGCGGATATGGGCCGGCGGCATGAGGGAGCCGGTGTCCTTGGCCGCCTTTTGGGCTGCCTTGAACGCCACATAGACGGCGTTGGACTTGGGCGCGGTGGCCAGATGCACCACGAGCTGGGCCAGCGCGATCTCACCCTCGGGGCTGCCCAGGAAGTCGTAGGTGTCCTTGGCCGCATTGGCGAGGACGAGCGCCATGGGGTCGGCCGCGCCGATGTCCTCGGCCGCGGTGCGGATCAGGCGCCTGGCCAGATAGAGCGGGTCCTCCCCGCCCCCCAGCATGCGGGCCAGCCAATAGAGGGCGGCGTCCGGGTCCGAGCCGCGGATCGACTTATGCAGGGCGGAGATGAGGTTGTAGTGCTCCTCCCGGTCCTTGTCGTAGGCCGGGCTGCGCTTCTGCAGGATGGCGCCCAGCTCCTTGGTGGACAGAGCCTTGGCCGTGCCGATGTTGAACAGGGTCTCAGCCAGCGTCAGCAGGTAGCGGCCGTCCCCGTCGGCCAGGGCCACCAGGGCCTGACGGGCCTCGGGCTCCAGCGGCAGGGCGCGGCCCTCGAAGGCCTCGGCCTTAGCCAACAGAGTGGTGAGCGCCTCGTCATCCAGGCGCTTGAGCACGAAGACCTGGCAGCGCGACAGAAGCGCTCCGTTCAATTCGAAGGACGGGTTTTCGGTGGTGGCGCCCACCAGGGTGACGATCCCCTCCTCCACGAACGGCAGGAAGCCGTCCTGCTGGGCGCGGTTGAAGCGGTGGATCTCATCGACGAACAACAGGGTCGATTGGCCAGCCAGTCGCCGCGCCCGGGCCTGCTCGAAGGCCTTCTTCAGGTCGGCCACGCCGGTGAAGACCGCCGAAAGCTGCTGGAACTCATAGCCCGCCGCCTTGGCCAGCAGCCGCGCGATCGTCGTCTTGCCAGTGCCCGGCGGCCCCCACAGGATCATGGAGGCCAGACGGTGGGCCTGGGCCATGCGGCCGATGGGGCCGTCCCCCCCCAGCAGATGGTCCTGTCCCACCACTTCGCCAAGGGTCTGCGGACGCAGGCGATCAGCCAGCGGCGAGGGCGCGTGCGGGGTCAGCCCAGCGGCTTCGAAGAGATCGGCCATCGGCGACTCATAGCAAATGCAAGGCGTGCTCGCCGCAACCACTTGGGGGCAGGCTCAACAGGCCGATGAGCCGAGCCGAGTCCGCTTTCGGGCCGGGCACGTCATCAAGCGAGCCGGCGTCTGACGGCCGTACCACGCTAGGTTTCTGACACCACCTCCGACAATGCGAACTGGACTGCAGCGCTTAACTAAGGTCGTCTCCGCTGATGGGCGGCGAGATCATCTTCCTCATCCCGGCGGTGCTCGGTTTCGCTGCTGTCGCGACGCTCGGCGGTACGCTCGTGCTCTGGCTGGTCTGGCTCGGAGCCCACCGATGGGGTCCTCTCTCACGGCGAACGGGATCGTCGCGCTTTCCGGTCGGCGTGGCTGCTTCGGTACTGCTTGTGATCTCATTGCCTGTCGGCTGCATACGAGCCTGCCAGCCCGTCCCCCAGCCCGAAAGCGCCAGGACAGTGGCTGCCTTCGAGGTGCCGCTGACCACGGCGGTCGACCGGGCCGACTTCCTGACTATCCTCGCCGCTGATGCGGCGGCTGAGGGTCTCGACGTCAAGGTTGAGACGGCGGAGGAAATGGAGCGCCGTGCGGAGATTTCGCCCATCGTCCGCGGCTCGATCCATGCCATCGTCTACCGCGCCGGTGATATCCGCCAAATCGAGGCTCGAGTCTCAGATCAGTTTCAACTCGGTCATGTGTGGATATCCTTCAGGCAAGGGGAAGACGTGGCATTGGCGCGGCGCTTCCGCGAACGGGTGATGGCACGGACCATTGAGCGCTGGCCGGAGACACTGAGTGTGCCGGTCGCCCAGACAGGCGCACTCCCGCTTAAAGAGGACTTGGTCCGGGGCGACCACGGCTATGAGATCGACCCTGCCAAATTGGCGGGATACGTTTGCGGGACCGCTCCCGGTAACGCGCGCCCGTCAGCCTGCGACTAGGCGAACTGCCGTTCCGCCCATCGCAGGCATTGAGAACGTCGGCTTACGGGAAGCCCCGGGGAGCGACAGCCGCCTCTCCTAGAGACGGAAGTTGGCGGTCACCGGCTGGCCGTTGCGCTGGATGGTCACCTGCCAGGCGCCGGCTTCAGCGCCGGCCGTGGCCGCGGCGGTCAGGTCGCGGACCGTGCGGATCTCTCGCCCATT
>Ga0208243_1000752_pt1 | contig 14583 bp, 15 predicted proteins | sample Subbio2Aug_QV12A_FD_184826 | JGI IMG/M metagenome (GOLD analysis project Ga0208243, IMG submission 184826) | Serpentinite rock and fluid subsurface biosphere microbial communities from McLaughlin Reserve, California, USA - CR12Aug_QV12A (SPAdes) | ecosystem: Environmental > Terrestrial > Deep...
GCTTGGCCGTCCACATCCGCCGCGGCGCGGATCGCTGGGGCATAGGCCGCGCGCGTGCGCAGCATCCACGCCTTGCCCACCTGCGCCACCTCATAGGGTCGGCCTTCCAGATCTACTGCCAGATCCTCGATCAACAGATCGACCGAGGCCCCCAGCCCCACGACCCGCGCCAGATCCTCGCGCGCCACCGGGGTCGTGCTTGCGAACAGCACCGCCTCGATCCGACGCATCCATTCCCGCCAGCGCAGCTCAGGGGGAAGAGCGGCCAATTCGCGGTCAAGTTCTGTGTCCTCGCGCCGCCCCATGCTCACACCCCGTACAGGCGGAACGTGTCCCGCCCGGTCAGTTCGCGCACAGCGCCGAGTGCAACCAGTCGGTCGCACAGCCGTCGACCGGCCCGATCCGACATGAAGGTCAATGCCGCCGGCGCCAGTGCGTCGCGCGACAGGAACAGATCGACCGCCCGGCCCGCCGCCTTGGCGCGCAACTTCGGGGCCACCGCCTGCAGACGGGCCGCCGCCCGGGCCAGGTCGCCCGCCAAAGTCAGCGCCTGCCCGATGGCTGAGACGACGGCGCGGTGGCAGGCCAGTCGCAGGTCATCTCCCCGCAGCCGTAGGTCGCGGGGCTTTAGCGACAGCGCCAGAAGGGGAAGCAGATGCGTTCCCCCTGACGCCTTCGCCAGCATCGTATCGGCTAGGATCAGTGCGGCGGTTTCAGCCCGCGGACTGTCGATCAGCACGGCCTCGACGATCTGCGCCGCACGGTCCACCGGGGTCGGTCCGGTGGCATCAAGGCAAAGCGCGATCCGCTCTGCCGCTATCCCTTCCAACGCATTGACCAGATGCGCGACCGAAACCGGCCGCGCCGCCGCGCGTGACCACTGTCGTGCAATCCGCCCCGCGGGGCCGGGGTCGTCGCCCGGTCCCGTCAGGTGCAGGGCGTCGCGCAAGGCGCCCTGCCCTTCCCGACGCCCCGCCATTGCAGCGCAGTTCCCGGCCGCCGCCAGGGCCAGACGATCGCGCCACAGTGCCAGAGGCACATCCCCTGACGCCATTGCTTGACCCAGATGTGCCAGCGCGGCCCCGGACCGGAAGGCCGCAGCCTCCGGCGTCTCGGACGGCGCAGAGACGATCCAGCCCGGCAGCGGGGGCAGCATCGGCATGGTTTCCAAAGGCTCGGCGCGCGGTTTTCCCATGCTGGCAGCCTAAAGTGAGACGGCGCTTTTGGCCAGAGAATTGCACCAATAGCGCCGCAGCTTTTAGATTGGCGCTATGTCCAATAAGTTTGCATTATCGGACGTGCCGGGAGTATGCTCGACGGTATGACCGAAATGCCCGAGAAATCGCCTTCAGAATCCCCGGAACGTCCCGATCGCCATGAGCGGGACGACAGCGCTGATACGGAGCGCGACACGATCGCCCTGCCCTCCCATGTCGCTGGCTCGGGCACGCTCGACCGCCTGGTCGAAACGGCGCGTGACTATGCGCGTCAGGCGGCGTCGGAGAACACGCTGAAGGCCTACACCAAGGATTGGGCCCACTTCGCGCGCTGGTGCCGGATGCGTGGCGCGGACCTTCTCCCCTCGTCGTCCCAGCTGATCGGCCTCTACATCGCCGATCTGGCAGCGCCGAGCGGCAAAGCACCTGCCCTCTCGGCCTCCTCTATAGAACGGCGGCTGTCTGGCCTGACCTGGGGCTATGCGCAGCGCGGAGAGCGGCTCGACCGCAAAGATCGGCACATTGCCAGCGTCCTGGCTGGCATCCGCCGCAAGCACGCACGGCCACCAGCACAGAAAGAGGCCATTCTGCCGGAAGACCTGCGCGACATGCTGGCAACCCTCCCCCACGATTTGCGCGGCCTGCGCGACCGGGCGATCCTGCTGATCGGCTTTGCTGGTGGCCTGCGTCGGTCCGAAATTGTCAGCCTCGACCACGGCAAGGATGACACGCCTGACTCCGGCGGCTGGGTCGAGATCTTGGAGGACGGCGTGCTCCTCACCCTGCGCGGCAAGACCGGTTGGCGCGAGGTCGAAATCGCCCGCGGCTCATTAGATCAGACCTGCCCGGTCCATGCCCTGACGCAGTGGCTGCATTACGCAAGGATCGACTTCGGCCCGATCTTCGTCGCCACGTCACGCAACGGCCTGAAAGCTACGAGCGAGCGGTTGTCGGACAAGCACGTCGCCCGGCTGATCAAGTCCTGCGCCCGCGAGGCCGGGCTACGCCCTGATCTGCCTGAAGCCGAGCGCGTGCGGCTGTTCTCGGGCCATTCCCTGCGCGCAGGCCTTGCCAGCAGCGCGGAAGTTGATGAGCGCTACGTTCAAAAGCAGCTTGGTCATGCCAGCGCAGAGATGACCCGCCGATACCAGCGACGCCGCGACAGGTTCCGGGTGAACCTGACCAAGGCCGCAGGCCTGTGAGCCCCCTGCCCTTCCGTCGAGCCTTTGCTGAAATGCCAAGCTCCAACCAGACCGCTCAGGTTTCAGCTAATCGCTTCAATTGAAATCGGGAACCAAACGCCACAGGGCCCTTGCGTCCGTTTACAAACGGTCGTTTAGTGGCGGTATATGAAACTGCAAACGGCCTGTTTTGATGCCTTTGATAGGCTACGCGCGCGTCTCGACCGAGGATCAGACCCCCCTGCCCCAGTCGCAGGCCCTGAAATCCGCGGGCTGCGTCGAGATTCACGAGGAGCAGGCCTCGGGCGGCAATCGCGCACGGCCCGTGCTGGTCCGCGTGCTGGAACGGATCGGCAAAGGCGACACGCTGGTGGTGGTGCGCATAGACCGTCTGGCGCGGTCGCTGTCGCATCTGCTGGAGGTGATCGAACGGCTGGAGGCCAAAGGCGCTTTCTTCCGCTCGCTGACCGATCCGATCGACACGTCCTCGCCGCAGGGCAAGTTCACCCTGCAAGTCCTGGGCGCCGCGGCTGAGTTCGAACGTGCCCTGATCCGGGAACGCACCAAGGCGGGGCTGGCCTCGGCGCGCAGCAAGGGGCGGATCGGCGGCAATCCGGGCTTGCGCGCCCGCGATCCCGCGGCGCTTCGCAAGGTACGGCTGGCGCGGCAAGACGGTTACATGGATCGCCTCAACGAGACGGCGCAAGACTGGGTACCCCATGTCCGCCGCCTGCGGCCCGACATGGCCTGGGAGGACGTGCTGCGCATCGTCAACGCCCCCCTGCCCCGCGACCGGCACTGGACGCAGAGCCGACTCCTGCGCGCCGTGAATGCCTACGTCCGCGACGGCTTTCTGCCCGAGACTGTTCTCGCCCGCGCCGGCCGCCGCGAGACCGACGACCGCCTGCCCGCTATCGTCGCCGCCATCAAGGGCGCTGACCCCGACATCACGCTTCAGGCGATCTGCACTCGACTGGAAGCGATACGCGAGCGTACGCCCCGCGGGCGGACAAGCTGGCAACCCTCCTCGGTGAAGATGCTGCTGGAGAGGGCTGAGAGGCTGGGGCTGCTTGCGTAGTCGAGATACCTTGCAAATTTTCCACGACATGGAAGGATTACAAGGCTTTGGCCAGCGCCATGCTCAGAAACTCTCTGCTCACGCAAAGGGGTTGATGATGCGAAGCTGGCCTTCGACCAGCAGGCCATCTTGCATGTCCTCGCTCCACAGCGTGGTGCAGCCCGCAACCAAAGCGCTGGACACGATCATCGCGTCGTAGATCGAGAAGCCGTAGCGTTCCGCCAAGGCACGGCCGACGTCATGGGTCTGGAGGGTCAGGTCTTCGACGGGGCACAAAGCACGCACTCCTTCGAGAAACGCCCCTGCTTCTTCCCAGCTTAGGCCAGCCTTGCGGCGACAGTTCACCAGCGTCTCGTTTAGGACCTGAACGCTGATCCGGGGCCCCTGCCCCAGGATAATCTCGGCGCGATCGGCCTTTGGGCCATCGTCGAGCAGGTAAAGAACGACATTCGTGTCCGCGAACTCAGCGCTCATGCGCGTCATCGCGGCTCAGGCGCTCTGCAGCGGGCAGCTTGCCCCGGAAGCGGCGCAGACCCGTCAGCACCTCATCCGCGCGCGCCAGACGACGGACTCTGACTTGGCCGTCGTCCTTGACCAGATCGATCTGATCGCCTTCCTTGAGGCCAAGTTCCCGGACAAGCTCAGCGGGCAAGCGGACGGCGAGCGAGTTGCCCCATTTTGCGACCTGCATCGTGACCTCCTGCGTTGATCTACGTTTCGTAATGTATATCAAATGAGTTGCGCCGACAAGCTTGTACCCGTACCCGGGCTACTCTTGTGCGTCCCGCAGCGGCTGACACCAGATTTAGAAAGGTCTTGCACGAATCTGAGTCCTCCGGCAATAGTCACGGAAAAGGGCGACTAAACGCCGAAATCCGTGAACACGCCACGGACGCGAGAGGGCAGATGAGCAGAGCCGAGACACCGGAAGACCTGAACGCTGTGATCCGTCAGCACTCTGAGTTGCTGGCGGCGCAACTTCATTCGCAGCGTGAGAGCCTGTTCCCGCCCGACGCTTCTAAGACTATGCGCAAATTCACCTCAGGTGAAGCTGCTGCTCTGCTGGGCGTCAACGACTCATACCTCAGAAAGCTTCACCTTGATGGCAAGGGGCCGTCGCCCGAAGTCTCATCGGGGAACAGGAGGCACTACTCGGCCGAAGATATTCATAACTTACGGATACTGCTGGAGAAAACGGCTCGCAAGCCGGGAGATTACCTGCCTGGTCGTCGTGCTGGAGACCATCTTCAGATCATCGGGGTAATGAACTTCAAAGGTGGAAGCGGCAAGACAACCTCCTCGGCGCATCTTGCTCAAAGGTTGGCCCTCAAGGGGTACCGTGTCTTGGCGATCGACCTTGATCCGCAGGCCTCGCTCACGGCCTTGCACGGGGTTCAGCCGGAATTTGACCTGCTTGACGGCGGCACGCTCTACGATGCGATCCGCTACGAAGATCCTGTTCCGATCTCCCAGGTCATCCGCAAGACCTACATACCAAACTTGGATCTGATTCCCGGAAACCTCGAACTTATGGAGTTCGAGCACGAAACGCCGCGGGCACTATCTCGCGGCAACGCGGGATTGTTCTTCTTCCGTGTGAAGGAAGCGCTGGCGCAGGTTGATGATCGGTACGATGTCGTCGTTATCGACTGTCCTCCGCAGCTCGGGTTCTTGACCATGTCAGCGCTGTCTGCCGCGACGGGCGTTCTGGTGACGATCCATCCAGAGATGCTCGACGTGATGTCGATGAGCCAGTTCCTCAGGATGACGGCCGACCTCATGGATGTCATCGCCGATAGCGGAGCCGACATGTCGCATGACTGGATGCGCTATCTGTTGACACGCTACGAGCCGACGGATGCGCCACAGAACCGTATCGTCGCCTTCCTCCGCACAATGTATGGCGACAAGGTCCTGAACGCTCCGATGCTCAAGTCGACGGCCATCTCGGATGCCGGCCTGACCAAGCAGACCCTGTACGAGGTCGAACGGAGTGCCTTCACCCGCACGACCTATGACCGGGCCATCGAAAGCCTGAATGCCGTCAATGATGAGATTGCCCAACTCATCCAGAAAACCTGGGGGCGCTGATGACTGACAGCAAGAAGAAGCGCATGTCCATGCTCGATAGTCTGGCATCAGCGGGGACGCCCCCTGCCCCGAACAGCATGATGTCGAGCAATCGGGCCCTGCGCTCCGCGCGTGATGCCGTAGATGCCCATCATGTCTGGGAACTCGACCCGGTCGAGATTGAGGACGAGAGGTATTCGGATCGCCTCGACCCCAAGGATGTGGATGATCTGCGTGCGTCGATCGAGCAGAACGGCCAGACCGTCCCCATTCTCGTAAGGCGCCACCCGGCCGAGACCAATCGCTATCTACTCGTCTATGGACGCCGCCGTCTTGAGGCCATTCGTGCCTCCGACAAGGTCAAGAAGGTTCGAGCGCTTATCGCGAACCTGGACGACACGGCCGCGCTGCGTGCCCAGGTTTCCGAAAACACTGGAAGGCGCGATCTGAGCTATATCGAACGCGCCCTCTTCGCCCAGGAGCTGCTCGCCAGCGGCTTTGGTTCGCAGGCTCAGATTGCTGAAGTGTTGAATGTGACCCGTTCTGCTGTGTCGATGTCGATCTCGGTTGCCAAGTCGATCGGGACCGACTTGGCCCGTGCGATTGGACCGGCTCATGGAATCGGGCGCCCCAGATGGGAATCTTTGGCGAAGGAACTCTCCAAGACCGGCATGGGCATGGACGAGCTTTGCCGTGTTGCAAGTGATGCCCGAGGCAAAGCGGCTGCAGTCGAACAGGCCGAAGAGGAGCCCCAGCTTGATCCTTCGGTCGCGGCATTTGAAGCCGTTGTCCGCCATGTGAAGAAGACCACTGGTCCTTCTCTTGGCAGGAAGCCGAGACCCAAAGCGACGCCTCTTTTGATCGATGGCGCGCCTGCGGGCGCCATAAAGCGGTCGGCTCGGGCGGTCAGGCTGGACCTTACGGATGTGGACGATGCCTTTGCGCAGTGGCTCGACGCCCGTGCGCAGGACGTCCTCGACGAGCTTCATGATCGCTGGAGACGCGAGACATGAAGAGAGGCAGAGCAGCAACAAAAAGGAGGCACGGTACAGGCTAAAGAAAAGGTCCCGCAAAGCTTGCGCTCCACGAGACCCCAACTTTGATCTTAGCACCTTCAAAGTAGTGGGCCAGCGCGCAAACCGCAAGTCATATGTGATTCGCGGAACGGTCTTTCTATGCCTTCGTGAATGACATCATGGAGTACACACCGATTTCGCCGTTTATGCGGCCGATTTCGCACGCCCATCTGCGCGTGGTCGAGCGACCTGAGGTATCTGTTCCGGGTAAGCCCATCAACAAGTGGGAACTCCTGCGCGAACTGTCCAAGGCGCAAGCGGCCTTTGGGGTCACAGAACGTGATCTGACGGTCATGCAGGGTCTCCTCAGCTTCTTCCCGGACGATGCGCTTGGCGGGAACGCTGAAATGGTCGTCTTCCCGTCCAACAAGGCGATCTGCGAGCGGCTGAATGGTATGCCCTGCTCCACCATGCGCCGACACTTGGCGCGCCTTGTCGAGGCAGGCTTGCTCATGCGGCGCGATAGCCCCAACGGGAAGCGATATGTCCGCAAGCACGGCGAAGAGCGCGTGGCTTTTGGGTTCGACCTGTCGCCGCTCTACTGTCGGGCCGAGGAGATTGCACGGGCCGCAGAGGCCGTGCGCGAGGCCGAGGACCGTGTGCGGCGACTTCGGGAGGTTGTGAGCCTGATGCGGCGCGATCTCGCTGCCCTCGCGGAGTTTGGAGAGGAGATCCAGCCTGGCCTTGGCCTGTGGGATCAGTTTCGCGACAAGGCTGTTCTCACAGCGCGCGCCCTGCGCCGCAAGCTCACGCTTGAAGAGCTCTCCGCATATCGGACCGACCTCGAAGCCCTTCTCGGTCGCGCACGCAACGTCATTGATGGCCCTGAAACAGAAGAAATGAACACCAATGATGCCAGTTTTGAGCGCCGCCATCATAATTCAAATGAAGAATCTATAGATCTTGAACCTGCCTTAGAAAAAGGCGGGGCGGCGGCCGGCGCGCCAGATATTGAAACGGATGCGCCTCTTGCTGACGTGGAAGAAGCGGACACAAGACGCATGCCAAAGATACCGCTCCATCTGGTGATCGCGGGCTGCCCTTCACTGAAGACCTTTTACCAAGGCGACATCCGCCATTGGCATCAGCTTTTCGACGCGGCTTGCCATGTACGGCCCGCCATGGGGATCAGCGCGTCCGCTTGGGAAGAAGCGCAACGGTTCATGGGCCCCGAGCAGGCATCGATCGTTGTCGTCGCTATGCTGGAACGCTTTGCGGATATCCGATCGCCCGGTGGCTACCTCCGAGCGCTGACATCCAAGGCGGCGGCGGGCGAGTTCTCCTGCGGGCCGATGGTCATGGCGCTGATGTCCCGGCGAAATGCTGCATAATGTTCACAGCTGTGAACTGGCTCCAGCGGGACGAGAGTTCACAGCTGTGAACTACATGACTAGTCGCGAGACGATGAACGAAGAGAGGGAAAGGACTGAGGGTTTGAGGGGTGACGGGAAGTGAGATCGGGAGAGTGACTTCCGGCGCCCGTTGTGGAGAAGATCTGATGGCGAAAGTTGCCCAAAAAGTCACCCTGTCCCCATCACGGGACATCCCCTTCAACAAGCTCGTGCTGAGCCAGTTCAACGTGCGGCGCATCAAGGCGGGCGTCTCGGTCGAGGAACTGGCGGAAGACATCGCGCGGCGCGGCCTGCTGCAGGGCTTGAACGTCCGGCCCATGCTAGATGCCGATGGGGTCGAGACCGACATGTTCGAGATCCCGGCCGGCGGTCGTCGATTCCAGGCGCTGTCGCTGCTGGTGAAGCAAAAGCGGCTGGCGAAGTCAGCGCCGATCCCTTGCATCGTGCGGGATGCTGCTTCGGCAATCCTGCCCGAGGACGACTCGCTGGCGGAGAACATGCAGCGCGTGGCCCTGCACCCGCTCGACCAGTTCCGTGCGTTTCAGGCTCTGCGCGAGAAGGGGCAGGGCGAGGAAGCGATTGCGGCGGCCTTCTTCGTGACCCCGCAGATCGTCAAGCAGCGCCTGAAACTCGCATCCGTGGCACCTGCCCTACTCGAGGTCTATGCCGAGGATGGCATGACGCTGGAACAGCTGATGGCCTTCACCGTGAACCCGGACCATGCGCGTCAGGCGCAGGTCTGGGATGCGGTGAAGAACTCGTGGAACAAGGAGCCCTATGCAATCCGGCGTATGCTTACCGAGACCTCGGTCCGAGGCTCGGATCGTCGCGCGGTCTTCGTCGGTGTCGATGCCTATGAGGCGGTGGGCGGTGTCGTCCTGCGCGATCTCTTCCAGGGTGACGACGGCGGCTGGCTCGAGGACCCTGCCCTGCTCAACCGGCTGGTCACCGAGAAGCTCCAGGTCGAAGCCGAGGCGCTGGTCTCCGAGGGCTGGAAGTGGATCGAGGTCGCGACTGATCTGCCCTATGGCTTCAGCCATGGTCTGCGGCGTCTGGCTGGTGATCCTGCGCCGATGACCGACGAGCAAAGCGCGGCCCACGCGACGCTCCTTGCCGAGTATCGGGCGCTGGAGGAGGAATACTCCGGCCAGGACGAGTACCCCGAGGAAATCGATGCCCGGCTTGGGCAGCTCGAGATGGCGATGGAAGCGCTCGAACAGCGGCCGCTGATCTACGACCCGGCCGAGGTTTCGCGCGCGGGTGTGTTCGTCACTTTGGATCGGGATGGCAGCCTTGCGATCTATCGCGGCTATGTCCGGCCCGAGGATGAGCCGCACGAGGAGTCCGCGGTCCAGGATGGTGATGCTGCGTATGCCATGGGGCAGGGGGATGATGTCGGTCTTTCCAGCTGGAAACCTTCGGCGACCTCTGCCGGGGGCACCGTCATCACCTCGGGTGGACAGCCGATCGGCGCGGATGCGTCTGAGGAGGACGATGACGGCGCGCTGAAGCCGCTGCCTGAGCGGTTGGTCATGGAACTGACGGCCCATCGGACCCTCGCGCTGCGCGAGGCTGTGGGGCGGTCTCCGGACGTGGCGCTGACGCTCCTGCTCCTGAAGCTGGTGGCGGATACGTTCCGCACCTCCTCTGCCACGGGCAGCTGTCTCGAAGCCTCCGTGCGTCACGTCTACATGTCGGCCCAGGCGCCCGATCTGAAGGACAGCGTCGTGGCGAAGCTCGTCGATGAGCGTCACGCCGCCTGGGAGGCTGATCTGCCCCTGGGGGATGATGCCGCGCTCTGGGACTATCTGACCGTGCTCGACCAGGGCAGCCGTCTGGCGCTGCTGGCGCATTGCCTCAGCTTCGGCATCAGCGCGCTTCATGAGAAAGTGAACCCCTATGGTGCGGGCATCTCCGCCAGCGGTTTGACCCGCCGCATGGCCCACGCCGATCTGGTGGCGCGTGCCGTCGATCTCGACATGGTCGAGGCGGGCTGGGAGCCGACGGTCGATGGCTACCTCAACCGTGTGCCCAAGGCCCGGATCCTCGAGGCCGTGCGCGAGGCGAAGGGTGAAGGGACCGTGCAGCTGCTCGATCACCTGAAGAAGGGCGAGATGGCCACGGAAGCCGAGCGGCTCCTCAAGGGAAGCGGGTGGTTGCCCGAGGTCCTGCGCCGGGCCGATCTGGTCGCACGCGATGGTGAGGTGATCGCGGACGGGCAGGGGGAGGACGCGGGCGAGCCCGAGGATGTCGATCTCCCGGCCTTCCTGACGGCCGATCTGCCGGACAGCGATGCGTCGATGATGGCCGCGGAGTGATCTGAACCATCCGAGGGCGGGATAACCCGCCCTCACCCACATAAAATACAGCAATATCAATATGATGAATGCGAACGCTCGCATTCGAGATGAGGAATCATGTCTGCAACAACCATCATCGACACAGCCCCACTCGGGGCGCTGATCCGCTACACCGACGGCAGTCCCAAGCCGCCGGCACGTTTCACCAAGAAGCTCGCGGCGTGGGAGCGATCAAACGGCGTCGGCCGTCTCTTGAAGAAGGAACCGCCCCGGGTCTATCCGACCTGGACCGCTCCGGCCTCCTTCACGTTGCATGAGGGCAACTTCTCCTCGGACGGGGTCATTCTCGTGACCATCATGCGCAGCCACTCGGTGGATAGCCGGCTGGTATTCGAGGTGGCCGAGGAACCGAAGCCCGGGCAGGTCCGCGTGCTGCTGGATTTCGGCGGGAATACCGAACTGCTGCATCTGGCGGAGTCCGTCACCGCGGCCGAGCTCTGGATCGCGCGGGAGGGCTATCGCAATGCGCGGCTGGAGATCGTCGATGCCGACAACGGCGAAAGGGCAGGGGGCGCGGACCTGGCCGCCTGAGCCCTGAAAATGCTTGAGGGGCCTGCCCACGGGCGGGCCTCTCATTAGCCACATGAACTTCGTCCCGCGATGCCGCGGGGCGCCCGATGGTTCCTTGCCCTACAGGGCTCACAGGCCCCTTAGGACGCTCGTTCTGACCAACACTTAGAGTTCCCCCGGTTATGGACCGCACCGCCAAACCTGTCGCTTGAGGCGTTAACGGGGTCGTCCCAAGAAGTTGGAAATCTCTCGCCTGCTGCCGAATCTGGCTGCTCTTCCGTGATTGCCCGTCGACGGAATTCACGCTATGAACAAAAACGATAGTCGTTCATAGGTGATGGATTGGGGCAGGCATTTTCGGAGATTGACCGTCTGAGGGCTCGTGAAGCCATGTTGAGGGAAGGCAGGCGCCTATATGTCGAAGGCGGCCTCAGCGCCCTGTCGCTGTCTCGGCTAACCCAGACCGCCGGGATAGCCAAGACGTCGTTTTATGCGTTTTTCCCATCCAAGGAAGATCTGCTCCTCGACTTGCTGGCAGCCGAGGCTCCCGGCTTCAGCGCGCGCGTTATGGCGCCCCTTGAAGACCAGGCCCAGTCGGCAGGCGCAGCCCTTTCCAAGTTTCTTCATGCGCTTCTGGCCGAGTATCGCGCGAACCCCTTTCTGGCGCGATTGGTCGCTGAACCCCGGACACTGGCAGCAATCGCAACGCGCGTTCGGCCCGAAGACCTGGAACGCAAGTCCGACTGGATGGAGCGCCCCCTCTCAGCGTTCTTCGCCGCGCGCATGTCGGCCGGAGAGATTGCGCCACAGTCGATCGAGACGCTGATGGATGTCGTCAGGTCGGTGGCGCTCCTCTCGCTGCACCGCGACCGGTACGGCAGCGATGAACGATTTGAGGCCGCCGCCGGGGCGCTGATCGCGCTGGTCGCGGATGGCCTCACCAGACAGGAGACAGGATCATGACCACGGAAAGCCGCATCGCCAGTTTTTTCGGCCTCGATGACATGGGCTGGGCGAAGCATGCGAACCCATGGAGCGGCTGGACCCGCTTCATCACCTGCCTGCCGCTTTTCGCCCTAGCCGTTTGGAGCCGGGTCTGGCTTGGTTGGTGGTCGCTCGTTCCAATCGCAGCCGCGCTCCTGTGGATATGGTTTAACCCGCGGGCCTTCGGACCGGTACAAGATGACCGCGCCTGGATCGCGCGGGGCGTCTTTGGCGAGCGCTTTTGGTCGAACCGCCACAGGGTACCCGTACCTGCGCGCCATCAGACCATGCCGAATGTCCTGAACGTCGTGTCGCTGACCGGATTTCCTTGTCTGGTCTGGGGTCTGGTGGCAATCGATCCATGGCCGACCATCTTCGGGATGGCCATGATCATTGGTGGCAAGCTCTGGTACATCGACAGGATGGCGATCCTTTACGAGGACATGATCGTCCAGCGACCGGACCTCCGTTACCGGCAACCTTTGGCAGCGCCCTCCCGCTAAGGGTGCACAGCTGCGCGTGTTCCTGGACTTCGGCAGCAACACCGAACTGCTGCATCTGACTAAGTTCGTCACTGCGGCTGATCTCTGCATCGCGCGGGAAGGTTATCGCAATGCCCGTCTTGAATTCGTCGGTGCCGATGACGGCGAGAGAGCAGGGGGCGCGGACCTGGCCGCCTGAGCCCTGAAAATGCGTGAGGGGCCTGCCGAAGAGCTGGCCTCTCATCGACCACTTGAACCTCATCCCGCGATGCCGCGGGGCACGGAAGGATCCATCCCCAAAGACGGAGGTCTTGAACCAAGAGCCTGCCCGGGAGGCTGGCGGCGTTCCGAGCATCAGTGGGACAATCGGCTCCTGACGTTGGGGCACCATCCCCCGCTCGCCATTCCCTTCCTTGCCCCGAATCCCGTCTTCGAGATCAACCCGCGAGGGGTCGGACTACGGGCAAGCCCGTGCCGCCGGGTGGATTCGGGCGAGCCGAACGCACCCGGTGATGTCAGCCAGTCTTCGGGCCTGCGGGGTCCTGTCGCGCGGGGGATGGTCCCCCGCCTCCCAGACAGGAGCCAAACAGATGTCCCGCAAAGATGCTCACGCCTTCGCCGCCTCCCTCGCCGCCACGCTCATGGTTTCGATCGTCGTCTTCCAGGCAGGGGATGGAACCTTCGGCGCCGTCCCCGCCGATGAAATCGACGGCGACGAGGTCGTGATCGTCTCGGAATACGATCCCTTCGGGTGAGGCTTCGGCCTCACTTCCCAAGGGCCCGGGCACGGCGCTGGTGCGCCTCCGGGCCTATCGCAGACCGAGTGGCCTTGCGCCGATGAAATGCACGGTCATCGGACTATTGCGCGCCTGCCATCACTGGCAGGCCATCCTCGCGCCATTCCGGCAAACCGCCGTCAAGGCGGCGCGCATTGAGGCCGTGTTTGCGTAGGGCGGCGACAGCCTGGTGGGCATAGATGCAATAGGGGCCCCTGCAATAGGCCACGATTTCGGTGGCCGGATCGAGCGTCGGGACAATCCGCTCGATCTCCGCCAGCGTCATGTTGAGCGCCCCCGGAATGTGACCCACAGCGTATTCATCTGCGGGGCGTACATCGAGCACGGTCACAGAGCCCTCGGCGATCCGGGCTGCCAGGTCCTCCCTGCTTATTGGCTCAGGGGCATCCTCGCCGCTTGAAAGCCCTCGCAAGAGGCGCTCGACTTGCGCGAGGTTCCGCTCCGCGACGACGCGCAGAAGGTCCATGAGCGCGAGCGTCTTCGCGTCGGTCAGCCGGTAGATCACCGCCTTGCCGTCGCGGCGGCTGGTGACGAGAGCGGCCCGGCGCAGCTGTTGCAGATGCTGCGAGCAGTTGGCGATGGTGAGGCCTGTCTTGTCGGCAAGAGCCTCCACCCCGTGTTCGCCTTGCGCCAGTTGTTCCAGCAGCATCAGACGCGCTGGTGCCGATAAGGCGCGCGCGACGAGGGCGAATTCTTCCAGCAGGGCCAACTTCGGGCTGATTGACAAGGCCTGTCTCCTGACGCTAGATCATTCAAGCGACAACTTGAATAATAGCGAGTCCATCGCGCCCCACAAGCCCCAAGGCCAGCACCCATGTCCGAGACCATCCTTGCCACTGAGGCGACCATCCGTCTTGCCATGTTTCTGGGTGTTCTGGCGGCGATGGCGCTTTGGGAAGTGGCAGCCCCCCGGCGCAGGCTGGAGATCCCGCGTGTGATCCGCTGGACGAACAACCTTACTCTGGTGGTGGTGGATACGGTCATCCTGCGGCTGAGTTTTCCGATCCTCGCGGTCGGTCTGGCCGTCATCGCTGAGGATCGTGGCTGGGGCCTGTTCAACAACATCGATGTGCCGGCCTGGGTCGCAATCATCGTCTCGATGCTGCTGCTCGATCTGGCGATCTACCTTCAGCACGTGATGTTCCATGCGGTGCCGGGGCTCTGGCGGCTGCACCGGATGCACCATGCCGATCTCGACTTCGACGCGACCACGGGACTGCGCTTTCATCCTGTCGAGATCCTGATCTCTATGGGGATCAAGCTGGCGGCGGTCGCGGCCCTAGGACCGCCCGCCGTTGCCGTTTTGCTATTCGAGGTGATCCTGAACGCCACGGCGCTCTTCAACCACGCCAACGTCAACCTGCCGCACCGGGTGGACTGGGTGCTGCGCCTGTTTGTCGTCACTCCCGACATGCACCGTGTCCACCATTCCGTCGATCCGCGCGAGACCAACTCGAACTACGGCTTCAACCTGCC
>Ga0208243_1000754_pt1 | contig 14522 bp, 21 predicted proteins | sample Subbio2Aug_QV12A_FD_184826 | JGI IMG/M metagenome (GOLD analysis project Ga0208243, IMG submission 184826) | Serpentinite rock and fluid subsurface biosphere microbial communities from McLaughlin Reserve, California, USA - CR12Aug_QV12A (SPAdes) | ecosystem: Environmental > Terrestrial > Deep...
TAAGATCATTCGTTCATTTATCCGGACACTCGATGCGTACGTTGATACACCAACCCCACTTGATGACGAACCATGTGAAATGACTTCTATCATCAAGGAACTTCAAAACAAACCAAAGGAACAGAAATGCAAAAAGAAGGCTTCGTAGCACCTGTCGCTCACCACGTCTGCGACATCGCATTCGCCGTAGGTCATTCCCTGGGACTGGCGCCAGAGGTTTACCAGAAAGATATCGTCACCACAACAATCCCGGTTACTGGTGTTTATCAAGGGATTAGCATCACGGGCTTCTCCATTGCTTTCGGACTGCATGGGAAAAGTAAATTGAAGGACGATTACGACATGGCTGCGCGTGTTGTCCTCCTCCCCTTCGAAAAGTTGCCGGATATGCCGACACCAGTTAGCGTCATCTTCATCAATTCCCACAAAGAAGTTGATGAGCCGTTCTCTGTTGAGTCTTACGTGCCGGTTTACCCAAACCAAGAACTCAATGGTCTCAATGCCCTCGCGCAATCGATCATTGAGTTCTTGCGCTTCGGTATCGTTCCGCGCACGACCATCGCTACAAAGATCAATACAAACAAGAACGGAAAACCAAATGAATAAGATTATCCCTCTGCTCAAGTACGACAGCTGCTTTAACGCGATGAAAGAACTGCGTGATCGCCTGGAATGTAAAGTAATGGACGATCTGCTCAGCTACGCTCATGTTGAGCCGATGTCCATTGCCAAAATCACTCGCGTCGTCACTCTCACGCTGCTCCATCCCAATGGCTATGCGTACGACGTTGCGCTGCAGCGGCCAGCTGGCGAAAGCTTGATGGATTTGATTGAATACCTGACAATCAAAGAAGGCAGTGAAGACACCACGCGTGAAGAATGGATCAGGGAAATCTATACGGATGAAACCCATTTCCGGGGAGCGGATAAGGTAGGTCGCCATGCTGGGAAAATCATCACCATGTGCGCTTTCAGTATCGTTAACTACTGGGAAGGCGACCAGATTCGCCCTATCTCCCGCCGCATTGGTTTCAATGAATACCTTGTGCCATCAGCTGACGATATCGTACAAGCGATCCTTGTCAATCTCGGCAAGCGTGTATTCGGCGCAGCTAATGTTCACCTCGGCATTCGTGCTGGCCTGAGCGATGTTCGCACCGAGCACAAAGAACCACACTACGAATTCGAACTCCATTCGGTGGCGGGTTACGATGAAACTTCCCCAGAAATGTTGCGTCGTAAGGTGCTGGTTCCTGTTAAGCGCGAAGTTGATAACGGCGATATCTTTGCGGTTACCTTCTATCTGAAGGCAGGTAGCTTTAAAGAAGAGAACATTCAAACCAGCATGTTCTACGCCTCGCCGCACTACACGCAATACTCGGCTGCCACTGCCGCAGATCACATCTTCGAATACTTGACCGAAGGTTCCATCGCTGGCGATATGTTCAAGTAATAGCAAAAGGAACAGAATGAAAAAGGCACTTAAGGAATGCACTCATGAAGAACTGGCTTTCATGATTGCTTTGCAGCTCGGCATTCGTTTGAATGCAGTCAATGTGTCGCGGGCTATTTGGAAGCATGTTTTGCCAGATGCTCATGAGCTTGCTTTCGATACAGTCTCCGATAGAGCGGAAGACGGCGGTTGCGTCAACATCCAGCTCTACGAGAAGGTAGGCGAAGGACGGATCTATTCCTGGGGCAGCTGCAAGATCGAAGGCGATAAGGAACACAACGCCCTGATCATTCATCGCGATGGCCAAAGTGACGATAATGAAAAGCTGACCTACCCTCTGCTATTTCAGCCGAGTCACATGACCAGCGACATCTTCTGCACAAGCATCGCGTCAGCCATGTTTAAACACATGGCCTGGACGTTCAAAGACAAAATCATTGCTCCACCGCCAATGTACAACGAAAGGTAACAAATGAAACCATTCTTCTCAGAAGTACGCTCGTTCCACCTGACAACTGGCATCGTTAACAAAGTCAGCGAACTGCTGGCTATCCACTCGATGATGGAGCACGATCCAGTGCAGCTCCACATCGAAGCTGGTAACCTCGATCTGATTCCGCGCGTCAAGCTCAGCATCATCCGTCCTACTGGCGTGCAGAGCTTCGTGGTCGGCAACAGCTCCGTATCGTTGCGCGCAGATTCCACCCTGGCGAAGGAAGCTGAAGCCTACCTCACGCCATCTACCCCTACCGACATCTTCGAGCCACTCATCCAGGCCGCTGGTCTCGATCACGCTCATTGGGATTTCTATCGCGACATTGCGGCGCAACAGGTAATTACCTACCTGTTGCATGGTGAGAAGTCGAAGAAGTAACAGCATATAGGGAGGTTTCGACCTCCCTGTTTTATTGTAACTAATCAAAGGAAAACAAATGTCTTATCGTAATTCAGTTCTCAATCCAAGTGCCAGTAGGCTCGTCGAATACATCGCAGCGATACTGAGTCGGGCTGTTGTCCATAATGCCCATGCCGCAGCTAAGTATGAGCTGTCAGTAAAGCGCGCCGTTGATGATACCGGTCAGCCTTACATTAACTTCCAGACGATACTCTCGGAAGATCCGGAATACCATCCGATCCTCACAGATAAAGAAATCCAGGACCGCAAGGAAGCTATCGCTATCAGCCGTCGCCGCGTCGTTCAGGTTGCCATGAAGTCGTTCAACGGCACGGAATTCATTGTGCGCTTTGGTGAAATGGATTCCGAAGGCACTGTCTTCTATTTCACGGAAGGTAAAACAATAGCAGGAACATCCAAAGCAGAAATAAATGCAATGCTGGATATGTCACTCACCGTTGGCAACTACATGGCAAATGGCCAAGTGATCAAGATCGGACCAGCATAATACGCGGAGAGACTTAGGTCTCTCTTTTTTTTGTAGTCTTGATATATTCTAAAATATTTCAGATACATATTACACTAACGATAACTCTATTAAAGAGCTGTCTTCGTTGCGTTATAACTAAAGGAGAACCCTATGGGCCGAGGTACAAAGCAGTCTGATTCAATCCGTAATTTCGCAGATGTTGGTAGTTTGTTGAAAACCAATTCCTTCCAAGTAGCTCAGGAAGAAGATGAAGATGACGTCTATCAGATTGTCTGGGACATTATGTCCGACTTCAAAGGCCGTACTGTAGCTGAAGTTGTTTTGCGGGTGAAGAACCCGGACTATAACAAAGCTGATGTACACGATGCGCTGAACCTCCTCTGCGTTAAAGGATGCTTCAACAAGTCGAGCAATACCAATCCAATTTATTCCATGAAAGCCGGTGCTACAATGCCTAAAGTCGCTAAAGCGTTAAAAGTGAAAGAAGTCGAGAAAAAGAATGCAACGGAACACGGTCTGGTTTCGATGGACATGATGACTGTGTTCGAAAAGATTGATTGGTACATTTGGAATCTGATGCGTGATCGCGGCTGGCGCGGAGCGAATGAAATCGCCAAGTCCATCGTCAATTCCGAAATCTCCCGTAATGTGGCACACGGAAGAATCGAATCGCTTTATCGCGGTAACTGGTTCCAACGTCGTGGCACGGGTGCAGCTACCACTTACCAAATGCGCGGTAATGTTCCTGAACCTACCGCCAAGGCGGCTTCCTCGATACCGGCAGAAACAGTGGCTGAATTCGATCAAGCTGACGTTGTTACACCAGCACCTCGCGAGGTCAGCATGGCTCCTAAAACCCCTTCCACAACGACACTTAGTCTCGTTGCCCGCACCCATCAAATCCAAATGGCCGTACCTGAGCATCAGGTGCCGACACTGGATGATGGCGTCAACACCTCCATCTGGAAAGTGATGTCAGACTACGGCGAATACACGGTACATGACCTGGCCACGCTGTTGGCTGACGTCGGTATTCTGTATGCCAATATCAGCGGTCGCATGAGCATCTTGTACCAGGCTAACTGGTTCACCCGTCGTCTGTCCGGCGATAGCCTGAAATCGCCTTACTTGTACAAGCTGGTCAAAGACTTTCCGATGCCTGTCAATGAAGCGAAGTTCCAGGGCGCAGAGCGTATGCGTCTTCTGAAACTGCGTGACAAACCGGAAGTCAAGCGCATCACCAAGGCAGATCTGAAACCTGTCGATACAACGCCTACTGCGATGGAAGTCGCATTGAGCGCGATCAGTGATCTGACTGACAAAGCGGTTGAAGTGGCAGGCGCCGCACTACACAACGCCACCGTCCCAACTACAAGCCAGATCAACAAGAGCTTGGTTAAAGCGCTGGACAATGCCTTCCCTGAAGAAACCAAGGAACGCGTTGGCACTCCGACATTCGAAGCGATGAATGTAGTGGCGCCTCTCAATCCGTTGGGCGCTACCAGTGTACGTGACCTGACCCTGCTGGAGCAAGTCGCCAGTGAGGTGCGTGTCGATCCAGCTAAGATCTTCGCTCACCGTGTCAAAGACACACCAATCCAAACCCCACAACAAAAGAAAGAAATCGCCCCAATGACTACCAATCAAAATCCAGCAGTTGACCAAATCGTAACCGGCCCGATGGTTGAAGTTAAAGTCACCATCAAGGGTCTGGCATTCACGCTGAAAGAAGCCCGTATCCTGATGACGGAAATCGTCGCCCTGGGCTACAGCAACGGCGTCACCGTGAAAGACCAGTCGGCTCGTCTGATCCAGTCGTCGATTGCGATCAAAGGCCAAGCGTTCTCGCCAGCAGATCTGTTGACCGTACATCGCGAACTGGTCGCACAAGGCATCAGCGCAAACTAAGATCAACCGGGGGAGAAATCCCCCTTCTCATTCCAAACAAGTAACAAACAACAAAATTATTCAGTAGTACAATCAAGTGGAGAGTAGAATGACGATTATCTGTTACGACGGCAACATCATGGCAGCTGACAAACTGAGCATGGGTCCAACCATGAACCTCATCACCAAGATCCACAAGGTGAACGGTGAAATGATCGGCATCTCCGGTCGTGCTGTCATGGTCGCTCCTATCTTGGAGTGGGCCGCAGGTGGTTTCCAGCCTGAGCTGATGCCAGCAGAACAAAAGGACGTTGAAAAATGGCTGCACATCATGGTCGTCGGTAAAGACCGTCGTGTGCGCATTTACGAAAACACAGCAATCCCATGGTACAACGAGCGCGGCATCCATGCATTGGGTTCCGCTTGCGAATTGGGTCTGGGTGCAATGATGGGCGGCGCGCCAGCTGACATCGCAGTGCGTGTGGCCTGTATGGCTGGCATGGCATGCGGCGGCGGCATCAACACCATCAACCTGGATAACGACATCGTTACCCTGGAGCAAGTTTAGCAGTAGAAGTAGTAGTAGATTTACCTTGTACGTAAGTGCAATACCTTTAAACTAATTGGAGAACTAAATGTCCGAAACCGAAATCAAGAAGATCCCGAAATGCGTCCGTGGTCAAGCTGGTCAAAAAGTCACCATCACCGTCGCCACCCTGCTGGCTCTGTATAACGAAAACTTCGAGCTGGCCGAAGAAGACGCGAAAACCGAAATCGACAACTCCGTCAAGACCTGGGCCGTTACCCGCGCCAAAGAAATGGACTGGGTCACCATCGCTGTCAACGACACCGGCCTGGTCCTGTCGAGCGACCGTCAAGCTGACACCACCAAAACCGGCACCCGCAACAGCAGCGGCGCCAGCAGCAAAGCAGAAGTCATGGGTCGTCTGAGCGGCCGCATGAACGGCTAATAGCCGGCTAGCAGTAGTGAGAAACCCTGCCTCCATTGAGGCGGGGTTCTTATGACCTATGATTTCTTTTTTGTTTTATCGGAGGCACTTATGAAACCAATTACGCTCTACCCGCACCAAATCGAAGCAATTAAGATGTTCACTGAAATGCAGAAGCAGACACCGTGGCCAACAATTGTTGTTCCTTGTCGCGACCGCACCGAGTCGGACTGGAAAAAACACTGCCATACCCTCCCGATTATTGAGGTGGCGGAGTGGCCTGATTCCAAGAACTTCCTCACCAAACGCGATGCCGCTCGCAAAGTACAAGACGATCTCATCGATAGCGTCTACCCTGCCATCCCCAGAAATACCGAATGCGTTGGCTTAATTAAACGCGCTAAGCAGCTGGTGAGCGACTATGGTTCCATTTTTAACCTTCGTTGCGACATGCTGAAGTGGAGTTACAAACACCACTCCCAGGACTACATGCTTGATTCTAACGGTAAAGTAGTAGGTCTGGAGATCCATCCAGCTGTTGCTTATTACCGTCACCAATTGAAGAATATTTCGAGCACATATTACTAAGGCGAGCACTAATCATTTCAACCAAAGGAAGACAATGAATCACAAAACTAATGGAGTAACTGAGACTGTTCTCAGTGTAGCGCAAATAGACATTGCGTACAAGGCAATTCAGCATCATCTTGCAAACGTTGTAGCGTATGGTGTCTCCAATGAAGTCTTTTGGGATCCAATCGCGAAGGACCGGAACAATGAACTGTTCCACAAAGTACTAGGTCTTCACGAGATGCTCGCCGGTAAAATCCCCGGCCCCCGTCTGATGAAGATTGCAGCAGATCTGTCGGATCGCTTCATTTGGATCCGTGAGACGATGTTCACAAACACTGAGCTTCGTATCATGCAGGACGCATTTAACAGCTACATCAACCGCTGTGTTCAAGACCCCGAGTTCAACGAAGATCCAACCGGGCATCAAGAGCTACTTGATCTTATTACAAAATAACTAAGGGAGTAATTAACATGGGTATCGGTAATTTGTTCGGTGGTTTCTTCACCGACGGAGCTTTACCAGCACGGCTGCCTAAACCAACGCAGTCGTTAAGTGAGAAAGCAGCAGGAGCAACTGACGTGGAGTTCATTGAGTACCGCAAGCCAGACCCCAATAAGGATATCGGCGCACAACTCCAGGATCTTACCGACACCATCATGCGTGATCTTGTTGCCAAGGGCGTTCCTGATGAACCTTTGACGCGACAAATCATTCACTACTCGGTAAGTGTGGGCGCTAGCTACGGCTACGAAAGCTGCGCAGACGTCTACACGAAGGGAACCTAATGCATAATCACTTCAGTTTCCACGCAGTGATCTCCTCAGTGATGGCGGATAATGATTCCGATAAGATACGGACTTATGAACGGTTGAAGGCGCGGCAAGAAAATAAATACTGGATCGATGATCTGGAATGGATGCTCTGGACTCGTCACGGCAGTCGTAAACTTCGTTGGTACACCTACCCTGTTCGGAGTCTTCACGCCTGTCCTGGTCGTGGACGCAAGGTAACGACGGTGATGAAGGACGCCATGCAAGCAGCGCACTCACCCAAGAGCGTCTGCCCGACTGGAGGGATTGAGATGCGTCCATTCGATCCGGATGACTCCATCTATATCCGACCATACCAAACGCGAGGAGTTCGAATTATCCAAGCGTTTGGTCTGCTGTACTTCCCTGAACAATGCGATCGCGAGTTTATGCAGGACATTCGCAAGCTCGACTGGAAAGTAGTAACGGGAAAACGTAACGGCGACTGGTATCCGAACTGGGATGTCTGGATGCGCGTATTCAAGAACCATATGCCTGTCTCATTACGCACCACACGTTACACTACACTCAACATCCACAACTAAAGGTAAAAATGACCCTCTATCCACACAAGCAGTCCATTCCGTATGCCGTCCGTTTCGTAGTTGATCCGGATAAAGACGAGTCCTTCTCCAGTAAGCCGCACGAACTGGGTTACTATCGCATGCGTGACCACATGATCGATAACCTGCTCGATCGTCTGTACCCTGGAAAGTATGAGCCAAACGAGATGCACCAAATGATGCACAAGTTCTACAACGCTACGCGCGGTATGACCAAGGACAACATGCGTCAGGCAATGCTCTCGTACAACAAGTTCATCAAGAACGAAAACACAAAGTGGAAAACCGGCCTGCGGACCGGTGTGGCCATCATGCATTATCGCAAAGCATCCCAACAACCCCAACACATCAAGGCAGAAGAAGAATGATTAAAATTGGAACTGAAGACCTGGAGAAGAAAGACGTCGACTTTATCCGCGCTTGCGTGTTGAAGTTCATCTCCGACACAAGTCTGATGATCGAGCAGCAGGAAGAAAACGAGCGTCGTGGCCCTAGTCCGTATACCAACGTGCGCGACATTGCCTACAACATCCTGCAAATCATCGACGGCAGCACCGAGCGCGTGAATCTCTTGGCGGCCGAATACGGCCAGTTCAACAAGTGCGTCACCATTCGCAACTCTCGCCTGACCGACATCTACGTAAGCGTTCTTCGCCGCACGATCATGATGCCTTGGGTCGGACACATCGACGACACCAAGGGCGAGATCGTGCCTGGCTTCACCGATGAACACACCTTCGCAACCTGCAAGCGCTTGTTGCGTCTCTCCGTACAAGCTGACTAAAGGAACACCATCATGGCTGACAATGTATTTCAATTCCCTGGCTCCAAGAAAACAGAGCAGGAAGCTACTTCCGACAAATCGCGTAAACGTGACCGCGCAATGCGTTTCGATTTGGGTGACGAATATATCATCCAATTGAATACCGACAACCAGCTCACGATCTTCTACGGTCCTTCGGAGGTCATCCCGCCAAATTACCGTTTGTCCATCGCTTTGAATCGTCCTGTACTTCCATGGGAAGAAGCAATTCTGAGCTGTGTGCGTGATCTGAATGAAACCATTCTGGATCTCCAGCAGAAGTTGGTTGCTGCTCAAAAAGGCAATGCTCCGCTCGCCGCCAATGACGAGCCGCCAGTAACGGTATCGAAAATGGTCCTCAATAAAGACGACGTCGTTACACATAACGTCATCTGGACATTCAACATGCTTGCTGTGAACGGACTGCATACCGTTGGCAAGAATAAAATTCAAGCATGGAATCGCGATGCAGCAGATAACTGGTTGCGCTTCGGCAACACGTACCTGATGCGTAATCCAGAAACCAACGTCATTTCTCATGGCATCGCTTTCTGGGTTAATCCAGAAAATAATAACCTGAGCCTGTATTTCCTGACACCAAGCGCTGTTCAGGAAGACGGAAATAAACTGGTGACTCGTCAATATGAATTACCTGACGACTTTGCCACATCGCGCCACGTCAATACTGATTCGGTCGCGTATGCAACGTTGGACGAGAACACCCTTCAGTGGATCAAGGATGCCGAGTATTTCCTGCGCACCGGAACTTTACTCGAAAGCTAGCAAAAACAAATAAAGGACTAACCTCGAAATGAATCAATACGTCAGCCTCCTTCGTGTTGTAGCAGCCTCCATTAAGTCTGTTTGCACTAAAGGTGAAGTGCGTTATGTTACTAATCGGATCATCTCCGATCTAAGAAATATTGCGGCCTTCGATAGTTATGTGACTGCATTTGAGGTTAGTCCGGCGCCGATTCAATTGCCCGGTGAACCAACAAAACAGCATCACGGAAAAGTAGTCCTAAACAAAGGTGTCGAGATCTTCTACGGCATCACTTATAATTAAAGGAATTCAAAATGCACAAGTACCCACTGACACCACTCGGTGAAATTATTGGTAATCACATCTCTGCTGCTACCAAATCAGCATGGGTTGATATGCGTGACTTGCTTACCCCGTTCATGACGACGGATCTCAACATCGCCAAGCTGGATCTGTTCTTGATGCAGATCGTCTCGAACCATATCTCGCTCGATCAAAATCCGCGCTATCAACCAATCCGTTCGGTGGAAAATGCCATCGAAAACATGAGCGTCAGTGTACACTCGAACGCTGACGCCAACACCTTTACTTTGCGCTTGGAATACTTCCTGTCAGGAGCGGTCGCGCTCTTGGTCATGGTGAATCTGCGCATGCATCACAACAAGATCTTCGACTTCGAATCGGCCTGCGCCTTCCTGAGCGACAGCAAAGAAGGCCTCAACGGTCGCACTACTTATCACATCGAAACGAGCAAAGGTATTCATTCGAGCACCGTGCCTTCCAGCACCAAGAAACAACCAAGCGATCGCAAGCGCCCTGTTCGCATTACCGTTGAAGGTCCTAGCGGTTCCGGGAAGTCGATGGTGTTGTCCGTGATTGCTCGCGCACTGAGCGATTTTGGTGTGCGTGGTGCGAAGTACAATGGCTACGATGAAGAACCAGCTGACTTCTTCGCCAAGGCACACGGTAAAGACGTCGCTGAATGCCTGCGCTTCTGCATGGTAGAAGCAACAGAATTGCCAGTGGCGTACCCGGCTCCTGGCGATAACTTCATGTTCCTGAAAGAACGTCTGGAGAAAGAGCGCATCGATTCGATTCAGCTGCGCGAGCACGACCGCCACAAGCCAGTGCTGCGCAATACGCTCGCCGGGCTGGTAAGTAAGAACGGCGTTCTGAACAACTTCATGACCGAAGTGCGCGCAGTACCTGGTTTGAACTGGACGCACGCTGACAGCCACGGCCGCATCGAAGGCAGTAGCAGCCAAAAGCCTGATTACTACAGTGGCGTCGAGTTGATCATTGTCAACAATTCCAACTTCGTATTGGCTAAGACCTTCTCGGGTGAAGAAGTTCAACGTTCGTTCGTATCGGTCAAGGCTGAAGTCCGCCCAATGGTTACCTCTGGCGGAGCCGGTCCAGATATCGAATACGATATCGTCCATCTGGAATGGGCTCTCATGGACGGCAGCACCCATCGTCAGGACTTTATCCTCAATACGGATTACGTCCACTTCGCCACCAGTAACCATCGTGTACCGAATGAAGTCTTCGACGCCAAGAAGTTCATCGACCGCCTCTTACTCATCTCTTAATTGAAGGAATTCAACATGCTTTTTGAAGATTCAAATATCACCGTTGAAGATGTATTGTATCATGATGCGATCGTTAACGATGTTCGTTTGTTCGCCATCCTCGATCACTTCAACGCTAACAAAGAAGATCGCCAAAAGATCCTGGACGTCGTCAACAACAACTTCGGCGTGGCATGGATTGGTCGTGTAGTTATTCGCATGACCTCTACCATTGATGAAAATGGTTTCATTATTCCGATGTTGGAATTCCGTGGCATCCAAAACGCTACGCAAGCTTCGTCGCCGGTGGTGGATATCTACTACAACGGCGTCATGGTAACCGCTCCTCATCAATGGCCTGCGCTGCATTGCGCGATCGTCATGGACAGCAATACCCAATTCGCTCTTGATGTTGAAGAGCGTAAGTCCGGCCGTATCACCTTCGCACAACCCTCCGAAACAACCCCCAATTAAAGAAAGACAATTATGAAGAAAATCGACAATGTAGAACTGCATGGCGCTGCGAACGAAGTGGTAATCGCTGCTACCGACAAGAACCTGATCTTGCCGTGGAAAGAAATGCGTCAAGTGCTGTCGGCCTGCTGCATTTCGCACCTGGTCGTCGGCCAAGCTGAAGATTTCATCGATGGCTCCATGAAACGCATGAGTGCTCGCCACGCTGCCTATCCGGCACTGGATGCATTCTACCGTCGCGGTATCGATTCCTTCTACGATGAAGGCGTCGTTTGCCAATGGACGTACGCTCAGTCCGAATCGGTAAGCGCCGACAACATCCTGGGCGACACCATCGTCCGTGTACCTGTCCTGGAAATCCTGGCGGAAATCGAAGAACACAAAGTCATCATCCAGCTGATGCCTACCTTCAGCGGCGAAGGCGACCAGATTACGGCGCTGGCTCTGATCGCTGACTTCACCAATGTCGGCGACGATCAACCGGGCGTGATCTTCCCGCTGATTAACAACGTTCTGGAAAACTGGGGCTTCTGGGATGAAACCCCTAATCCAACCACCAAGACGTTGTCCCAGGTGTCGATGCAGTCGTCATCGTACAACTTCCGCGCCGCTGTGCGTGACCTGATGAAGTTCGGCGTGAAGACCGACGAGATCCTTCACCTCAAGGTGATGATGACGGAACTCTACAAGAACCACCACGCCGACACTCGTACTGCCGACACCCGTGAACTTCCACAAGAAGTCTTGCAGTTCATGTCGCACTACGAACTGGCAGAGCACGTTCCTGCGTTCTGTCTGGACATCTCGCTGATCCAAACCGGCGAGCAGTTGATGCCGTCGTTGACGCTGTACTTCGAAAACAACGGCTCCACCGAAGAAAACATGGTAATGGGTCCGCTGCGTTCGGCAACTATCTACCATGCGCAACGCGACAATACGCCAGACGAAGGCCGTTCCTCGTTCTACGACATCAAGTTGATGAACAAAGAAATGGCTGACTTGCGCGTGAAGGTACTGGCTACCATCGAAGCCTGCGAGTAATACCCAAGACCACTACGGGAGAACATCCCCGTAGTGTTTTTATGTCGTATAAATAAAGGAACACCATGCTGAATAAAGAAATCACCATCACCATTGATAGTTTACCGGATGATCGTAAGACGACCATTGCGGCGATTATCTACCAAGCGCTTCGTCAAGCTGGCTTGGGTTCTGTGACCGTAACAGGGATGGGTGAAGACAACGGACTCCTCGCCCTCGAACCAATGTTCCCCAACGATACGCCGAAGGAATCGCTTTCGCATCTGACGGCCCGTATTGACGTTAAGGATTCCTCTTCGGGATGGCGCCGCTTACTGCCTAAGAATTCGGAAATGCGCAACGGTCCCTTCATTAAAGAATGGATTGAACAAACCATCAGCAGTGCTGTGACTATCTGGACAAAAGACGAACTCCTGACCAATGTACATACTCGTCTTGAACATCGTCGTCCGGTCGGTAAGTACTGCTTAGTCTTTAACGACCAATCGTATTTGATGCCGGGACGTGGCGAAGCGATGTCGATGAGTATCTTCAATACCGAAGTCGGCAAGAACACCGGCCTGGTGACGTTCCGCTTTAGCACGCTGCATCAGATCGTCGATAACGAAAGCGTTGACCATCTTCTGCTGATCGTGGAAGCGACCACTGTTCGGGGTGAATCACCTACAGTCACGCGGCGCATCCCCATCCCAACCGGTCCTACTTACCTGCGAGCGCCGGGTGGTGCAGATCTGCGGATGCCGGAAGAGATCATCGCGCTCTTTAACGAGATCGTCGCTATTTAAAAAATACTTGCTACCCGTATCTATTGGAAGCGTGATGGCATCCAGATATAGTCAGTAAGTCCAGTAGCAACGCAACGAGTGATGGAACCGGTATACATGGTCGGCCTAAAAACCCGATGTGCTGGAGATCAAGCAAGAGATGCCTGACGGCGCCCTTGTCCAACCTGTTTGTCATTGAACAGTTCTGCGGGTTCGAGTCCCGCCTCAGAGAACAATGACCATTAGCGCTGTTACATCAACACACATAAAGCGAGGGATTCGTCCCTTGCCTTATGCTCGTCCCAACTCTCAATCACCTGGAGTTTTAGTGATAACCGACCCCCTCAAAGATCTCCAAGGTCCTCCCGGACTGAAGGAATCAGTTTTCGTATTAACGTTGTTTAGCCGTCTTCTTCAAATCCATAACCGATCGAAGAACACAGCAGAGCCTTACCCGATCACAATTAACGTTTGGAGTGACGGTACTATTAAGAAACGTCGTGTTGGTTTCAGGGTACATAACCCACTGACGAAGAAAGAAGCAGTCGTTACAATCGATCCAGAACCAGATCCCGATACCCCTTTGCGCTACTTCCTTTATGCCGTTGATTACGATGGCATCTCGCTGATGAGAGTACCGTTCTACAAAGGCGACCATGTGCGTGTGGCAGCCAATCATTTGTTCCGGTATCTGCGCATCAACTAAAGTTTTCTGCCCGGTGTAGAAATACACTGGGTTTATGCCGTGCTTTTATTTTTGCGGTATTGAAAGAATATTGAACCACATATAACCCTAGTAGATACTCGTTATGAATATCTACTTAGGCTTACTGAAATTAATTCAAAACAAAGGAATAACAAATGAACGCAGCAACACAAAGCAACGTACTTTCGATGTTCGACAAACAAGAACTCCCTTCGACGATCAAGCCTCTCAATTCGAAGTTCCAATCGTTCGGCGAAGCTCTCTTCTCCTGGACCAACGGCATGGGTTTTGAATCGACCCATGAGAAACAAGTAGACGGCGACATGGTGCGGGGGTTCTGCCATACGCTTGAAATCCCTTACGTCAAATTCGAAACGAAAGACTTGATGGTAAACGGCGCCTATTTTGAAAGCACCGCATGGTTGGAACAATTCCTCGCCCTGAAAGGATTCCAGCGCACCGGCGGCGGCTTCTTCATCTTGCTCGACGACCACTATCGGCCTATTGCATCCGTGGAAATCCTTAGCAGCCCAATCCGGAATATCGGTCTTGTGTACACCGGTTGTGAAATTATCGGGCTGGAGCTGCGCCGCGCCATCATGAAAAACATCAAGATGGATCCAGCGGTTGTGAACAAACCCATCTACCTGGAAGTGTTGCAGAATCGCCTGGGCGGCTTGCAGTGCGAGAGGGAAGTCGTCACCAACGAGCGCATTGCTTTGCCGGAATTCTATCCGTACCTGGAAGGCGGCGGCGATGCTCTCCTGAAAGGCTTCATGG